>Ga0079992_149807_pt1 | contig 18421 bp, 28 predicted proteins | sample FaiFalFF_MnMetaG_3_FD_69197 | JGI IMG/M metagenome (GOLD analysis project Ga0079992, IMG submission 69197) | Freshwater microbial communities from Yellowstone National Park, Wyoming, USA - Fairy Falls B (FF_Mn_B) MetaG (SPADES assembly) (version 2) | ecosystem: Environmental > Aquatic >... | reverse complement strand
CCTCGGCCCCGGGCCCAGGCCTCGGGGAAGCCGGCGAGGGCCAGGCCCCACTGCCGGGGGAAGAGGGGCTCCCCCTGCCCCTGGGCCCGAAGGGGCCGGTCGGGGAAGAGGCCCCCGCCTGGGGCCCGGTACCACTTCCCGCCCCAGGCCTGCGGGGAAAGCCCCTCGGGCGCCCCCACGTAGACCCTCCCCTCCAGGGCCGCCCGCTCCGCCCGGGGCTCCGCCACCACCGGGCGGAAGGGCCTCTCCCGCCGGAGGCCTTCTCCCTCGGCCACCACCCGGGCGCTGTGGGTCCCGGCCTCCTCGGCCAGGAGGGGAAGGGTGAGGGCGCGCCGGCCCTCCACCTCCACGGGGAGGTCCACCCGGGCGCCGGCCTCGGCGGTGAGCTCGGCCGTGGCCAGGCTGATCGTCAGCGCCCTGGGCCCCTCGGGGCCGCACCCCGCCAGGGCCAGGCCAAAGAATAGGGTCCATATTCGGGCCGGGAGGCCCCCAAGCTCTCCGCCTTGGGGCCCCTACCCCGAATGAACCGCCAGGGCCTCCCCCCAAAGCCTCCGCCCCTCCTCTCGGGAGAGGGGCTCGTACCGGGCCCGCCAGGAGAGGTGAAGGAGCCGCTTGTAGGCCTTTCTCAGGGACCTCGGCAGGCCGGCCCGCTTGAAGAGCCCGTCCGCTTCCTCGGTAGTCCCGGGGAACCCTGGCCTCGCCCAGGCGCTCCTGGCTCAGGGCGATGAGGAGGCGGTGCACCCCGTAGAAGAGGGCCACCACCGCCCAAAGGGAGTCCCGGTCGGCCAGAGAGAAGGCCAGGGCCAGGTCTGCCCCCGCTCGGGCCCTACGCTTCTCGCTCTTGGGGAACAAGGATCACCGCCACGCCCACGTCCAGGGCGTCCTCGATATCCAGGAAGGCCTCTTCCAGAGCGTCTATGGCCTCCTCAGGCGCGCCCTTGCGGTAGAAGGCCAGGCCGCCCACCCCGGGGAAGGGCTCCCCGCTGAAGCGGTCCAGGCGGTACTCCAGGATGAGCCCCCGGGCCTTGGCCTCCTCCAGGAGGGCCTGGACCCGCCTGGCGGCCTCCTCCACCTGAGGGGGTAGGGTGAGGATCATCCCCTTCATCTTACCAGGCCCGCCAGGACCTCCACCTCCTGGGCCCGGGCCTTGGCCACCTCCAGGCGGAACTTGGCCCGGGTAAGCGCCTCCTCGGCCTCCAGGAGGGCCTGGAAGAGCTCAGGGTAGAGGGCCCTAGCCTTGGCCTCCCTTTCCTCGGCGTTCCTGCCCGCCACCTCCCCCGCCAGAATCCCCTGGGCGATGGCCGCTTCCAGGGCCTCCTTGGCCCGGCGGTGGCGGAGGGTGGCCTCGAGGGCCTCCTCCAGGGCCCGCCTCAAGTCTCCATAGGCCTCTTTGACTTCGGCTTCCAGCACCTTCACCTTCTCCACCTCCTCAAAAGGGGTGCCCCCGGGGTCGCCCCCGGGGGACTCGCCTAGAAGGGCAGGGCCTCAGGGGGCGGGAAGTCCTCTTCCGCCTCCTCCGCCTCCTTGGCCTCGCCCTCCGCCTTCTTGGCCCGCACCACCACGGCCAGGCCGTCCAGGACCAGGGTGAGCCGGGTCTTCTTGCCGCCCTCCTTGGCCTCGTAGGTCTCGGTCTGCAGGCGGCCCTCCATCTGCACCAGGTCCCCCTTCTTCAGGTCCGCCTCCGCCAGGGCCTCCGCCAGGCCCCCGAAGGCCAGGACCTCCACGAAGAGGGACTCGTCCTTGCCCCGCTCCCGGCCCTGCACGGCCACCGCCGTCTTCCAGATGGCCGTGCCCTTGTCGGTGTAGACCAGGTCGGGCTTCCTCGCCAAGTACGCCTTCGCCGCTACCTTCATCCCTTACCTCCTTTCACCCTTTCCCGAGGGGCGGGGTCTCCCCCGCCCCCTGGCCCTAGAAGAGCCCAAGCTCCCGCCTCAGGGCCTCGGCGGAGTTGTCCTCCAGGGGGCGCTTCGCCCTCACCTCCAGGGCGTAGACCTCGGAGGCCAAGGCCCTCAGGCGCTCCACCAGGCCCTCAAGCTCCCCTTTCCACTCCCTCAGGCTCAGGGGGGCCTGGGCGTGCAGGGCCTTGAGGTGCCTCACCTGCACCACCAGGAGCCGGGCCTGGGCCTCGAGGTCGTCCAGGAGCCGGTCCATGCGGTCCATGCGCATCGCCACCTCCTAGAAGGGAAGCGGCCCGTAGACCGCCAGGTTCGCCACCCTCGCCGCCTCCTCTGGGGGAAGCTTGGCCTTCCCCCGAGCTTCCCTGTAGACCCTAACCCACTCCCTAAGCTCCTCTTCCACGAAGGAGGGGCGGGGGCGGAGGTCCTCGGTCCACAGGTGAGGCTCCTCGTAGACGGGGAAAACCTCACCCACGCCCTCGCACACGGGGCACTCTGTCCAGGAGATGGGCTTGCCGTAGAAGCCCCGCTCAAAGGGCACAAACCCCTCCCCCCCGCACACCGAGCAGGTCTCCTTCCTGAGGCGCTTGACCCTGATCATCCGCACCTCCGCCCCTCCCCGTGGGGCCGCCAGGCCCCCAGGCCCTGGTCTCCGCTAAAGGGCCCTTAGGACCCGGTAGGCCGTCTCCAGGGCCTGGGCCTTGGCCTTCTCGGGGTCCTCGGCGATGCCCTTGGTCAGGACCACCCCCAAGGGGCCGGAGAGGTCCTGCACCACGTCCACCGCCCACCTCTTCTCCCGCGCCAAGGCCCGTAGGTGCCCCCCCTGCACGGGCCCCACATAGGCCACCTCGTGCTGGGGCAGGAAGGGGAAGAAGCGGCCGGGGTTGGCCAGCAGGAAGTTCCCGATGAGCTCCCGCCCCAGGTACTCGGCGGCGGTTACCCCACGCCGGCGGGCGAGGTCGGTGAACCCATCCACCACCACCAGGCGGTCCTCAAACCGGGCCGGGGTGTCCTCGTCCTCCCGGACGAAGTCCCCGAACTCCACGTCCAGGGCCTCGTCCCGGGTGAGGAGGGCCAGGTGAGTCGCGCCGCCAAAGCTCTCCGACATTTCGTCGATTCCGTAGATCACGAACATCTCACACCTCCTCCAAGGAGGGGCCCGGCTTTACCGGGCCCCCAGGCCTCAGGCCTCAAGCAGGGTCTCGCTAAGGGCCTCCTCCGCCGTCAGGGTGAGCCCCCGGTGGAAGGCGATGAACGCGTCGCCGTAGATGACGGCGGCCTCGAGGCCCCCCGGGCAAGGGGACAGGTCTATGAGGGAAACCTCCACCTGCTTCCCCTTGGGGACGAAGACCAGATGGCCATCGTCCCCACGGAGGAAGACGTCCTCTTCCGCCTGGAAGGTGAACCTATGGCCTCGCCTACCCTCGTATGGCCTCACTTCCACGAACCTGAACACGGCTACCTCCTTCGCCCAAAACCGAGGGGCGGGTTTCCCCGCCCCCTCGCCCTCTACTCCGCTAAAGGGTCCGCCCCTCCCGCCAGGCGTAGCGGTGGACCTCCACGCCCTCCTCGGTGAGGAGGAGCATCACGGCGTCCCACTCGCTGGGATAGAGCTCCTCGGGAAGCGCCTCCAGGGCCGCCCGAAGCCTGGCCTCCTCCTCCTCGCTGAGGCCGCCGAAGGGGGCCAGGACCAGCCCGGCCCCCAGAAAGGTGGCGAAAGCCCCCTTCATGCCTGCCCCGCCTCGTAGAGGAGCGTCACCGGCTCGTCCAGGTAGGGCACGAAGCGCTCAATCCCCCAGACCCGCCGGTACTCCCCCTGGCCCACCTCCACGAAGAGGGTGGGGTAGTCGTCCGCCAGGTGGGCCAGCCCCACGGAACCCAGAACCGCCTGGCGGTCCTGGCTGTCCTGGATCAGAAGGGCGCTCTCGGGAAGGTCCCTTACCAGCATCCTCTACCACCTCCTTCACCCTTGGGGGCGGGGCCCGCTAGGGCCCCCTTGCCCTAACGGCCTGGGGACCCCGGCGGGTGGGGGTCTTAGCTACAAGGGCCAGTCAAGGGCACCTGGCTTGTAGCTAAGACGCTTCCCCCTGCCCCCTCTCCCGGAAGTGCTCCTGGATGCGCCCCCTGACCCCCCACGGGTTTGGCCGGGCCAGGGCCACCATCCGGTAGGCCTCCAGGGCGATCTCCTCCCGCACCGCGCCCCACACGGCCTCGGGGATGGGCACCTCCGCCGCCCTCGAGGCCCAAAGCCGCTCGGCCTTGGGGTCCTCCTCCCTGGCGAAGTAGTAGCCCAGAAGCCGCCCGACGCCGTGGTGGAGGCCTCCCTCCAGGCGGGTGGTGGCGAAGGTCTTCTGCCCCCAGCCCGACCAGGCCCGCTTCACGCCCTGGGGGGTGTAGAGGCTCACGGTCTCCCCCTTGGCCCAGGCGGCCAGGATGCCCCTCACCGCCTCCCTGGGCCCCACCAGCGAGAGGAAGACCAGGCGCCCGTTCTCCAGGGCGTAGGCGTCCACCAGGGCCTCGAGGCCCTCAAACCGCGCCCGCACCATCACTTCACCTCCAAAAGCTCCCCGGTCAAGAGGTTCAGCGCCTTGATGGCCATCCGGAAGACCTCCAGCTCCACCTCTTGGCCCTCCTTCTCCCCCTCCACCCGCACGGCCTCCTTCTCCAGGACCCCCAGGATGAGGTGGGGCACGCCGTCCATGACCACCTCCTCCAGGTCCAGCACCCCCCCGGCCAGGAGCAGGGCCAGGTGGGCCTCCTTGAGGGGCAGGAGCGGCCTCGGCACGATGCCCCTCTCCCCCTCCACCTCGGCCCAGAGGGGGCTCCCGCGGGCCGCGGCCAGCGCCTCCTCGGGGCTGAGGCTCGGGCCCTTCACCGGCTCCACCCGGGGCCTGGCCCCCCTTAGGTAGGCCGCCCCCAGGAGGCGGAGGCCCCCCTCCAAGTCCTCCAGGTGGGGCAGGTCCCCGTGGGGGTAGTCCTGGGGGGCGGCGTAGGGCACCCGCTCGGCGACCACCACCGCCTGCCTGAAGGCCTCGTACTCCCCCCGGGGGAGGCGGGCCGCCAGGCGGGGCTCGTAGACCGCCGTCAGGACGGGCCATAGCCTGGGCAGGACCCGCTCCGGCACCAGGAGGACCATGATGCCTCCCGGCAGGACGCTCTCCAGGTACCGCTTCAGGAAGGCCTCTTCAAGCCTCTCCCCGTCCCCGTAGTCGTAGGGCGGGTTGAGCCAGAGGAGCCCGAACCCCGAGGCCCAGTACCGGAGGGCGTCCCCCCGGTGGACCTTGTCCAGGACCTGGGCCGCCCGCTCCGCCCGCCCGGCGTCAAGCTCAATGCCCTGGGTCTTCATCCCCAGGGCCTGGCCCACCCTGCTCAAGGCCTCCCCCTCCCCGGCGCAAGGGTCCAGGGCCCAGTGCCCCCGGAGGTGGGGGGCGTGGCCCTTGAGGAGCTCCACCACCAGGCTCAAGGTCCTGGGGGGCGTGGGGTAAAACCCGGCTTTGGCCACCGCTTCTAAACGCATGGCTACCTCCCGCTAGGGCCCCGGGGGGCCGAAAGGCCCCCCAGCCCTCTAGAGCACTTCCGCGAAGAGCACCGGCTGGCCTGGAGGCAGGAAGACCCGGCCCCTCCGGGTCCTCACCCACCGCCCCTCGGAAAGGGTGGGAAGCGCCGGGGCCTTCGCCCTGCCGGCGGCCTTCCCGGTAGCCTCCGCCTCCAGGCCCACCCCCTCCCCTTCCCAGGTGAGCCGCACCGCCCCGGCCAGGGCCTTGGCCAGGGCCACGGTGGGGTCCTCCTCGGCGGCGCTCACCAGGCCGCCCTCCACCAGCTCCCCCTCCAGGGCCAGGCTGGAGCGGGCCTTTTGGGCGATGAGGACCAAGGCGGCCTCCTGGAGGGTCCCCCGGTAGGCCATGTACACCACCCGCACGGGCTCCTTCTGGCCGATGCGCCAGGACCGGCGGGCCGCCTGCCTCAGCGTGTAGACGCTGTACTCGGGCTGGTAGAAGACCACGGTGGGGAAGTCCACCAGGTCCAGCCCCGTCTGGACCACCCTGGGGTGGCAGAGGAGGACGTCCCCGCCCCGCTCCACCTGGGCCTTGAGCCAGGCCTCCCGCTCCTCGGGGCGCACGGTGTCCGCCCTGAGGACGATGGGCCGGAAGCCCTCGGCCTCTAGGATGCTGGCGAGGCGGGAAAGCTGATCCCTTTTCTCCGTCCCCTGGACGTAGACGATGGCGCGGCGGCCCTTGAGCTTCTCGCCGGCGAGGAGGGCCACCAGGCGGCGCTCCTTGGCGTGGCGGTACTCGGGGTCCATGGCCTCCCGGTGGATGCCTTCCACCTCCTCCTCCATCCAGGTGGTGTCCGCGCCCTGCAGGGCGGCCTGGAGGTAGGCGGCGAGGAGGCGCTTGGACCCCTGGGCCAGGGCCTGCCTGGCGGCGTGCTGCAGGCCCTCCACGAAGGGGAGGTAGACCTTCTCGTGGGCCTCGTCCATCTCCACCAGGACCACTTCCTCGCCGTAGGGGGGAAGGCCCTCGGCCACCTCGGGCAGGCGGAGAAAGACGGAGCGCTCGATGAGGAGGTTCAAAACCAGGGGGCTGATGCCGGGGATCTCCTGGGTGCGGCTCTTCCGCTCCCGGCGGCGGGTGTAGTAGCCCGCCCGCTCCTCCACCTCCTTGTAGATCTCCCTGTACCGCCCGAACTGGGCCACGAAGGAGGACTCCGTGGGGTACTCCTCCCGGAGGCCGGGCGTGGTGCGGGTCAGCAGGTGGTAGAGGTTGCTGGCGTAGCCCCCGAAGAGGGTCCCCGTGAGCAGGAGGACCCGCCCCACCCAGGAGATGAGCCCGGCGGCGGTGAGGCCCTGGGCGCTCCCCCCGCCCTTGTACTCGTGGGCCTCGTCCAGGATGAGGAGGCGGAAGAAGCTCCTGGGAAGCTCGCGCCGGAGGGCTCGGGCCAGCGCCTCCCGGCGGGGCGGGGTAACCTGCCAGGCGGGTTCGCCACAGGAGGGGCAGGAGGCCTTCTTCTTCCCCTCCAGGGCCTCCCACTCCAGGGGGCCCCCGCACCGGGGGCACACCGGCACCTTCACGGCCGTCTTCTTCCCCCGCTCGTCCTTGACCAGGATCCTGCGGGTAGCGGTGGCCGGCTTCCACCCGGGCCCCAGCTTGGCCCGCTCCCGGGAGAGGACGGCGAAGAGGGGCCTTCTGGCCTCCTTGAGCCTCTCGATGTCGGCCAGGCTCTTCAGGACCACGGCCTCGGCCCCCTCCATCTGGGCTTCCCGCGCCCACTTCTCCACCAGGTGGGGCGGGCACATCACCAGGAAGGCCCCCTTGGGGTCCAGCTCCAGGGCGGCCCGGATGCCCATGAAGGTCTTCCCGGTGCCCATTTCTGCGGCCAGGAAGGCCGCTCGGTCCCGCCTCAGGGCCTCGGCGATGCCCGTGATGGCCAGGGCCTGGGCCCCCATGGGCTTCCGGCCCCTCCCCCAGGTGAGCCTGGGCTCCCGCACCAGGGGCGGGTACATCCGCTCCGCCGCCTGGAAGAGGGCCTGGCCGTTCTGCTCCAGGAACTCCGTCAGGCTGACCTTTTTCATGGCTCCACCTCCCCCTGGGCGAAGCCCCCCTTTTCCGGGGGGCCCGCCCTTCGGCTGCTAAAAAAGGCTCCTAAGCTCCTCCAACGTCGGGGGGGCCACCTCGTCCAGCTTGGCCCCAAGTCCAAGCCAGAGGCCCACCGCCGCCGTGTGCAGGCCTTCCAGGCGCTCCGCCAGCCTGGCGATCCCCTCCTCGTCCACCTCTGCCGCCCGGACGGTGCGCCGCTTCCTCTGAAGCTCCCGGCCCAGGTGCCCCAGGGCCCGGAGGGCCTCGAGGGGGTCGGCGGGGGCCTCCTCCCCCAGGAGGCGGAGGACCCCTTTGGCCTCCTCCCCGAGGTCTTCCAACGCCCGCTCCTCCTTCTCCAGGTCCAGGGGGAACTTCCGGGTGGCCTCCAGCCTCTCGCCCAGGTCCCGGGCCAGGCCGTGGAAGGCGGCCATGGCCCCTAGGGCCCGCTCAAAGCGCTTCTCCTTGTTCATGGCGCTGACCCCCTGGTGGGGCCTTGGCCCCACCCCCTCTAGGGCCAAAAGCCGAACTCCCCGGGCCGAAACCCGGGGAGTCCAGCGCCGTTTGGGTTTTAGGGCAAAGCCCGGGCCACATCTTACCCAGGAAGCCTCTCCTCGTCAACCTCGTCAATCCTCCTCCTGAAAGGCCCGGCGGATGCGCTCCTCCAGGCCGGGGAAGAAGCGGTCCACGATGACCTCCACCAGGTAGGCCGACAGGATGAGGGCGAAGGGGAGGGCCATGAGCACCGCCACCTGCAGGAGGGCCTCCACGTAGGCAGGGTCCAGGCACATAGCGCCCACCCCCTGGGCGCTAGCCCCCCTCTACGCCCCGTCCTTAGAGGAGGCCCTTCACCGCCGCCAAGAGGGCCAGGTGCCCCGGGTAGAAGGCGTAGAGGGCCCACCAGGAGGTCCGCCGGCCAGGCCTGGCCCCCTCCGCCAAGGCCCAGGCCAGGAGGACCGCTCCGCTCCCCAGGAGGGCGTAGGCCGGGGCCCACCCGCTGAGCCCCATCCAGGCCCCGTGCGCCAGCGCCGCCAGGACCGCTTTCCTCCGGGCCAGGAGTTCCACCAGGAGGAGGCCCAGCGGGCTTTCGCTGAGGAGGGAGAGGACCACGGCCACCGGGCCCCACCCCGCCCGGAGGAGGGCGGCGGAGAGCAGGGCGAAGAGGACGTTGAGGGGGAATAGGAGGGGAAAGCCGAAGGCCAGGGCGTAGAAGGGCTGGGCCAGGAGGGCGAAGGGGAGGAGGCGCTTGACGTATTTCTCAGGGGGGTAGCCCTGGGCGAGCTGTCGGGCCATGAGGGCGGCGAACACGGGCCAGACCAGCCGGCCCGGGGCCCGGAGGAAGGCGAGGTCGGGGAAGAAGACGAAGGCCACGTGGTCGAAGACCATCAGGCCCGCCATCCCCCACTTGAGGCCCTCGAGGGGAAGGGAAGGTCCTCTCACAACCCCCCTATCTTGGAAAAACTTTTCCCGACATCGGGAATGAGTTTTCCAGGGTTCGGCCCGGTCTACCCCTCATTTTCCTCCTCCAGGAGGCGCCTTGGCACGAAGAGGAGGTGGGCGCTTCCCGTGGTCTCGGCCACCAGGGTGAGCCCCCCTTCCCGCTCCGCCTCCTCGTCCAGGACCAAGAGGACCCGGGGCTCCTCCAGGAGCCAGTCTTCCGGGGCCAGGTCCTCGTCCTTTAGCCGGGCCAGGGGCACGCCCCGCGCCGGGTCCTCTCCCACCAGGGCCGCCGGACCCCCGAAGGCCTCCAGGAGCGCCTCGTAGTCCCTCTCGGGGATCTCGGCGCTGGCGATGGCGCTCCTAGAGGCCAGTCTGCTGGCCTCGGCCACCTCTCCTCGCTCCAGGGCCTTGAGGGCCTCCCTCAGGCGCTGGGGGTGAAGGACGAAGAGGTAGTTCTCCCCCACGATGGCCTCTCCTTGGCAGAAGACGTTGCTCAAAACGGCGATCACCCGCATGGCGCTCCTTCCTCTAGGGCCAGTCTAGGCCCCCTGACCACCTCCCTCAGCCCGGCCCGGAAGAGCCGCTCCCTCCAGGCCGTCCAGCCGGTGAAGGGAGGAACCTCCACCCACGCCCCTCCCAGAAGGAGGTAGGTCCTGGGCCCTCCCCAGCGCCCCTCTTCCCGGGTCAGGGCCAGGGAAAAGGGCTTGAAGGCCTTTCCCTGTGGCTCCACCCGCACCACCGCCAGCGTCCCCTCCGGCAGAGGACCGTGCGCCCGGCGGAGGCGCTCCTCCCGCTCCCGCAAGGCTCTCTGGGCCTTCTCCTCCAGGGGCCAGGCCGCCCGCACCGCCCGCCACAGGGCGCTCGCCGCCTCCGCCGGCGTCCCTTCGGGCTCCGGCCAGAACCTCCCCTCTCCCCGGACTCCGGCGAAGAGGAGCCCCGGCCGCCACCCCACCAGATAGCCCGCCCTCCGCCCGCTCTCCTTCCGCAAGGCGAAGAGGCGCACCTCGTCCGGGGGCCAGGGCTCGGCCTCCAGGGTCTTACCCAGAAAGGGGAGGGAGGCCTCCTCGCTGAAGAAGACCGCCCAAGTTCGCTTCATCTCTCCCCCTCCGGCCTTCGAGGACCGCGGGCCCTTAGAGGGCCAAGTCCTCCCGCCAGGCGTAGCGGTGGGCTTCGATGCCCTCCTCGGTCAGGAGGAGGAGGACCGTGTCGTAGTCGCTGGGCAGAAGCTCCTCGGGAAGCCGGTCCAGGGCTTCCTCCAGCCGCTCCCTCTCTTCCTGGGTAAGATCCCCGAAGGGGGCCAGGACCAGCTCCCGCCCCACGTAGGTCGCGAACACCCCCTTCACAGCACCGCCACCTCCTCCTTCTCCGTATCCTTCCGCTTCAGCCGCTCCCAGATCATGACCGCCAGGATGTGCTTGCAGAGGTTCCCCCGCTTCTCGTAGTCCGGGCAGGTGCAGCTCATCTCCCCCTCCTTGAAGACCACCACGTAGGGGTGGAGGCTTCCCGGGACCTTGTAGCTTCCCGGGAGGAGGGGCCGCACCTCCTCCACCAGGTCCAGGGCCCGCTCCAGCCTTCCTATCTCCACCGCGCGTTCCTTGACCATACCGCCTCCCTCCGCCCACCCTCTGGGCGTTAGCCCCCCTCTTCCTGGGGGACCCCGGAGGCGGGCTCCCGCCCCACGCTCCAGAGGGCCATGGCCAAGGCGTCGGCCTGGTGGGGGTTCTCGGGCAGGGGGCCTTCCAGGCTCCCCTCGGCGGCCATGGCCCGGATCCGGCGCACCACGTCCGCCTCTCGGGGGTAGGTGAGGCCGGTGAAGCTCTGCCGCCAGCCGGGCTCTTCCCCGGCGTACCAGGCTCCCTGGACCACCGCCTTCGGGGTGAGGACGAGGAGCCCTTGGGCCTCGAGGAAGGCCACCGCCCGGTCCACCAGGGACCGCATCCTCCGCCACGTCTCGAAGTCCATCCTCCCCTTGAGGGGCTTGTTCCCCACGTCCTCCACCACCGCCACCCCGGGCCTGTAGGCGGCCAGGACCTCCTTCAAGGTTCCCTTCAGCCTGCCGCTCTCCAGGGTGGCGAGGAGGAGCGTCCGGGGCCTATCTCCCACCTGGACCACGGCCAGGTGGCTCCTCTCCGGCCCCAGGTCCAACCCCATCCTCACCAGGGCCCTCTCCTTCCAGTCCCAAGACTCTGCGCTCGGCGTGGTAAGCATCCATCCACCTCCGGAAGGCCTCGTCCGCTCCAAGGGCGAGGAGGAGCTCCGCCAGGCCTTCCACCCGCGCCCTGACCTCCCCCGGGAGGTCCCCTCTAGGAGGCCCCCCCTCGAGGGCCGCCTCGAGGGCCTCCGCCGCCCGCCGGCCCAGCTCCTTGTCCCAAAGGGGGATGCCCAGGGCGGCCATGACCGCCTCCAGCGGCCAGTCCAGGTCGTCCAGAAGGGTCCGCCACATGCCCTTAGTGTAGGGAGGGCCCCCCACCGGGTTCGGCGGGGGGTGGGTGAGGAGGTACCGATGAGGCGGCGATCGGCTTCACTATGGTCTGCCCCCTGCCCCCCGGTCAAGCCCCTTCCGCTATCATGGGCCCATGGAAGCCCAGGTGTCCTTCAACCTAGGCCTCGCCACCGGCCTCTTCCTCGGCCTCGCCGCCGGCGTTCTCCTGACCCAGGCCGCCCTCTACCTCTCCGAGCTCCTCTCCCGCCTGGTGCTCCGCCTCCTCCTCTTCTTCAGGCGGCGCGTCCGCTCTTAAAGCCGAAAAGCCCCGAGGAGAACGCACGCAATATTCGCAAATACGGCGTGGCCTCCTCGGGGGTGGGGCGGATCAGGCGATCGACTCAGAGGCCCCCCCACGGGGCCTCTGAGCCCAACCTGACCCTTTTTGGCAAGCGGCCAGGCCAAGTCCCAAACCGCCCACCCCCGTTTTACCCGGCCGGCGGAAGCGTGTCAAGCCGGGCTTCCAGCTCCGCCCACATCCCCCGGGGGAGGAGGACGTCCCCCTCCTGGGCCAGGTAGAGGAGGGCGGCCCGCACCCGCCTGTCTCCCGGGGCCCGCTTCAGAAAGTCCTCCATCGCCGCCTGGCTCACCCGCTCCAGGGGGCCGTAGCGGCGCATGTAGGCCAAGACGGCCTCCTCCCCTTCCCTCAAGAGGGCCAGGGGAACGCCGTAGTCCAGAAGGGCCAGCACGGTCTCCGCAAGCCCCGCCCCTTCCTCGAGGCCCAGCTCCTTGAGCACGCGCTCCATGCCCCTATGTTAGGGACTCCCCCTAGACGGCCTTCTGGCCGTAGAGGCGGTAGACCAGAAGCTCCCCCGGGAGGAGCCGCCGCTTGACCCCGAAGAGGTCCACCTCCGCGCCGCCTTCCCTCCTGGCCCTCAGGACCTCCTCGGCCAGGTCGGGGTAGGCCTGGCGGAGTTCGGCCTCCCCGGCCAGCTCCCCCCACCAGTAGGGGCTCCGCCAGCCCACGGCCCCCTCTTGGGTCTCCAGGACCAGGGTGTAGAAGGCGGGGTAGGCCAGGGCCTGGGCCACCCGCCCCAGCGGCCTCTCCCCCTCCACCCTGAGGGCCAGGGGCAGGCCGAAGACGGGCTCCAGGTGGACCCGGCTGGCCTTCCCCTTGAGGGGGACCCGCCGGGCCTCCACCTCCACCGCTCCCCAGACCGCCTCCTGCCCGAGGAGGGGCGTGGTCAAGGCCCAGACCTCGTCCCGGTAGGGGCGGAGGGCCTCCAGCACCTGCGAGACCCCCTTGCCCCGGATGTGCATCACCCCCTCCTCCTCGAGGCGCTCCAGGTTCCAGCTGAACCCCCGGTCCAAGAGGCCCTGCAGGACCGCCTCCAGGGGGGGTCGCTCCAGCTCCACCACGCCCTTATCATAGCCTCCACCCCCTCCCGCCGTTCTGGGTAAGACTTCCTGGGTAAGGCAACCTTCCCGCCTCTCCCGCCCCGCCCCCCGCCTTCACCCCCTGAAGGCCCCGAGGCGGGCCCCCGGAAAACCGCGTGGGGAAGGGAAAAAGTGGTGAGAGTGGAGAGGGCGGGATTGCGCCGGGCCGGCCGCCTGGGGTAACCTGGGTAAGATGCTGGAGGCCCCACTCTTCCCATCGCCATCGCCCTGGACGGATCCCGCCCGCCGCAAGGCCCTCGCCCTGAAGGCCTCGCTGGCGGAGCTGGTCTCGGGCTTCCGCCTCTACCTCCTCCTGGAGGGGAAGAGCCCGGGCACCGCCGATCTCTACGCCAAGATGGTGGAGGAGTTCGGCCTCTTCCTGGAGGCCCAGGGCCGTACCCTCCTCGCTCCCTTCCGGGGAGACGCCGTGGCCTTCGCCCATGATCTGGCCCAAAGGGGCCGCTCCCCTTCCTACATCGCCCACCTGGCCTCGGCCCTGCGCCGCTTCGGGGAGTTCCTCTCTTGGTGCGGCCTCGAGCCTCCCCAGCTGGAGATGCCGCCCCGCAAGTCCCTGGAGCGCCGCCTCGCGCCCGCCTCCGAGGAGGTCTTCGCCCTCCTCCTCCGGGAGATCCCCCGCTACCCCAACCGGGGGGCTCCCCTCCTGGGGGCGGTCTACGTCCTCCTGGGGGGGCTCGGCCTAAGGCTGGACGATGCCCTGCGCCTCACGGTGGAGGACGTGGACCTGCCCCGCCTGCGCCTGCCCGGGGGCTGGGTCCGGGTCTTCCCCCCTTACCTCCCCTACCTCGAGGCCTACCTGGACGCCCGCCGCCTCTGGAACCGGCTTCCCGGCTTCCGTCCCCTCCTGGTCCTCCCCTCGGGCATGCCTCCCGCCCGCAAGACCTCCGCCCTCTACTCCAACTACCACAAGCGCTACCTGGCCTGGCTGGGCCTCACCGATGTCCCCTTCCGGTCCCTCACCCTCCTCGGGGGCCGGCGCATGGTGGAGGCCTACGGCCTAAGGGAGGCCCAGCGCCTCCTCAAGCGCTACGTGGTGGTCTAGGGCGAGGCCTTCCCCTTGGGTCCTCGAGGCTGCGCAACCGCTTGGCCTTCGTCATCTCCAAAGCAGGACTTCTTCCTCCTCCTCCACCATCCGCCGGAACCCCTCCGGGTCCACCGCCGCCAGGTCGTGGAGGAAGGCCTGGATCACCTTGTCCGGCACCGGCATCTCCCCGCCCCTCACGGCGTGGCCCAGGGTGCGGAGGCTCCCCGCTACCACGCCGGCCAGCTTCCGCTCGAAGGGCACGCGGGCGGCGGGGTAGACCACCTTCACGGGCGAGGCCAACCCCACCCGCACCACCCGCCCCAGGACCTGGTCCAGCTGGGTCCCCGTCCAGGGCAGGGTCATCACCACCTGGGCGGTGGGCCGCTTCCCGGTGGTGTCGTGGAGGGAAAGCCCGGTGCCCCCTTTCTGCGCCGTGAGCACCAGGAGGCGCACCTCCCCGGCGTTCCAGCACTCCTTGGCCTCCCGCAAGGCCCGCTCTCCCTCGGCCCCGGTGTAGAAGGCCAGGGCCTCCCCCAGGTGGGCGAAGCGCTCCCGCACCAGGCCTGTGGGGGAGGGGAGGTGGAGCCTTAGCCCCATGAGGGCGTAGGCGATCTGGCGGGCCACGCTTCCCCGCCCCTCCTCCTCCAGCTCCTCCAGGTAGGCGGCGAAGCTCTCCTCGGTGGAGAGGTCCAACTCTTTGTCAGAGCGGTACTGCAGGAAGAGGGCCACGTGCCAGCCTTCCCCCAGAAGCTCCTCCAGGAGGGGGAAGCTGGCCTTGAGCTTGTACCGCTCCAGGAGGGCCCGGGAGAGCATCGTGCGCTGGGCGGAGACCATGCCCCGCTCCTCCAGGGGGGCGGCGTTCACCGCCTCCCTCAGCCGCCGGCGCACCTCGGCCAGGAGGGCCTTCTCCTCCTTGGGGAGGTCCAGGAAGCGGACCTCGTGCTCCACTAGGCCTTCGGGAGGGCGGTAGAGGCGCCTCGTCACGAAGCCCCGCTCCTTGAGGGTGTCGTGGAAGCGCCTGAGGTCCTCGGTGCCGCCGGAGAAGTAGAAGGAATAGCCTCCCCAAGGGTTCTCCCAGCGGTGGACGCTGAACCTGGCCATGAAGGCCTCGAAGCTCGCCTCCCCCCAGGCCTCGAGGACCCCCGTGGGCACCAGGAGGTACTCGCTCTCCCAGGGGCGGTCGAAGGGGGTGGCCGTGGCGAAGAGGACGAAGCGGGCCTCGCGCGCCCCCCACCAGACGCGCCTTCCCCTGTCCGAGCGGAAGCCCCGCTTGGCCAGGTGGGCCTCGTCCAGGACCAAGAGCTTTCCCCTGGCTTCCTTGGGGTGGAAGCGCCCGTAGGTGGCGATCTCGGCCTCCGCCCCCACCGCCTGCAGGACCTCCTTCACCTGCCGCGCCAGGTCCTCGTTGGGCACCACCAGGAGGGCGGGGAGGCCCACCGCCTTGACCGCCCGGATCACGCCGGCGTAGACGTAGGTCTTCCCCGTCCCCGTCCCGTTGGCCAGGAGGAAGGCCTTGGGGGCCCTCCCCGCCAGGGAGAGGTAGAGGGCCCGGAGGACCTTCTTAGCGTCCTCTTTCTGCTCTGGGAGGAGAAGTGGGTGGGCCTCGAGGTCTTTGGCCGCCTCGGCGAATCGCCCCTTGAAGGCCTCCTTGGCCCCCTCCAGGGCCTCCTTGGGGAAAGGGCAAAAGCCCCTCTCCCGAAGCGCTCGGAGGAAGGCCGGCAGGGCGAAGAGGGGAAGGTGCCAGCCGAAGCCGCTCCACCGCCCGCCCGCCTCCTTGAGGGCTTCGGCGAGAAGGGGGTTATAAGGAGCCCGCACCTCGAAGGCTTCCCCCCTAAGAGCGAAAGCCCCATTTCGTGGCCCCATGGGCCTATTTTAGGTAGACCCCCTCAAACCTTTGGTTTCCAGAGAGGGAAGGCCCCTTTAGGGGTCCAGAGGGCCACGGGGCCTTCAGGCCCCCAGAGCTCAAAGGGGACGTACCAGACCCCGTAGCCCCGTTTGGCCAGGAAGCCGTAAAGGGCGGCGAGGGCGGGGGGCACCTCCTTCTTCCCCCGGTAGGGGACGCGGCTTCCCCCCGCGAGGAGGACCTGGACCACCTCCCGGTCTCCCCACGGAGGGTCGGGTTCTCCCACGTAGTCCAGGTGGAGAACCCGAAGGAAGGAGTGGCCTCGGGGGTCATGGTAGTCCAGGAGGGCTCTTCCCTCCTGAAGGGTGCGGTGGACCTCCGGGATGAGGCGGTAGTCCCTGGTGCCCCTGGGGACCACGAAGGTCCTTTGGCCCCGGAGTTCTCCGTGGATCAGAAAATCGTGTTCCTGACGTGCTCCGACTTGTCGCACCACGGCGGGTTCCTCCTCCAGGTCAAGAGTGTGGGGAAGTTACAACCTTTCCACTTCCGCTCCTTCCGTCCGCCACACGAACTCCCGCCGGCGCACCCAGGCTCCGCCCCGCCTCCAGGCCCGGAGGAAGGCCTCCGCCACCTCGGGGTCGAACTGGCTGCCCGCGCCCTCCTCGATCCGCCTCGCCGCCTCCTCGGGAGAGAGGGCCCTCCGGTAGGGCCTGTCCGAGGTCATGGCCTCGTAGGCGTCCGCCACCGCCACGATCCGGGCCAAGAGGGGGATCTCCTCCCCCCGAAGGCCCTCGGGGTACCCCCCGCCGTCCCAGCGCTCGTGGTGGTGGCGGGCGATCTCCACCGCCTCCTTCCCCAGAAGCGAGGCGATGGGGGCCAGGGCCTTGGCCCCCGCCACGGGGTGCTCCCGCATCAACGCCCACTCCTCGGGGTCCAGCCCCCCCTCCTTGCGCAAGAGGGTATCGGGGATGGCCACCTTCCCCACATCGTGGAGCCTCGCCCCCACCTCCAAGGACTCCAGGAGCGCCGGGGAAAGCCCCATCTCCCGGCCTATCTCCAGGGCGATGGCCGCCACCCGCTCCGAGTGGTGGGCCGTGTAGGGGTCCTTGGCCTCCAGGAGCCGCACCGCCGTCTCCAGGACGGCCAGGATCGCCTCCTCCAGGCGGCGGGTCTTCCGCCAGAGGTCGTAGACGTAGACCCCACCCGCCGCCACGAACAGGGCGTCCAGGTAGGGAACCCCCGTGAGGGGGGCCTTCTCCAGGACCCGGGCCAGGAGGAGGGCCAGGGGGGAGAGGGCCCCGTAGGACAGGACGAAGGGGGCCAGGTTCCGCCGCACCTCGGTGAAGGGCCTCCCCAGGCCCAGGGTGAAGAGGAGGGCGGTGAGGGCCAGGTTCGCCGAGAGGTAGAGCGCGGGGGGCAGGAAAAGGTCCCAGGGGGGAATCGCCCCCGCCCCCGCGCTCGCCAGCGCCCCCGCCAGCGCCAGCTGGCCCCGGTTGAAAAGCTCCCGCTCGGGCCTTAGGGGCCTCGCGGGCGGCAGGGCCAGCCCGGCGATGAGGGCGGCCTGAAGCGGGGGGAAGAGGTAGGCCGCCGCCACCGCCCCCAGGAAGTGGAGGCTGGTGAAGCCCCCGCGCCTCAGGGGCACCCGAAGCCAGGCCAGGCCCAGCGTGAGGGCGAAGAGAAAGGGCCCCACCCCCGGGGAGAGCTCCGGGTGGGGGTGGGGCATCCCGGCCAAGGGGAGGAGCGAGAGGAGGCTCACCCCCCCGAGCAAGAGGGGCACCAGGCGGCTCCGGTCCATAGCCCTATTTTAGGCTTGGGGGCGGGTTTTCCCCGCCCCCCTCTTTCCCCGGAAGCCTACCAGGTGAAAGAGCCCCCGGCCGCCACGGCCAGGGCCAACAAGGCCGCCAACGTCCAGGTGAGGGACAGGAGGACCTTGCGCACGGCTTTCACCTCCTTTCCTCCCCTATTTTAGTCGGCGGGGGGCTCCTCCTTCACCCGCCTCAGGACGGCGGGGAGGTCTTCGGAGGTGAGGCCCGCCTCCTCCAGGAGGTCCCGGTTCACCAGGGTGGCGGGCACCCACCGGAGGAGGGGCTTGGCCCGGGTGGGGTCCTTCCTGCTCCCTTCTCCAACCCAGTAGAGGTGCCAATGGGCCCGGCGCACGTGGGGGGCCACCCGCCTCCCCGTGGGGGCCGAGGGCTCCTTCTCCTTTCTCTCTCTGGCTAGTCTTATGGCCTTCCCCCAGCGCCAGCCCGTGGGGAGGACCAGGGGCTCTCCCGGCGGAAAGACTTTTTTGCCCCCCTTCACCCGCACCAGGGGCGCCGGGGGCCTGGGGGCCACCCCTCCCAGGTCCGGGGCCTCCTGGCAGAGGTAGAGGGCGAGGGAGAGGGCCTGACCCAGGACGGCCCCGTACTCCTTCTCCAAGAGAGGCCTCGCCTCCCAGAGGGACCTGGCGGCCAGGCCCCGGGCCTCCCGGATGGAGCGGGCCAGGGTCTTCCGCACCGCCTCCTCGAGGTCCTGGGCGTCCAGGTCCAGGACCAAGGTGGCGGGGGCGTATCCCCTCTCCCCCCGAACCCACGCCAAGAAACGAAGCTCCAGGTGGGGGCTTATCCCGGGCCTCCCCCCGGGATCCCACTCCAGGGCCACGTGGAAGCCCTCCACCTCCGGCCAGGCGGGGAGGCCCTCCGGGAGGAGAATGAGGGGGGCGGGCTCGGGGAGGCGGAAGAGCAACTCGATGGGAAGCCTACCCACCGGGGTTTTCGCCACCTCCCGGGC
>Ga0079992_130415_pt1 | contig 18424 bp, 10 predicted proteins | sample FaiFalFF_MnMetaG_3_FD_69197 | JGI IMG/M metagenome (GOLD analysis project Ga0079992, IMG submission 69197) | Freshwater microbial communities from Yellowstone National Park, Wyoming, USA - Fairy Falls B (FF_Mn_B) MetaG (SPADES assembly) (version 2) | ecosystem: Environmental > Aquatic >... | reverse complement strand
GCCGGGATGTCGGCCAGGGTCAGCCTCACCGTGGTCCCCCAGCCGGGCCCGCTCCTGCATTCCGAACTCTTGAATGAGGACTAGACGGCGGCCACCACCCGTTTGCTACCCGGACGGGTCGTAACCGAGATTATTGCGGCGCTTAAGGGCTAAGAAGGCCAGCGATGAACATGGGCGTAGTTCGGGAAAGTTATCCTGGGGAGCGGCGGGTTGCCCTTACCCCAGCTGTGATTCCCAATCTTAAGCGGATAGCCTCTGAAGTTCTGGTTGAGGCCGGGGCTGGGGTCCTGGCCGGGTTTGAGGACGGAGCCTACGTTGAGAAGGGGGCCCAGGTTGTCCCGAGCCGGAGGGAGGTCTTTGAGCGCGCCGATATCATTGTGCAGGTCCGGGGCTATGGGGCTAATCCCGGTGCCGGACGTGCGGACCTAAGTTACCTGCGGGCCGGGCAGGTTGTGGTTGGGCTTTTAGACCCGATAGCCAGCCCTGAGGCAGCGGCCGAACTTGCACAGCTCGGAGTTACGGCCTTTGCTCTGGAGCTTTTGCCGCGGATAAGCCGTGCCCAGCCGATGGACGTCTTGTCGTCGCAGGCGACGGTGGCGGGCTATAAGGCGGCCTTGCTTGCGGCGATGGCGTTGCCGAAGCTCTTTCCGATGATGATAACGGCGGCCGGGACGATAACGCCGGCGAAGGTGTTTGTGATTGGGGTGGGTGTGGCCGGGCTCCAGGCAATCGCGACGGCCCGGCGGCTTGGGGCGGTGGTATCGGCCTATGACGTGCGGCCGGCGGCAAAAGCCGAGGCCGAGAGTGTCGGGGCCCGGTTTATTGAGCTCGGGCTTGAGGGGGGCGACGTTGAGGCCGGCGGGGGCTACGCCCGACCGATGGGGGAGGAGTTCTACCAGCGTCAGCGGGAGCTTTTGGGGCGGGTTCTGACCGAGCAAGATGCGGTGATCACTACGGCGATGGTGTTGGGGCGGCGGGCACCGGTGTTGATAACGGCCGATATGGTTCGGAGGATGCGGCCCGGTTCGGTGATAGTGGACCTGGCGGCGGAACGTGGGGGCAACTGTGAGGTTACGGTACCCGGCGAAACGGTCGAGGTGAGTGGGGTGAAGGTGATTGGTGCGGCAAATCTGGCCTCAACGGTTCCATATGATGCCAGCCAGATGTATGCCCGCAATGTGACCAGCTTTATCCTGCACGTCTTTGGGCGGCGCGGCGAGCTGGACTTTTCGGATGAGATAACCCGGGAGACCCTGCTGACCCACCGGGGCCAGGTCGTTCACCCCAGGGTCCGTGAGCTCCTCGGACTGCCCCCGGCCGTTGCCAAAGGGGTCGGCTAACCGGCCGCCCGATTTACCGCACCGGCTGGCAGGCCGGGTAAATGAAAGACCCAGGCAACGTCTACGGCGTGTCGGTTTTGACGGCCTCATGCCGGCCAAAAGTTTCTGCCGGCATGGGGCATCGGCGGTCTCAGGCCCGGCCGTTACGCCGCAGGGCGGAGACGGCACCACGAAGGGTGAGCGTGGCCGCCCGCGGGCTCACCCGCGGATGGGGGTACCTTCACCCTTAAGCGCGCCCTGGGCAGGGCACCCGGCCTCATCCGGACCCACCTTAGCCCGGCCGTCGCGGCCGGGCCGCAGGCTACCCCGACGATGCCGGCCCGGATGCCGGGCATGGGACGCTGACCACGGAGGCGGCGAAAATGGCCGAGAAGGTTAAGGACCCGGTCTGCGGGATGGAGGTGGACCCTCAGCAGGCGGCAGGCAGGTCCGAATATCAGGGCAGGACCTACTATTTCTGCTCGCCGGGCTGCAAGGCGGCCTTCGACCGGGACCCGGCAAAATACGTAAAATAGCAGATTCGAGAACCACCCGGCCGCAGGCAGCCTTTTTGCCCGGTGACCGGCCCGGGTTACCGCCCTGCCCAGCCTCCGGCCGAACCCGGTACCCGGCCCTCGGCGGCAAGCGGTTTCAAAGGCTGCCGAGCCGGCACACCAGCGGCAAAGCTTCCGCCGCCAGCTCAAGAACCTGCCATGACGCGGCCGTAAGCAGCCCCGGCACTGTTAGCACCAGTGCCCGGACTGTCGACCGCTCGTCCGTCCCATCGGCGAGCAACCGGACCAGGCGGACCTCGAGCATCCCGCCGGCATCCCCTTCCTCCCCGATAAGCCCACTGAGCCCGGCGGCCAAAGGCCCCGAGGAACCTGCCCAGACCTTGCCCAGGGCCCCGGCCAGGGCCAGCGGCCGGCCCGTCAGCCTGACGGTCAGCTCGTCCGCGGCCAGCTCTTCATCCCGGGCCAGCACCCGAAGGGCATACCGGCCCGAGGGCACGTACCAGAGGCCGTCCCGCAACAGCCGACCGAGCCAGAGGACGGCCTGACTCCGGCGGGCCAGGTGGGCCAGCTCGTGGGCGGCCACGGCCTCCAGCTCGGATTCATCCAGGTGCTCGAGCACCCAGCGGGAAATCACAACCGCAGGCCGGCGACCCCCGCCCGACACAACCAGGGGCCGGTCCAGCTCAAGCACCCGAACAACCGGCGGCACAATCCCCAATCGGCCGGCCAGAACCCCGACATTTTCGGCGACGGGATGGCCCGTCAGAACCGGAACCCTTCCGAGCAGGCCATCGGCCAGCAGTAGACGCCACAGGCCGGCGATGAGCCCGGCGACCGCCGAGCCGGCCGCAAGGACCGACCAGCCGGCAATTACGGCCGCGTCGGGTCCGGTCAGGGGCGTGCACTCGGCCCAGAAGGCCGGAATCAGGTGAACGGACGTAAACCCGAGGATAACGGCCGGCAGGCCCAGGACGGCCAGGGCCGGCGCCCGGCCCGTCCCGGGCCGAACCAGCCGCAGGGCCAGGGCCCCGGCGGTGCCGGCCGCCAGGGCCAGCCCGAAGCCGATGCCCAGCAGGAGGGCGTGGGTCATTCCTCCTCCCGGGCCCGCCGGCGCTCGACCTGCTCGAGGAGCTCGGCCAGCCGGGCCCGAACCTCGTGGTCGGTCAGCTTCTCAAGCTGGCGCCGGGTTGTGCCGGCGAAGTTTACCAGGAGCCGCTCGAGGGTGGCGCCCACGACGTGCTCGACGAATTCCTCCCGGCTGAGGGCCGCCCGGTACAGGTAGGCGGGCTCGGCCTTCTCGGCCACGAGGAGCCCCTTGCGGGCCAGCCGGGCCATGGTGCTCATAACGGTGGTGTAGGCCCGCCGGCGCCGCCCATACAGGGCCTCAAAGACCTCCCGGACGGTGACGGCCGTGCCGGGCGGCCGGGCCCAGATAAGCTCCATCACCTCGGCCTCCAGGTCGCCAAGGGCCGCCCGGACCCCAGGCCGGTCCAGCCTGAGGTTTACGATCTTCGGCCCTTCCACCGGACTTAACCTCCCCAGCTAAGGCCGCCGTCCTCGCTCCGGTAGAGCCGACCCTGCCGGGGGCCGGCCGCCTCGACGGCCAGCACCACGTTCGGGCCGGCCGGGCTCACCGCCACGGCCGCCGCGTTCCGGCCCGGGAAGGGCAGCCGGCGCCAGGTGGCCCCGCCGTCGTCGCTCCGGTAGAGGCCGTCGTCGGTGCCGGCATAGACCACCCGCTGGTCGGCCGGATTCACCCCCAGGGCCATCACCCGCCTGCTTCCCAGGCCGTTACTACTCGGCCGCCAGGTCCGGCCCCCATCCTCGCTCTTAAGGACCCCGGAGCCCATACTGCCGGCAAAGAGCACTTCCGGCTCGCCCCCAGCGGCCGCCAAAGACATCACGTCCTGGGGCAGGGCGGTGCTGAGCCGGGTCCAGCTCACGCCTCCGTCTGTGCTGATAAAGAGGCCGTGGCCAATGACGAAAGCGTAAAGCCGATTAGGGTCCCGCGGGCTTAAGGCAAAGCCGTGAATGTCATCATAGGGCAGGTTATGCCAGACCGGCTGCCAGCTCGCCCCACCGTCGGGGCTGACCATAAAGATGTTGTGGCCGGCAACATAGATGCGTCGGGGCACGGCCGGATGAACGGCCAGGGCCATGGCGTCGAAGTTGGGCCTGGCAACGACGGGCCGCCAGGTCCGGCCGCCGTCGTCGCTGCGCATCACCCCATTGTGGTGGCCGAAAAAGACTACATCGGGGTTCTCCGGGCTGAAGGCCAGGGAATGAAAATCGGCCGTCTCCAGGACGGCCAGGACCGGTCCCGGCGGACCGCTCTGGGGGAGCAGGCGGGGCAGGACCAGGGCGAGGACGCCGGCCAGCCCGACCCCAACCGCAACCAGGCCGGGGACGCTTATCCGGCCCTTTGCGCCTTTGGCCGCAGACACCGGCATTCTCCGAGTCTTAACACTGGGCCCGGGTGACCTGTGCCTGGTAGCGGCGCTGGTCCTCGGTCCACCAGGTCTTGATAAAGGCCAGGATCGCCTCGATATCTTGGTCAGTCAAAATCTCTTTAAAGGCGGGCATCCTGGGGACGTCGGGTGGGGCCATCATCCGCCGCATCATGGCCGTCATCCCGTCGCCGCCGTCTTTGATAATTTCTTTAAGCTGACAGTCGGGGTGGTGCCAGGTGTGGCCGTTGGGGTTGTGACGGGGCGGATAGTCCATCATCGATCCGCCGGTGGGCCCGCCGTGACACCCCAGACAGTACTGGGTGTATAACTGCTCACCGCGTTTTACGTCCGGGACCGCCGCCCCCGGAGGGAGGCCGGGAAGCCGGACGCAGGCCGGGAGGACGGCGGCCAGCAAAAACGCCAGCCCGGCCCACCTCACCGAACGACCTCCGATGGCCATTAGTACTATCATGGATAGTATACACGCCCGGTAAAGCTTTTTCAAGCCGGCCGGGGGCTCCTGACGCCGGGGCCCTCAGATATCCAGGTTGCGGACGTTTTTGGCCTGGGCCTGGATGAAGTGTTTGCGGGGGGCGACCGCCTCACCCATCAGAATCTCGAAGATTTTGTCGGCCTCGACGGCGTCTTCGATGGTCACCTGCAAAAGCGTCCGCTTCTGGGGGTCCATGGTCGTCTCCCAGAGCTGCTCCGGGTTCATCTCCCCCAGGCCCTTGTAGCGCTGGATGGTCAGGTTTTTATTCCCCAGCTTCTTGACCAGCTCGTCCTTCTCGGCGTCGCTGTAGACGTAGTAGACCTTATTCCCCTGCTGAATCCGGTAAAGGGGCGGCTGGGCGATGTAGAGGTGTCCCTTTTCAATGATCTCCGGCATGTACCGGAAGAAGAAGGTTAAAAGCAACGTTCGAATATGACTTCCGTCTACATCAGCATCCGTATTGTGACAACAGACGCCACCGAGCCCGCAGATAAAGGTCTCGTCCCCTTCGACAGAGAAATCATAAACCCACCCCGAGCTCGGCCTGACCTCCCGTACGGCCCGAACCGGCAGCCCCACCAGGTCGCCTTCAAGTTTTCTCGTCCGCCTGGGATTTGGGCTGTCCGTCGCACCCATTCCGGCCGACAGTTGCCGTTTCAGCTCGGCGGCCTTCGGGTGGTCCGACCAGACCGGTTCCAAGCGGGCCAGGCCTGACCGGCTGCTCACGGTCACGGTGAAAACCGGCCGCCGGGTTGTTACCGGTCGCCCCCGAACCGTTCCGGACGGCTGACCCGATGGGACCCTTCGGGAAATCGACGCCGCAACGCCCAGCGACAGCAGCAGGTAGGCCAGGTCGCTGGCAAGCCGCTCTGAGGATGTTGTAAACGCAATTTTCCTCCCACCGACCGTCCCATCCCCAAGGAAGTAGCCCCGCAGGAACGCCAGCCGCAGGTCAGGTCCCACGTTGAAAACCAGGTCGGGGACTCGCTTCGAACCGGCTTCAACCCTACCCGGACCAAAGAGGGCCCGGAAAAATGCTTCAACCACCCGGTTGCCGACCCGAAGCTCCCTCACCCGGCTCCTGGACCGGTAAATGGTCGGCCTGACCCCGAACACGCCGACAAACGCCGCTTCCAGCTCAGGCAAGCGCCCCTCATTGCGTCGGCCGATGGCCAGCCGGACGCCGGCCCGCCGGCTTACCGAACCTTCGGCCAGGAAAAACCCGAGCAGCGTCATCAGGTCCTTGTTTACCGGCAGATAGCGGCCGATTTTTAAGTGTCCGTTGTGTCCGGGCGTCAACCAGACCTCACGCCCAAGCGTCGGCACGTCTTTGGGGTCCAGTCTCACCAGGTCGATATACGGCCTAACCCGATTTTTCGGCGACCCCCGATATTGGGTTTTCCAGATGCAGTCTAGGCGGCTTTCGACTACCCCAACATGCCCTGAAATCGTGTCCGGCTCCGGTTGCGGGGCGGCAAGATAGCCCACAACGCGGCTCAATGTTGGTCTTGACTTGCCCTTTTCCCAACCGTAGCAGGTTGCCGGCTGGCGCACCCCAGCCGTGGCCGCCAGGGCCCGAAGGCTGAGCCGAAGCTCGAGACGTCGTGCCCGCGGCAGGTTTCCGGCTGCGGCCGTAACCTCGACCCTGGGTTCGACCATATCCGGTCGCCCGGCGTAGGCCTCACGAACCTTCGTCCGGTAGTACTCTTCGACACCCGGCCCTTGGGCAATTATGCCGCCGGTGGCCGACTCGCCGGCCTCAACCAGCAGCCTGACCAGGTCCAGCCGGTCAGGACCCCGGTCCGGGAGGGGGACCCACCCGGGTGCTATAAGCAGGTCGCCCGGGCGGACCTGATCGCCCCGTTTTAGCAAAGGCCGACCGTCAGGCCCGGCAACGAAGACGCTGTGTTCGGCCGTTATCCGCACCCGGCGGCCGTAGGCCGTCTCAATTTCATAAAGGGGTCCGTGGTGGGTGTGGCGTAGCACCGCCTTTATCGGCTTGAACCGCACCTTCCCCGATGTGGGGTCAAAGCAAAATACGTCATAGTTTCCGGGGTCCTCGCCCCTGGCCAGGAGGCCGTCTATAAAAGGCCCAACCCGCTCGGCCCGGACCCAGCCGTTTGGGTCCCGAATCAGGACCGGCTCATCGCCGTCGACACTCATAATAATGATTCGGCCGTAGCGGAGTTTTGAGATATCAAAACGTCCGCTGATGCCGGCCCCCAGGGCCGTAATTATCGCCTTTATTTCGTCGTTGCCCAGGATCTTGTCCTCCCGGGCCTTCTCAACGTTTAGAATCTTGCCCCGCAGCGGCAGGATCGCCTGAAAGCGCCGGTCCCGGGCCTGCTTGGCGCTCCCCCCGGCGCTGTCCCCCTCGACGATGTACAGCTCGGCCCGGGCCGGGTCCCGCTCGGTGCAGTCGGCCAGCTTGCCGGGCAGGGTCGCCCCCTCCAGGGCCGACTTCCGGACCACCAGCTCCCGGGCCCGCCGGGCCGCCTCCCGGGCCCGGGCGGTGGTGAGGGCCTTCTCGATGATGCGCCTGGCATCCGAGGGGTTCTCCTCGAAGAAGGCGATAAGCCCCTCATAGACGGCGGCCTCGACCTGGCTTTTTACTTCGGCGTTGCCCAGCTTCGCCTTGGTCTGACCCTCAAACTGGGGCTCCGTAAGCTTGACGCTCACCACGGCCGTAAGGCCCTCCCGGACGTCATCCCCGGTCAGGTTCGGGTCGTCGTCTTTAAGCAGCTTCGCCTTGCGGGCGTACTCGTTCACGGCCCGGGTCAGGCCCGACCGGAAGCCGGTCAGGTGGGTGCCGCCGTCCACGGTGTTGATGCAGTTGGCGAATGTAAAGACCGATTCGGCGTAGCCCTCGTTGTACTGGAGGGCAATCTCAATCTGGGTGCCGTTTATTTCTTTAAAGATATAGGCCGGGTTGGGGTGAATAACCTTCCGGGTCCGGTTAAGATACCGCAGGAAGCTGAGAACTCCCCCCTCAAAGTAGAAGGTCAGCTCCCGGTCGGACCGCTCGTCCCGGAGGGTGATCCGGAGTCCCTTGACCAGGAAGGCCAGCTCCCGGAGCCGCTGGGCCAGGGTATCAAAGTTATACTCAATCTTGCCGAAAATCTGCTTGTCGGGCAGGAACGTTACGGTTGTGCCCCGTTCGGTGGTTGACCCGACCTCCTCTACCGGGGTAATGGGCACGCCCCGCCGGTACTCCTGGCGGTAGACCCGGCCATCCCGGCGGACCTCAGCCCGGAGCCACTCGGAGAGGGCGTTGACCACCGAGGCGCCCACCCCGTGCAGGCCTCCCGAGACCTTATACGAGCGGCCGTCGAATTTGCCCCCGGCGTGGAGGACAGTCATCACCGTCTCGAGGGCTGATTTACCGGTCTTCGGGTGGGGGTCAACCGGGATGCCCCGGCCGTTATCTTCGACGCTGACCTTCAGGTCCTTGTGGAGGGTGACGACGATGCGGTCGCAGAAGCCCGCCATCGCCTCATCGACCGCGTTGTCAACGATCTCGTAGATGAGGTGATGCAGGCCCCGCTGGTCGGTGCTGCCGATGTACATGCCGGGCCGCCGGCGGACCGCCTCCAGCCCTTCCAGAACCTGGATGTCGGCGGCGGTGTAAGTGTTCTCGACCTTTGCTTCAGCCAAGGCTGACCTCCCGCTGCCGGCCGGACCGGTCCTTGTAAAAGACCATCGCCCCCAGGATGAGGCCCGACGCGACGACGGCGTTGCCGGCAACCGCCAGGAGCACCCCGGCCCAGCCGACCATCAGGGCATTCCAGATAATAGACATTCCAAAAGAGATCAAATAAAAGAGCAAAATCAGGCCCATTGCCGGCCCGAAGTTGCGCCGGACCAGGACAGTACTCGCCCTTATCGCCTCAACCGGACCAACGTCCGAAACAAACATGGCCGGGTGAACAAAGAATAAATAGATGTTTACCCAGACCAGCGCGATGGCCCAGAGCAAGGTCACCGCTTCGGCCAGGGCCGGGCTTATCAGGTTAAGGACTGCCACCAGAATCAGGACCGGCACGGCCGTGACAGCCAGGGCCGCCAGACCCAGCAGAACCAGCACGGTTAGCCGGCCCCAGCCCCGAAGGGCAAAGGCGACAAAACCCCCAGGGACTCCGCCCCGCAGGACGCTGGCCAGCCCGCCCAGGTAGACCGCCGCAAGCAGAAGCCCGGCCAGACCCAGCCCCACGGTCAGGCCCAGACCCAGCGGCCAGCTCTCGACGGCGATGGTCGGCACCGGCCAGGGGCTCGGAACCGGCCGCGGCCCGATGACCGTCGGCACCTGCCACCAGGTTATCAGGCCGAGCAGATTTACCGACCCGATCTGCTCGGCAACCTGGCGCCAGGTCTGGGTGGCGTCGGCGGCGCCCTCGGCCGCAAGCCTTGCCGAGAGCTGGCTCAGGTTCTCAAATGCCCGGATCGCCAGCGGCCTGGGGGAGAGCCGGGGGCCGAGCCAGAGCAGGATATCGACGGCGACCGGGATAAGGGCCCACCCAGGGGACCGGCCGAGGGCGCCGAACCCGGCTGAGAGGGCATCGATAACGCTCATCCGTTTTATTTTAACACGGGGCCCGCGCCCCCCGCCCGGTTACCGGGAGCGGCTACTCTCGGGGAACGTCGCCGGCCCTTGCAGGGCTTTAGTTCGGGCCGGCGACGGCAAAGGACCAGGTGTGGGTCTGGCCGTTGGCCGCAACCGCCACCGTGTAGGTGACCCCCGCCTGCAGGGGCGCCCGCGGTATTAAAATAACCGCGCTCCGGGCGGCCAGCACGGCCCGGGCCAAGCTCTCAAAGGCCGGATTCGGGTTCGTGTAACTGGTCTGGTCGAAGACGCAGTGCTCGAGGGGCACCCCGTTTCCGGCGAAATAGGTGCCCGTAACCTGGGGGACAATGTTACCTGCCCCGAGCTGGAGGATGACCGGCAGGCCGGTTGGGGCCGAATAGCCCGGGCAGGCGGTCAGCGGGTCTGGCAGCTCATCGCCCCGGTAGCGGGTAAGTCCAACCGCCGCCCCGTTGCCCGGCCACATCACCGGATAGGGTACCGACCCGGCCAGCCGCCAGTCCCGCCCCCGGATTATATCCAAAGTGGCGCCGGTGAGGCCGCTGCCGTCGCGGTAGCTTCCGTAGCCGACCCGGGTAAGCAGCGGGTCGACGATTCCCAGGGCGTGAAAGGGCGCCTGCATCCAGCTATCGATGGCAAAACGGTCGGCCGGTGCAGTCGTGCTCCCGAGGACGACGTTGCCGCTCCGGCCGCACTCATCCCCGTCGGGGGTATACCAGGGGTTGGCCGGGTCCTCGGCGTGGGTTGCAAACCGGTTGAGTACGATGTAGCGTGCGTGGTTAAGACAGCCCTGACTCCAGGCCGGATCCTCGGCGAGGGGCGTAAGCCCGGCGGTGGACCGGTAGTAATTAAGATAGGCCAGCCATTCGGGGGGAGCTGTCTGGGCCGGCGGGGCGGGGGGCTTGACGTCGGCCGCCCCGCCGGCCTGGGAAACCGCGGGCAGGTAAACCCGGCTCTGGCCGCTGAAGGCGACCGTCTGAGGCTCGGCCCCGGCCGAGAGCGCCCAGGCTAGAACAACTATACCGGCCGCCGCTAACACGGCGGTCAGGCTGATGACCTTCCGCATGCTCCGCTCCTGCTGGCTCCGCTTCGGGACCGGCCCACCTGCCAGGTCCCGCCCTCAGTTTAACCTGCCGACCACCACCGGGGCAGGTACCATCGTACTTGGGGAGCCGACGGGACCCTATCGGTCAGTGAGCTGGGCTGCGAGGTCAAGAAGTCTGGCGGCGTCGGCACCGTCTCCCCGGGCAAACCGCAGCGCGGCCAGGGCCGCATATGCCCGGGCGGCCGCAAGCGGCCTCGGGTCCTTCCGGATCACCTCCAGCCACACCTCTTTGGCCGCCTCGGGACTTCCCGTCTTTTCCAGGGCCCCGGCCAGCAGGCTTAAAGCTTCCCCGTCCAGCTGGCCGGCGAGGGCCTCCGGCGCCAGGGTCTCCACCGCCAGGTCCCAGAAGCCGAACTTGCCGTAGAGTCGGCCGAGCACGGTGGCCCGCTCGGCAGGCTCCGGCCAGAGCCGCTCGACCAGGGGCATGAGCTCCTCGAACCGCTCGAACTGCCCGAGCTGCAAAAGCACGCCCAGGAGCCAGCCGACGAACTCGCGGCTCGGGGGAATCACCGGTTCAAGCGGGGCGCCCCCGGCCAGGGCTCGGGCGATGCGCCCGAGCGGGGTGTCCGGGCCGGCCGCCTGCGCCGCCTCGGAGAACCTGCCGGCAAAGAGGTTGATGAGCCCCGCCGCGTCCCCGGCAGGGGCGCCGGCCTCTTGAAGGAGAAGCTTAGCGGCCTCAATGCCGGCGGGACTTACCGGGGGCTCCGCGAAGATCGCCCGGGCGGCCTCCAGGGCCAGGGCCGACGGCATGCCGGGAAAGAAGCTTTTTAGGGCTCCCACCAGCTGCCGGCCGCTCACGACGGCCGAAAGGAGCCGGACCAGGGCTTCGACGGCCGGGCGGTAACAGCGGCCGGCGGAAAGCGAAAGCTGAACTGATTCGACGAACGCTCCCAGCGCCTCCCGGGGTTTTCCTTCCAGCTCGGCGCACCGGCCCAGCCAGTACCAGCCGGCATAGCCGGAAGCTCCCTCGTTCCGGATGTCCAGGGCAGGGTAGCTGGCTTTCACCGCTTCGGAAAAGGCTCTTCTGGCGGCGGCGACCTCCCCGAGGGCCAGCCGGGCCTGGCCCTCCAGCAGGCGCAGGTTCGGGTGGTTTCCCACGGCGGCCGCGGCTTCTTCCAGGAGTTTTAAAGCCCCCCGCGGCCGGCCGAGCCTTAAGGCCGAGAGGGCCGCAAGTTCGAGGGCCCTGGGCAGCCACATGCGATACTCCCCCGGCAGATACCGGACCGCCCGCCGGAAGCAGAAGAGGGCCGCCGGGAACCTCCCGGCGGCGTAGTATTCCTGGCCCAGGTTGAACCAGCTGAACGCATCCGAGGGCCGTTCGGCAAGGTCTTTGCGGGCAAGCTCGAGGTTGCGCCGGTGCTTCTGGGGGGCCTTCCCGGCCGGCCCCAGGTAGCCGAAGTGCTCGATTTCGACGTCGAGAACCCCAAGCTTTGCGGCCGGTTTTACCTGCTGGAGACTTTCGAGAATTTGCTCGTGAAGCCGGCGGGTAAACTTAAGGCCCGGCAGGTTTCTAAAAAGTCTTACCGCCGGGACCACCACCGCATCGGCCGAGCCAGGCTCAAAGCCCAGGTAGGTGACCTGGGGGAGCAGAAAGCCGTCGGCGTCGGCCACTGCCAGGATTTCCCTGAGCTTTTCTTTCCCCCGGCCCAGGGCCTCGTCGGCATCGAGGACTAAAATCCACCGGCCCCGGGCGTGGCGTAAAGACTCGTTGCGGGCCTCGGCAAAGCTTCCGGTCCAGGGGAAGGAAATGACCCTGGCGCCGAAGCTCCGGGCAACCTCGGGGGTGCCGTCGGTGGAACCCGTGTCTACCACGATAATTTCGTCCGCGATGTCCCGGACGCTTTCTAAGCACCTGGGAAGGTCGCCGGCCGCATCCTTTGCGATCATGCACAGCGAGATGAGCGGCCGGTCCGACCGATTTCCGTGGGCGCGTCTTGCGGCCGCCGGTCCGACCGCCCCGTGGGCGTGTTTAAACACACCTGCGCTGGTGGGCGCGGTTGCCCCGTGGGTGTGTCCGGCGGCCGGTGTAACTGCGCCGTGGGCGGCCCTCCGCCGTAGGCCGAGGGCTTCGAGGACCGCCCGGGCCGTATGCTCCCAGGTGAAGGCGCCGTGGATCCTTCGGGCGGCGGCTTCCCCTTTTTGCCGGGCTTCGGCGCAGTGGTCGTACACGTGGCGGAGAAGCTGGGCGAGGGCCTCCTCGTCGGGCTCGAAGACCCACGGCCGGCTCACAAGTTCTAAGCCGTCGAAGTCTGTCCTGCTCCGGAGGGGCGTCGGTTTTGCCGGGATAAGATAGGCCGTCGTTTCGTCGGCAAATTCCAGGGCCGGCCCGGCCCCCGTCGTTATGACCGGCAGACCCACGGCCATCGCCTCAGCTGCCGGAAGCCCAAACCCTTCGCCCCGGAAGGGGTGCACGAGGCAGTGGCAGGCCGCATAAAGGCCGGGCAGGTCCTCATCGGGAAGCTCCCGGTCGATATAAAGTACAGCCGGACCGTCCCCCGAGAGCCCCAGAAGTTCGGCCCGCCGAACCTGGGCCCCGAGCCCCTGCCCCCGGTAAAAGGAGGCTGTGCCTGCGTCCTTGATGATTAAGACCACGTCGTCCTTTGGGCCGAAAGCCTTCGTGTAGGCCTTAAGCAGAAGGTCGACCCCTTTGCGCCAGAGGGTCCCGCCCACGAAGAGAAAGCGGAACCGTCCCGAGGCCAGGCCCTCCGCCCCGGGTTTCAGCTCATCCAGGCTTAAAGGCCGTACGCCCGGGTGAAACCGCTCCGGGTCGACTCCGTTGGGGACGACGTAAACCCGGTCGGCCGCAACACCCCCCTCGACGAAGCGTTCCCGGACGAAGGCCGACGGGACCCAGAGCTCGGCCCCCGACCGGTTTATCCCCTCGACCCAGGCCCGGGGGACGGCCCCGTATTCCCACGGCTGGATCACCGCAAACCGGCCGGCCGGGGGTGGGTCGAAGTCTGGGGGCCAGCGGTGCCGGACCCAGAGAACCGGCGCGGGCGGCGCGGACGCGGCAAAGCCGCCCGCGCCGCCCACACCGCCCGGTTCGAGGGGGATAACCCTTACGCCTGCCCGTTTAAGGGCCCGGGTAAGGTCGCGATTTACCCGGGCAAAGGAGTGGGCCGAAGTAAAATCCCCCTCCCAGACCACGGGACCGGCCTCCGTCTGGGGGGATGGGTGGTGTGGGCGGTGGCGCCGGGGAAGCGGCGGTGCCACCCTCGCCCCGAGCTCCCTGAGCTCGGCCACGACCCTTTCCGTCACCGCCGCCCGGCCGAGCTCGGCTAGCACCTTCCGGCGGCCGGCCTGGGCCCGGGCAAGGGCCCAGGCCGGCCTTTCGACCACCTCCCGCATGAGCGCCTTAAGGTTCTCGGCCGACGGCTCCGCCCAGCGGGCTCCGGCCGGCAGGGGCACTCCTATCTCCTGCCGGGCCTTTTCCGGCACCGGCACAAGCTTGCAGTCGATAAGATAGGCGGTTTCGGGGACGGCAAAATCGAGGTGTCCGCCCCAGCCGGTAATGATGACGGGGAGCCCCGAGGCCATCGCCTCGGCCGCCGGCCGGCAGAAGCCCTCGCCCCGGGTGGGGAGGACGAAGGCGTCGGCCGCCGCGTAAAGGGCGGGCATCTCGTCGGTCCCCAGCTCCTTAAAGTACGGGATGATATTGGGGGGGAGCTCCCGGCCGAGAAGCTTTTCCATCTCCTGCCGGATCCGCGCCTGGGAAAGCCTCCGGTAGGAGAAAACTTTCAGAATGAGGGCGACATCCTCATCCGGACCGAAGGCCTCCGCAAAGGCCTTTATGAGCACGTCCCAGCCCTTGCGGAGCTGAAAGTCCAGGACCGAGAGAAAGTTAAAAGACCGCCGGCCGGGAATATCCAGGGGCTCGACCGGCCGGGTGAACCGCCGGGTATCCAGCGGGCTGGGGATGAGGCGCAGTTTTGCGGGGTCGACCCCGCTTTCGGCAAAGCTCTCCAGGTTAAAGCCCGAGGGCACCCAGACTCGGTCGAAGCGGTTTAAAATTTCGACCCAGTGCTCCGGGATCCGGTCCGTCTCGAACATCGTCCGGGCGACCTTAAGGCCGACCCCTGGCACAGGACGGTAAGCATCGGGTATGGCGTGGAAGACCCCCACCGCCGGCCCGTCCCCCGGCGGGTCGATAAGCCTTATAACCCGGGCCAGGGTGAGGGCCTCCTCCGGCGGAAGCTTTACCCAGTTTCTGGCCCAGTAAAGGGGCGCCGCCTTTAGGGGGATGCCGGCCTCATGCAGCCCGAGCACGAACTGCCGGGCCTCATCGGTGTAGCCGCTCAGGTCAAAGAGGGGCGCCTGCCAGACGACCCTCAGGCCGTCGGCGGGTCCTTCGGGGTTTAAAAGCAGGCCCCTGGCGCTCACCAGGTTCGCCGGCGGAGCAGGTTTTTCCAGCCGGCCGCCCCGGCCGAAGCAGGCCCGCCAGCGGGAAGAAAACTCGGCGAAATTTTCGGGGTCCCCCTCGAATCTGCCTTCCGTCTGTCCCTCCAGGTGGTAGACCACGGCTTCGGGCTGGTAAATCACCCGCCGTCCCAGCGCCCGCACCTTAAGGCACAGGTCGACATCCTCGTACCCGTTAAGAAACGTTTCGTCGAAGCCACCCACGGCAAAGAAGAGCTCTTTGGGGATGAGCAGGCATGCTCCTGTTACCATATCCAGGTCCCGCAGGCGGCTTGCTTCGGGGGCGTCGCCTGGGGCGAAGCGGCAGACGTGCTCGGGCCGGCCCCGAAGAAAGACTACTCCGGCGTGCTGGATGCGGCCGTCCGGGTAAAGAAGCTTCGCCCCGACGACCCCCACGTCCGGAAGGGCCGCCGCCTTAAGCATCGCATTTAGCCAGCCGGGGGTGGGGATGGTGTCGTTGTTTAAGAAAACCAGGAGTCTTCCTCGGGACTTGAGGGCCCCCAGGTTGCAGGCCCGGGCAAACCCCAGGTTGCGTCCGGCCCGGATAAAGGCTATCCGTCCAGCCTGAGCCTCCCCGGAAAGGAAGTCCGGCGTCCCGTCGGTGGAGCCGTTGTCCACCACGATGATCCCGGCAAGGCCCGGCGGCACGGTTCGGTAAAGCGCCTCGAGACACTGCCGGGTAAGCTCGACCCGGTTGAAAACGGGGATGATTATTGATACCTCAGGGGCTTCAAGGGGTTTCACCGGGCACCTCCTTAAGCGCGGCCTCGACAAGACCGCATTCCAGGTAAGCCGCCGAAAGCAGGCTCAGGTCCTCGGCCGTGGCTTTCCCCGCCGCCTTAAGGGGTTCCAGAAGGGCCGCCGCTACCTCCCACCGTCCGGCCCGGCCCGCCAGGCGGGCCAGGGCCTGGGCCCGCCCCTCATCCTCCGGCCAGACCCAGGCGGCCAGGGGGAAAACCCGGTCGAGCTCCTCGGCCCGTCCTAGCTTAAAGAGCAGGTAGAAGACCTCCTCATACTCGGCCGCCGCCCGGCCGTCCAGCCACAGGGGCTCGCCGGCCCCCGGGACCGGCGGCGAATCCCCCCGCAGGGCCCCTAAAAGCCAGGCCCAGAGGGGCTCCGACCTGGCCTCGGCTTCCAGGAGGGCGGGCCAGGTCAGCGCGGCCGCCAGCCGGTAAAGGACCCGGGCCTGGGTCGGCCCGTACCGGAGGGGTTCTAAAAGCCTGAGGGCCGCCTTGAACCGGCCGGCCTTAACGGCCGCCTCCGCCCGGCGGATAAGCTCGGCGGTCTGGGCCGGCGGCCCCCAGGCTTCCAGCCCCTCCCCGACGCCCGCCAGGTAGGCGGCCCCCAGCAGCCGGCCGTAGGCCACCTCCAGGGTCGGTTTAAGCTCCGGGTTCTGCCCGAGCCTGCCCTCAAGAAGCCCGACCTGGGCCCGCAGACTTTCCAACTCGCCCGGGGATGGGGCAGGGACGGCCGGGTAGCCGGGCAGGAGTCTGGGGGCAAGCTCCGGATGTTTGTGGGCGAAGACCACGGCCATCCGGCCGCAGGCCCGCTGGCGGCCCACGTAGTAGTCGGTGTCGGCCGGGTGGTGGTGATAGGCCACGGCCTCAGGCCGGTAGTAAACCTTAAGACCCCGCTGGGCCAGTCGGTAGCCGAATTCGATATCGTCCCAGCCGTAGGTAAAGGTGGGGTCGAAAAACTCGCCGTGCCGGATAATAAAATCCCGCTTCAGGGAAATGCAGGTCCCGTAAAAGTGCCAGAAATCCACCTCCTTCCCGGGGATGAGACCCTTAAAATCGAACTGCTGGCCTCCGGCCCCGGTTACGTAATCCATAATCGGGCTTATTTCAAGCTCCGGGGCCCACTCCACCCGGCCCAGCATCCCGACCCATACTTCCGGGTGGTCCCGGTGGAACCGGATGTGGGCTTCAAGGCCGCCGGGCGGAAGGGTTACGTCGTCATTTAAAAACAGCAGCACGTGGCCCCGGGCCGCCCGGATGCCCCGGTTGCGGGCCGCCGCCAGACCCCGGTGGGGCCCACGGATGAGCCTGAGCCTGAGGCTGCGCCGGAAGGGACCTGCCGCCGCAACGGCATCAGGGCGGTCCGAGCCGTCGTCAACGACCACCACTTCCAGATCCCGGCGGGGAATCCGCCGGGCGGCGGCCGAAAGGGCTTCCAGGCAGCGGGCAAGTTCCTGCGGCCGGTTGTAGGTAGCGATAACAACGCTCAGAAACGGCCGCGGCTTCGAATAGTATGCTAGCAGCTGGTAATCCAGATATTTGCCGGGTGCGGCCTCGAACCGGTAGGCGTCGTCAAAGAGCACGCACCGGCCCCGACGAATCCGGCGGATAAGCCCTTTTACATCCCGATAGTATTCCGGGTATGCCGTATCCGTCTTCTTGTGGGGTGCATTCAGAAGCAAGTTCACCACCACGATATCGCCCAGGCGTTCGAGGGTTCTGAGAAACTCCCGGGGGTCGGGCACGTGTTCGATGACGTCGAAGCTGTAAACCAGGCGGTGTCGGGGTATCGGATCCTTTTCGATATCGTAGACTGGGGCGCCCACGCCCCGGCGTTCAAGGCGCCACTTAAGATAGCGGGTTGATGGGTTGTCAAAGTCGGCGAAGGCCACCCGTCGGTACCCCAGCCCCATGAGCCGGAAGCCGTCGGCCCCGATGCCGCACCCGTAGTCGAGAATCGGGTCCTCCAAGGCCGCCAGGGCCCGGACAAGCCTTAAGCCCGGGGCCTTGGCCCCGGAAAGGTCCCAAAGGGTGAGGTCATAAAGATAGGTCCGGGACCGCCGGTAAAACTCGGCCGGGTCGGAAAACCCGGCAAACTCGGCGTCCACCTTTGCTGCCACGTCCCGGAAAAGGTCAGGGTCAAACTCGGGGCCGAGGTATTCCTTGAGCTCGACCGCCCCCCCGTGAAGGGGAAGGCTCCGCCGTCCATGCCCGGCGACCGGTCTTAAGTCCCAGAGGGCCCCGTTCCGCACGTAGGCCACCCCGCAGTAGGCGCAGCGCAGGGCCTCGGGTCCCGGAATAAGCCCCCGCCGGCACGCCGGACAGGCCAGAACCTTAAAAAGGTCGGGCTCGGCCGCAAGGGCCTTGAGGATGGGGCCCGGCCGACCCACCAGCTCGACCATCAGATTCACCCGATAAGGCGTTCCCACGGCGGCCTGCCGGCAGAGCCGAATCCAGGCCTTAAGCTCGGACCGGGCCGCCTCGACGGCTTCCCGCCCCACCCCGGGGAGATGGTCGAAGACGGTCAGGATCAGGTGAAAGAGGACGTTTTCGCCGGGCACCCTTTTAAGGCGGACCTTAAGGTTTAAGGCTTCGGCCCCCCGTCTAAGTAGCGCCTCCACTTCCCCCGGCTCCGGCAGAGGGAAGGCGCCGTGCTCCTCCACCCAGGGAGGAACCGTCCCGAAGACGGTCCGGTGCCAGCGGCCGAAGGCAGCATCGGCCCGGCGGGCCGACTCTCCCGTCGGAAAGGTTATATACACCCTGCGGGCCGCAACCCTTAAGGCCTCCTCGAGGACCCCTGGCCGGCG
>Ga0079992_128651_pt1 | contig 18425 bp, 19 predicted proteins | sample FaiFalFF_MnMetaG_3_FD_69197 | JGI IMG/M metagenome (GOLD analysis project Ga0079992, IMG submission 69197) | Freshwater microbial communities from Yellowstone National Park, Wyoming, USA - Fairy Falls B (FF_Mn_B) MetaG (SPADES assembly) (version 2) | ecosystem: Environmental > Aquatic >... | reverse complement strand
TTTAACCTTCTATATCCGTTCTCCTCAAGCTTTGAATCGCATTGTGGGCATTCGCTTGATGTCCCCCTGGGATCTACAATAACTATTGGTGCTCCGTGTTTCATAGCCTGCCAATCGATCCACTTCCCTAGTCTTTTATAGCCCATTATGATCAGCTTTATCCTATGATCCTTGTTCTCGATCTTTCTCAGAGAATTTATCAGCCCTGTTAGATCTTCTCTAGCTACTGCGTATCCAAGCTTCTTAGCAAATCTCACTATCTCAAGAGATGTTTTTCTAGCCCAGTCCTCAAGAATGTTCCTAGCCTTTCTATGATAGGATCTTATTCTATTTAGTATAGCTTTTCTCCTCCTCCATGCAGGATATCTCGGAGAGGAATACTTTTTCTGGAGGCTCTCCGCTAGGAGTTTCCATCTATGGGCTTCATCGATCTCGGTGCCCCTCTCCTTGTTTATCCTATCATCTCCATATACTATCTTCCTCTCATTGATATCAACAGCTATAGCATCTCTAAGCTTGTAAGGCTCTGGCTTGGGTATCCTCTTTGATCTCCAAAGCATCATCTTATCGCCTCTATAGACTAGCCTTGCCTCTCCATTTTCATACTGGTCATACCTCCTGTCCCAGCCGATGATCTTAAGCTTTATCCCTCCCATGATCTCCACATATCCTTCTTTCACCCTATACCCTGATCCTGGGTGCATTGATAGCTTCCTAACCCTAGGCCTCCTACCCCTCCTAGGATTATTCCTCCAAGCCTTGGCATTTGCGAGGGCATCTCTATAGCAGTCAACAGCTATCCTAGATGGAAGCCCAAACCATTCCCTCAGCTCTCTGTATAGAGTGTTGTGAGCCCCCCAATGCTCCTCAAATTCAGCCTCAGAATCCTGTTTAGGGCATAGTTGAGAGCTACATTGTATCTCCTGAGAAGTTCTATAGCCCCAAGCTCGAGACTAACCATCACCCCTATCGAGATGGTTAGCAACCCCTCACCGCCAGAGGCCATAGAGCCCCTCCAAAAACAAAAACCTAGAAAGCAAATAAAACCATCCCCGCCCTAAAGGGCGAGGCTTTCAGTTATAAATAAAAATATATTCTGATTTCAATTTTATAGCAGATCATCTTTTTTCACTGAAAGCCCTATCCATTGAGGTTAGGGAGGAGGTCAGCATATAAGCATTGCGGTAAATCTGATCTACTATAGAACTGAGTAAGATCAAAAAGGGACTATATAGATTGGATGATCTACTATAAAATTGAAAGTTAGAACCACCCCCTTGCCTTTAGTATTAGATAGCCTGCTATAGATGATATCACCATGAGGCTTAGAGCATATATGTATCCGAAGCTCCACGAGAGCTCTGGCATGTTTAAGGGATACGATGTGTCGAAGTTCATTCCATAGATCGATGCTATAAGGGTAGGGATCATGAGTACAAGCGTTATAGCCGTGAGTCTCTTAACAACCTCGTTGAGCTTCAACCCAACTATGGTTGCGTGTGTCTCTCTAATGCCTATGAGCATCTCTCTATAGACCTCGATGGTTTCAAGCCCTATTGAGAGCTCGTCTATCAGCTCGAAGAGCCTCCCATGGTTCTTCACATATTTAGCAAACATCTGCTCGCCGTGAAGCTGTCTCAACATCTGTATATAGTTTCTAAGCCCTTTTCTAAGGTCTATAAAAGTCTTTCTAAGCCTATAGATCTCCCTCGCAACAGGCACCAGCTCCTCCCTTTCAATCATCTCTTCAACCCTATCGATAGTGGATTCTATCTCATCTAGAACCCCTCTATACTCCTTATACATATATTCTAGCATAGCCTGAAACACCTCAGCAGCATCCACAGACCTTCTCTTCCCAGCTATATCCTCCGCGCTTATGGTCTCGCCACCTTCTACATATAGGTAAACCCTATTACCCCTAGGATCTACAGCAGATATTGTCCTAACTAGGATAAGCCCAGAGAGTGGTTCTCCGCGTAACCGGGGTATCGAAGCTACACATACGAGGATCTCGTCCTCGAGCTCGCAGTAGCCCTCTCCAGGGTATCCTCTATACTCTTCGATCAATCTAGAGATCTTCTGATCCTCTATCTTGGAAAGGGCCTCCCCCGAGAGCACCAGGATCTCGCCGCCCACCACGATCCCCACATTATTTGTTAAGAAAAATAATTAGGATAGATCTAAGCTTATTAATTGCCGCCTGGTAAAAGGTTTGATAAGAATGAAGAGATATATGAAGATAGTGATTCTCTTCGGTATTGTAAGTATGTTTGCAGATATGACATATGAGGGGGCAAGATCTGTGCTACCACAGTATCTAGGATATCTAGGAGCTGATCTAGCCTTTGTAGGCTTTTTAGGAGGGGTTGGGGAGTTTCTCAGCTATCTCCTTAGATTTGCCTCGGGTTTGATCTCCTCTAGATATGGTTTTCTATGGGGGCTAACGATCTCAGGCTATGCCCTCACAGGACTTTCGATAGCTATGCTCTCGATAGCGACCGCCTGGATCTACGCATCGATCTTCACGGTCATGGAGAGGATGGCTAGGGGGCTTAGAACACCGCCCAGAGATGCCCTTTTAAGCAGGATCGCCCAGGAGGGTAGAAGTGGAAGGGCCTTTGGCATCCACGGTGCGCTAGACCAAGTTGGAGCTGTTGCTGGGCCCTCCATTGCTGCATATATACTCTATATACATGGTTTTTCACCCATGCTCTTCCTCACACTCTCAACCTTCTCCTTTATCTCCGTAGCTATGCTGATCTACACCAGATCTATATACCCCAAGGATATAGAAGTATCCCCTAAGAGGATCTCCCTCGGGATCCTCAGGGGCCCCCTAACGAGGTACGTGATATCTGTCTCAACACCCGCACTGGGATTGGTATCCCTTTTCATAGCAATATACTGGGTTGGGAGGGAAGATCCCGTGTTGGGGGCTATATACTTCATAGCAATCCAGGTTATACAGATAACGGCTTCAATAGCGCTTGGAGAGCTATATGATAGACTTGGGATGAAAGCCATATACATATACTACCCCCTGGTACCAATGATAGCACTTGGATTCGCTGTTAACCAGCTGTTCTTCCTATTAATAGGGGTTGTCCTAGCCATAGAGGACAGTATACAGAGAGCTGTGGTAGGAGATCTAGCAAGAGGTAGAGAAGCTATTGCCTATGGATACTACCACCTAGTCTATGGATTAGCATCGGCAGTTGGAGGATATATGGTGGGCTACCTTGCAGAACACAAAATGATCCCGCAGCTCTTGACGATATCAATCGCCTTATCAGCATTTGGAGCCCTTATCCTCACAACAATAACTTTCAATTCTATAGAAGATCATCAACATACGCCTCAAACTCGTTTGGGATGATAGAGGATCTTCCCTTTCAATTCTATAGAAGATCATCTTTTCTATGCTGGGGTCTCGGGTGTTAGCCCTCTGGTGGGGGATTAATGCTTCTATCCCCAAGATCATCGGGTTGGGGGTACGCTTCGGGGTCTCCCCCCTAGGGACATCGGGGCACGCTAACGGGGTGCCCATCCGAGGCATCAACCCCCAAACCCTCAAAACCATACACCTCATCAAGCCATAGATGTCTACCTAGAAAGCTTAAAAACACAAACATACCCCGCCCTAAAGGACGAGGCTTACCCTGTTGTCAATAGAAAGATTGTGTGGGCCAAAGCATTATCCAGATGAGCTCTCAGGGGTGCTAGTAAATCCGATGCCAGGTCCTCTCCTCTTTGGGCCTCCCTCATATGTAGTTGGGGGTTGTATCTTTTTTCATGGTAGTGGGTATGCTTTTATATTCGTTTGTCTATATATCTATCGGTGCCCCCGAGCTTCCGAGACCCGCAGGGCTTTGTAGTCCCTGGCGACAGGGGCTAAGCCTCTGCGGTGAGGGGGCTCGGAGAGACCGCTAAGAGGCAAGTAGTGGAGAGTCTTGAAATTATCGAAGATGAAAGACTATGAACCACCACCTGCTGAGAAACGGTGAGCTAGAGATTGATAAATATAGCTATGTCAGGAGTAACATGCCAGACATATCGGTTCTAGCAACTTCTATACTAGTTGCGGCTGTAGCAATAGCTCTCTATATTGGAGCGAGAGGAAAAGGTGAGAGATAACCCCTAATCCTCTAATATTTTTAATATTCTATATTGTACATTATTGTACATTCTTAAAAGCTATTGGAGAATAGAAGATCTTATCTAGCTTCAGTACTATCCTTATCAGCAGTTTTAGTTTCATAAAGAATTTATAGGGCTGTAATATTCATCTATAGAGCTCCGAGGCTAGAAGAGTGTAGAGATCCAAGAGAGGTCTCGCATAGACATCTAGCTCCCAGGATTTATAGATTTCCACCCGCTCTGGGAGACTTCAACCCACAATTATACTTTCACTAATTTCTCTAGCCCATCACTGTGAATAGCCCAGTAGTGTAGATATGTAGATAAATAAGAGATCCTATGGACTGTGAAACCAAAGAAAGAGGGGGTAAAAGTCAAGCTTAAGAAGCTTGAACTCCTATGGGGGTGATACCAGGTAGAATTTTGAAATGTTATCAATATGGATTCTATATGCTTTCTCCTCATCTAGGAGCCCTTCTTTCATGGCCTTTTCGGTGTTCTCGGCTACCTCCCACGGGTAGATCACCTTGCCAGGTCTCGATGGATCGTCTATATAGTCACTCTCAAACATATATATTCCTTCGCCCAGCTTCCCACTTATAGCCTTGATTATCGGATATAGAGCTGGGATCGTTACTGGGATCCCCATGGATAGTGCGTATTCAGCAAGGCCCGGCTTTGCATGGTGCATAGCTATCCTCTCTCTTTTTATTCTAAGCCTCTTCACCCTGCTCTCTATATCCTTTGCCGTTGCCCACCCCCCTTCTTCTAGGTGTAGGTGGGCGATCCCGTCTACATCTCTTACTCCTTCTAGGGCGTAGTCGAGGATCATATCAGCTAGCACTACATAGTGGGGCTTCACCTGGTAGTGCGGTCTTCCTATCTCTGCTATACCGTCTAACACACCCTTTTTTATATACTTTATCGCCATGTCGATCGATTTTATCGATACCTCATAAGCTTCTTCCAGCTTCATACCGAGCTTATCTATCATCTTATCCACCATAGCCGGGTGGTAGCCTCCTAGGCATGATACCCTAAGCCCCTTTTCTCTGGCTGCTCTGCACTCTGATATGGTGAGCTCTAGGGATTTTGTGAATCCCTCTAGGCTCGGGTCTAGGCCAAGGCTTGTTGGGGGTAGCGAGACTATAGCTACGAACCAGCCTCCCGACTTTATAAATCTCTCGGCGACAGCCTTTGCACCGATCCCCTTTAGAGGGTTTGTATGTAGATGTGAGTCTGCGTATAGCAAAAGGCTATGACACCTCCCCTTTCAATTCTATAGTAGATCATCTATTTATGCAGGGGTCTTGAGTGTTAGCCCTCTGGTGAGGGATTAATGGTCTAACTCCATTATGTGTTACCAAGTAGCTCTCGATCTTCCTCGATACTCTTACCCTGCATCCTAGTCTTCTCGCTATGTTTAGTGCTGCATTAATATCTGCATTGATCTTCTTCCCTGCTTTCTTGCATATATACAATCCTCTATATTTTCTTCCGTTTCTATGTTTATTTCCACATATCGAGCACTTCCCGCTTGTGTAATCCTCTGGCACGATCTCAACATCGATACCATACTCCATGAATATATCCACGATCCAAAGAACTATCTTCCTAAACCACCAGATGTTAGTATTATACTCGTTTCCATTGTTTTGTGAGAGCATTATGGGGTAGCCTATGTATAGCTTTCTAATACCTCTTCTATGTAGCTCATCAGCCAGGAATCTAATCGCTGTTATGTATAGATGTCTGAGCCTCTCATCCCTCTTATACATTGCCTTAAGGTACTTCTCGTGATAGTATATCCATGTTGATACCCTAAGCCTCCTTAGCATGTCTCTTACAGATTGATATGTAGCTATCTCTCTCCCACCAGTAATACTCAGACTTAATAGATCCGCCTTTAATGAGCATTACTGATCCATCTGTAGTTACCACAGCGAATAGGTTATTCAAACCCATATCCATGAATGTCTCCCTATCACCTATGGGATCCCTCTGCCTAATGCTTTTCAGGTTTACGATCCTTCTCTTTTTCTTTTTCCTTTCCTCCTCTTCATCGTATATGGACTTTACATAGCCCTTTGGATTTGATTTTGGCGGATCTACACCAACCTCTATTGGTACAAAGGCGAACCACCTGCCATTAACATATTTTATTTCAAGCCTACCCTGCCTACCCTCCCACCTAATCCTACCAACATACCTTATCCTCAGATCGAAGCCTTCAAGTACTATGTATACCTCTTCCTCGCTAATAGGCTCTAGATGATATCTATCGTTTCTAATCAATACTATGTATCTTCTTCTCACCAGTCTCCCTATCCTTCCAATATCCTGGTGGAGATAGTTTCTTCATGAATGGTGGTAGTTTACCTTGTTTCCTTAGATCTAGTACCTCGAAGAAGGCATTCCAAGCCCCATCATTCTTATTAACAACCTGACCAGCATTAACACCGAGAACCTCTTTATATCTGTGATAGTATTTCTTGTTGATCTCATCCCTCTTCATTATTGTAAGCTCTCCATTGAAGAATGCATTCCTCTTCTCATAGTTAAGCTCATTCCACAGCCTTGTACATGCCAATCCTATATCGAATAGCGTTTCTTGTTCATATCTATTCGGGAATAGCCTCAACCTAACTATTCTCTTATTGCTCCTCTTCCTCCTCTCTATTAGCTCTCTAAATGATTCCAGGGGTCGGAGTCTCTGGCGGGCACGCCTCGGAGATTCCCCCCGCCAGACATCTTACTAGCATATTTGCCCTCCAAGACCTGACCTCAACTAAATGCCATAGCCAGAAGTTTAAAGACACCCCGCCCTTAAGGGCGAGGCTTGCTTAACCCTCTATGTCACCTTATATATCTAATCCACTCTTCAGGAGGCTTTATCCCCAGCTCCTCCAAGATCTTCAAGATCCTGTCTGAGGGGGCTAGGTAGTAGAGAGGCCAATCCCTTAGCCTAGATAGAAGGGCTTTGCTGGTGATCCCCTCTATCCCCGAGAGCCTTCTAAACCTGAATGTTGGCTCCCCCTTATCGTTGATCGATACATCTTCCACGAGTAGGAAGCTCGGAGGATAGGCCGTGTAGTCAACCCTATCAGTCCTCGTACCCCTTCTAATAGGCCCCTTACCGTAGATCCCTATGGCTGGGATTGGGAGGAGGGATTTTATGTCTTGGTACAGCTTCTGATCCATGCTAGTACCCTGGTAATAGACCTCGCCATCCCTCTCCCACTGACTTGGATTGAAATGTGTGTTGAGTATCAAAACCTGCCCCATATAGATGCCCTCTAAATAATCTCATCCTCATCGAAGAAGAGAGATATCTCGTATTTAGCCGCCTCAGAGCTGTCTGAGGCGTGGGCTATATTCTCGCTCACAGATAGTGCATAGTCGCCCCTTATAGTCCCTGGAGGGGCTTTCCTACCATCTGTGGGGCCGAGGAGATTCCTCACAACACTTATAGCTGAATCGCCCTCTATAACCATGAGAACCACAGGGCCCCTCGTTACGAACTCTACAAGCTCTTCAAAGAAGGGCTTCCCCTTATGCACAGCATATAACCTCTCAGCCTCCTCCCTGGTGAGCTTCTTAAGCTTCATAGCAACTATCTTCAGCCCCTTCTTCTCAATCCTAGATATTATTTCCCCTACCAACCTCCTCTCATAGCCATCGGGTTTAATCATGAAGAATGTCCTCTCAACTGGCAGGGGGGTCACCTCCTCTGGGCTCCCAGATAGCTAGCTGTCCAGGGAAGCTTCTTGGGATCTCTACCCATTTTGAAGTATTTAAAGCACTTGGAGGAGCAGAACCTCAGTATAGATCCGTCGTTCCTCACAAACATGATCCCGGTTCCAGGCGGTATCTGGGATCCGCAGAAGCTGCACCTGTGGATGCTCACCATCCACTCCACCCAGATATATATAGCTAGTAACTCTTTAAAGCGTCCACAGATATATCTATGGGGTTAACATGTCACAGCAAGCGGAGAAGGCTGTGAAGTCCATAATAGAGGAGATAGGGATACCAGCAGAGGTAATCCAGATCATAGGGAGAACAGGTGTTACAGGGGAGATAACACAGGTTAGGGTAAGGGTTCTAGAGGGAAGGGATAAGGGGAGGATAATCACTAGGAATATAAAGGGGCCTGTGAGGATAGGGGATATAGTGATTCTCAGGGAGACCGAGAGGGAGGCTAGGAAGCTAACAACCAGGAGATAGATCGGTGCTCGGGTTGCCCGTCTACAATGTATATATAGTCTCGTATAGCGAAGAATCTGTAGAGGAGGTGGAAAAGGAATTATCCAAGGTTGCGAGGATTCTAAGTAAAAGCAGGAGCATGGTTGTTAGGAGCTTCTACTACTATAGAGTGGACACGTCCTCAGAAGATGAGATAGCAAGGGTTTTAAAGATGTATATAGATAAGGGGGATATATCCTGGTATAAGATCGAGAGAACCATGGGGTGATCCAAACGGCTCTCTTAGGCACTAGATATAATCCCTCAGAGGTTGAGGAGAGGGTTAAGAGGTATTGGGAGGATGAAAGGATATATGAGAAGCTGAAGAGCAGGAGATCAAATAAGATCTTCTTCTTCCTAGACGGCCCACCATATCCAAGCTCGCCCACATTCCACCCCGGCACAGGGTGGAACAAGGTTATCAAGGATGCAGTGCTTAGGTTCTACAGCCTCAGGGGCTACGATGTTATTGACACCCCTGGCTATGATACACATGGTCTTCCAATAGAATATCAGATTGAGAAGAGACTTGGGATATCTAGTAAGAAGGAGATTATTGAGAAGATAGGTATAGACAGGTTTGTACAGATGTGTAAGGAGTTTGTTTTCAGCAATGTCGAGGCTCTTTCAAAGGGCTTCAAGGATCTAGGTGTTATGATGGACTGGTCAAAGCCCTATATGACACTCAACAATGATTATATAGAGGAGGCGTGGAAGCTGGTAAAGGCTGCTGATGAGAAGGGCCTCCTGGACACGGATGTAAGGGTTCTACACTGGTGTCCCAGATGCGAGACTGTTTTGGCTGACTACGAGGTTACCCAGGAGTATGTGGATCTTGAGGATCCCTCGATCTATGTTAAGATGCCTGTGAGGGGGAGGAATAAGGAGTATCTTGTTATATGGACGACGACCCCGTGGACCCTCCCAGCAAACACCTTTATCATGGCTAGAGGCGATGCAATCTATGTGAAGGTAAAGGTGGGGGATGAGATCCTTATAATGGCTGAACAAGCTGTTGAAAGGGTTATGAGGGAGGCTGGCATAAAGGAATACCAGATAGTTGATAAGATGCTGGGAAGAGATCTAGAGAGAGTTGAGTATGACCACCCGCTAGAGGATATAATACCTCTGCAATCTATCCTCAAGAACTATCACAGGGTTGTTATCGCAGACAGGTTTGTATCCTTAGAAGAGGGTACAGGGCTTGTACACGCTGCGCCTGGGCATGGGCCGGAGGATTTCGAGGTTGCTAGGAATAAGGGGTTCCCCATATACTCCCCCCTAGATGATTCCGGTAGATTTACGAAAGAGGCTGGGAGGTACGCCGGGGTAGGGGCTAGAGATGCTAATAAGGAGATCATCGAGGATCTAAGGTCTAGGGGGGCGCTGCTAGCATATTCAAAGATAGTCCATAGATACCCCGTGTGCTGGAGGTGCAAGACACCCCTCCTTCTGAGGGCTACGAAGCAGTGGATTATAAGGACATCAGCCCTGAGATCCCTTGCAATTGAGGAGGCTTCTAAGGTGAAGTGGATCCCGAGGTGGGGGTTGGATAGGATGAAGCCTCTACTGGAGGGTATGCAGGACTGGGTGATATCTCGACAGAGATTCTGGGGGGTGCCTCTGCCGATATGGATATGCAGGAGCTGTGGATATAGAATTGTTATAGGGAGTGTTAGGGAGATCAAGGAGTATGGGGGAGAAGAACCAGAAGATCTCCATAGACCGTGGATAGATAGAGTGATCCTTAGATGCCAAAGGTGCGGGGGCCAAGCCGAGAGGGTACCCGACGTAGCTGATGTCTGGCTAGATTCTGGTGTAGCCTTCTACGCATCCCTCGGCAGAGATGGGCTTGAGAAGTTCAAAAGCATGGGCCCTGTAGACTTCGTAGTAGAGGGTCACGACCAAACTAGGGGTTGGTTCTTCAGCATGCTTAGATCGGGCTTGATAGTCCTCGGCTCCGCACCATATAAAACAGTACTTGTACATGGCTTTGTTCTTGATGAAAAGGGTAGGGAGATGCATAAGTCCCTGGGAAACTATGTTGAGGTATCTGAGGTTGTGAGGAAATATGGTAGGGACGCCTTCAGACTATTTGTGCTCTCTAACACGACTTGGGAGGATCTAAAGTTCTCTATGAAGAGGCTTGAGGATTCGCTAAGGGATCTCAATATAATGTGGAATGTGCTTCTCTTCTCCAAATCCTATATGGAGATAGACGGGTATAGATACTCTGAGGAAGATCTCAATAGGCTTTCCAGCCACCTGAGGATCGAGGATAAATGGGTCCTCTCAAGGCTAGCATCGGTTGTTGAGGGAGTTACAAGGGCTATGGAGGAGTACAGGATCCACGAGGCTGTTAATATGCTCAGAGACTTCATAGTAGAGGATCTCTCAAGAACATATCTCAAGATAGTTAGGAGAAGGGTCTGGGAGGAGGAGAACACCCCCGACAAGCTAGCTGTATATGTAACCCTCTTCAGAGCCCTCAAAGCTTGGAGTATAATGGCATCGATAGCGATCCCCCACATGGCAGAGCTAGTATACCAGGAGCTCATCAGGAGATTCGATAGCACATCCAAGGAGAGTGTTAATCTAGAGCAGTGGTCAGATATAGATGAACTATCTAAATATAGAGATGGGAGACTTGAAAAGATATTCGAGAGGCTAAAGGAAGTCTTCGAGGCACTGGCATCTGCTAGGATGAACGCCGGTATAAGGCTTAGAAGGCCTATTGAGTTGTGTATCGTAGCCAGCGATAGTGCAGAATATCTAGAGGCTGCTGAGAGGGGCTCTAACGTGATAAAGGAGATGATGAACTGTCAAGAGGTGATAGCTATGAGGGCTTCAGAGGCGATGGGCAAGATTATAAGGGTTAGGGCGAGGCCCATACTATCATCTATAGGTAGGGAGTTCAGAGATTTTGCAAGGAATGTGGCAAGCTATATAGAGCAGAGGGGGGAGGAGGTTGCGAGGGAGGTATCAAAGGGATTCGTGAATGCTATTATAGAGGGTAAAGAGGTTGTAATAAGGCCTGAGCATGTAGAGATAGTTGAGGAGCCCGCGGAGGGCCATGTAGTGGTTAAGAGGGGTTGGGGCTATGCGGCGATAACCACCAAGGTCTCGGAGGAGCTGGCCCTAGCCGGGCTTGCCAGGGAGCTCATCAGGAGGATCCAGGTGATGAGGAAGGAGCTAGGGCTCAGCCTCATGGATATCATAAATGTTGATATATACTCCGAAGAGGATAACCTCAAAGCCATAGAGAGGGTTAAGGAGCTCATAGCAAGGGAGACTAGAAGCACATCGATCAACATTAAGAGGTCGCAGCAAGAGGTTAGGGGAGCCCTTATAAGGGAGTGGGAGATAGATGGGGAGATATATGTAATAGCGATTTCAAAGCTATAAAAGATCTATCTTCTGAAGGCACGAAGGGATTACAGTCTAAAAGCCTCGCCCTTCAGGGTGGGAGGGGGCCTGCTCCCTTTGTCAACATTCTGAAGTAGATCTTCATGCTTCTAGCATATCTAGGGTTATAGATTCTAATTGTAAACATATGTCTTCTCCTAATCGGGTCTGAAAATATGTTGTAGGTTATCTCCTCGTCTATTACAATAAACGGAGACTCTATGTAGTCGCTCTCATATAGCCTAAATCTATCTATGATATCTGCACTTCCCAAACCTTCTCCTAGATCTGTCTGTGGCACCTGCAACATGCTTATATGCCCTTCTAGGAGCATCTTTATATGCTTAACAGCTGGAGATCCTCTGGGCCCGGCATACTCTATAATTACGCCCCTAGACAGAGCCTTTATCGATGGGGTTAGAAGCTCTCTCCATGGGAATTCCATGGGCATATTGCTTGTAGCTATTAAGATCTCTTTTGACGCTCTATCTATATCCTCTATGAGCATCGATACAAGTCCCTCTATACTCTCAATCAAAGTCACACCAGCAAGTTCTTGATCTCCTCTCCTCGGGGACCTCGCTCCTACCTTCTCAGCAAGCCTATTAATAGTCTCCACAACTTTCGCAGCCTTTTCCCTAGCATCTACACAGAGACCTTCAGCAAGCCTGCTGGAAACGATCTCAGGTTTGACAGCGTCTATCACAAATGGCTTCGAAGATACTTTCACAGCTAGCCCCTTCGATATAAGAGATCTAGCAACGCTATAGCATTTAGTCCTCGGTATCCCCGCAACCTGGGAGAGCCTGGAAATCCCCGCGGGTCCTACGAGAATTAAAGCTATATAGGCTTTTGCCTCATACTCGGTAAGGGAGAAGAAATCCCTTATAACAGCCAGCTCATCTCTCCCTATGAGCTCAGTTATGCTGCTCATAAGATCTCAAACCCACTGTATAGATCTTAGGTACTACGGATTTATATATCTCTCTATTCAACTCTATAACTCTATATATGGATCGATCAATGGGGTTTGGAATAGATCTCGATTCGTAGATCTTTAAAATGCTATAGCCCAGGAAGCTCAACAGTCTTCTTCATATCTCCGACCTCTCCCCACCCTAAAAAGTGAAGGTTTTTCTTAGAGCAGGTGTTTGGGCCATACCCCTTTGAAAGGTTTAGCCCCGCGCCGGTCTCAGACGTGTTACCCCTATCCTGTATAGCAGGGATCCAGAGCCATAGCTTTTATCACCATCTCATGGCATGGGTTTTTAACCTTTCATGTATTGCTAGAGAGGCCCAGAGCTTTATACGCATTGCTATCATCATCGATAAGGCTAGAGGACACATGGCATGTAAATGCCATTACCGCCTTAGACGGTGAGGCTTTCTAGTTGGAAGGGCTGTAGATATCTATAGATCCTCTACAAAAGTAACTAATTCCCTCACCATAGCGTCGACGGCTTCTCCTAGGGTCTCTGCCTTTAAGAGTTTATCGATAGCGATATTATGGATCTTCTTTGTAAGCGAGCTTAAGCCGTCTAGCCAACCTCTGAGGCTGAGAGCTCTGCTCATCACCAGCATCTCTATGGATGCTATTCTGAGCCCTAGCTCCGCTATCTCTAATGCTTTGAGCCCCGCGTTGAGGGAGTTGCTAACGTGGTCTTCGTGGTTAGCGGATGTAGGGGTGTTATCCTGTGTAGCTGATATGGATAGGGTTTTAGCTCTATTTAGTAGGGCTGCTGCTAGATACTGGAGCATCATGAGGCCAGAGCTCTTACCAGGATTCTCCGAGAGGAATGGCGGTAACCCATGACTCAGGTTCTTGTCAAGGATCGCTGAGATCCTCCTCTCACATTGAATTAGGGCTGGGATCATCGATATGGATAGAAGATCCATAGCTATAGCTATATGGATCCCGTGGAAGTTGCAACCACTAACACATTCACCCCTTAGGATCACAGGGTTATCTGTCACAGCATTTATCTCTCTATCAACAACCGATCTCACATATTCCAGCGAATCCCTCAGAGCACCGAGTACCTGTGGGATGCATCTATAGCTATATATATCCTGTATAACTCCTGATCTTCCCAGGTTTGATGATCCATCCAAGATCCTATGTATGTCGACAGCAACCCCCAGGATCCCCGGATGCCTCTTAAGGGAGAGCATCTCAAGATCTACGTGATGCTTCGGCGTCCCCATAGCCTGGATAGCAATTGAGGAGCTGATTTCAAGGGCTTTTAGAAGCTTCTCAGCAGCTACTAGAGCGTGAACTGCTATGGATGTGGACATTGCGGTGTTATTTATTATGGAGAGGGCCTCCTTGGGACCGAGATCCAGGGGGTTGAGACCCTCTTCAGCAAGCGCCTGTGAAGATCTCAGGATCCTTCCCCCCTTTTCAACAAACCCCATCCCTGTTAGTGCTAGGCCTATATATGCCATGGGCGCTAGGTCGCCGCTGGCGCCAAGTGATCCATATCTAGGTACTATAGGCACTATATCTCTATTCAGCATTTCCATAAGGAGGGACACTGTATCCGGCGATACCCCTGAATATCCATTCGAAAACTGCCTCACCAATATAGCCATAGCACCTCTTACAATAGACTTGTCCAGGGGATCACCGGAGCCTGCTGTATGCTCCCTCAAAAAATCCCTAGATCTTCTAGCGACCTCAAAAGGATCCACCTCAAAGTCTTTCAACCCTCCAACACCTGTGGTTACACCATAGCATTTACCTCCTCTTCTAATCATCTCTAAAAGCTCATCCCTCCTCTTCTCAAGAGTTTCATATACATTATCTCTGATCGAGGCTCTAGCCCTTCCCACAGAGATCTTCCATATATCTCTATAGCTAACATCTCTGGAAAGATCTATTACCTCCATTGCTAGAATACCCCCACAGATTCATGCTAATAACTTTTTATCATTGCCTGTGATCAGCTGGTAATGTTACGGATGGCGATTAAAAATATTCTAGCTTGTTAGGTGATATATCTCGGGAAGCTAGATCGTAGCTATCCATGTTCTCTATATTATAAATCCTAAGCCCATATATACTTGCTAGCGAGATGGGAATTGGCAGAGCCATATGTGTAGGATCTTGATTCTCTTTGGCAACACACGATCTATGACTAGGTATAGAGATGCCCTCATAGAGAGTCTTTTGAGGGCGTCTGAATTCGATCCATATGGGGGTTTCCTAACAGGTTCCAGAGGGATCAGCCATAGAGATGGCTGGGGAAGGCTCAGCGTGTTAATCACAACCAGGGGCGTTGAAAAGCTTGCTATAGCCAAGTCTATAGATCCCTTCTACGAGGACATAGATGCTAGGGCTCACCTACATCAACTAGGATCTCTAGATGGGGCTGCTGTTGAGATGATCCATGTTAGGGCTGCTGCAGCGGGCATGCCGATAAACATATTTTCAACACATCCAGCCGAGGCTGTGACCAGTGAGGGCTATAGGCTCTATCTAATTCACAATGGTACAGTGGATAAGGACAGAATTCTAGAGGATCTTGGGATCGATAAGAGGGGTATATATGCGAGTCTCTATAACGACACATACTTCCTAGCACAAATGATCGCTGCAAGGATAAAAAGTCATATAGATGAAGGGACTCTAAGAGAGATCATAGGATATACAGTATCAGCACTAAATATAGGGGTCATCCTAGTTAGAGATCGTGATGTAGAAGTGGCTATAGGTAGTTTCTACAGAGTATACGATAGAGCTGTTGAGAGGAGAAATTACTATAAAATCTATAGAGCGGTATCGAGAGATCCGATCTATATATATTCTTCATCAACAACCATAGATATATATAGACCTGATCTGGATCTTGAGTGGGTCGAGATCCCAAACGGTTTGTTCGAGGTATATAGGATCTGGCACGACGGATTGTCTATGGTTGAGAAGAGGTTTGAAACCATATACTCTGGGTGATTGCTAAGCATGATACTAAGGGATCTCTGATCCCGATCTGGGGTAGATAGCCCGTGTCCTCCACGCTATTTAGAGCACCTAGTGGTAGGTTTATCAGAGATATAGAGGATCTAAGGCTAGGCGATGTTGTCAGGAAAAAATGTGACCCCAGCTGTATATGCATAGCAGGTGCTCCCTGGGATTGGAGCACAGCAGGGAGGCCGGGGGCTAGATATGCTACTACTAAGCTGAGGGATTATCTATATAGCTTTAATGTTCATAATGACATACGTGTATGCGATGTCGGAGATATAGATATAGTTCCAGGTGATATAGCCGCGACATCATCTAGAATATATAATGCTGTGGAGGAGCTGCTAGGCATGTGCAGAGGCTTCCTATTGATTGGAGGAGATCACAGCATAACTAAATATTCTGTATCGGCTGTGCTGGATAGAAGAGGCCCTGGAGGAGGCCTTGTTGTGTTCGACGCCCATCTAGATCTGAGGAGACTTTCTGAGGGTCTATCATCTGGAACATATCTCAGAGAGCTTCTAGAGGAGAGGGGATCAGGCTTGAAGGTTGTGGTTGTTGGTATTAGAAGGCATAGTGTTCCTAGATATATGTTGGATCTAGCTAGAAGGCTGGGTGTTACATATATAGAGACTGAGAATCTGGATCCCAGAGAAGCTGTGAAGACTATAAATGATATCCTTTCAGAGGCTAAATGGATCTATATAAGCTTTGACAGCGACTCCCTAGATCCGCATCAATGTCCAGGGGTCAACTCACCATCGCCACTAGGGCTAGCTATGCGGAATGTTGTGGTGATCTTGGACGGTATCTCCAAGGCTGGAAAGCTCGTTGGATGTGATATTGTGGAATATGTTCCGTTTCTAGATCACGGGGAGGTGTGCGGAAGGAACGTGGCTTATATAGCTTATAGAATGATCTATCTAATGGGATCTTAACCAAGATCTATCTCTGGATCTCGCAACCCCTTATATTTTTCACCAAAACCCCATCTTTTATAACACATGCTATGGGGCTTCGGCGCATTAGATAGCCAAACCATCTATAGCTTGGCTGCGCCCACAACACTATATCGGCTTTCGAACCCTCTACAAGTGATCCTACGAGCCCTCTAAGCCCAAGGCTATGGGCTGCATTAACCGTTGCAGCTGCAATAGCGTTTACAGGGGGTAGTGAGAGGTAGTTAACAGCTAGATCTATTGTTGCAACCATATCGAGGTTCATGAGGGATGGCGAGTGATCTGTTGCAATAGCTATTATAGCTCCTCTCTCCAGGAGCTCCCTAGAAGGAGGCTTTCTACCCACTGTAGCTATCGCAGTGCTAGGTGCTAGTACAGCTGTGGAATCTATCGTGGAGATCCTATCAACAATCTCGATAGGTGTGTGGTTTAGATGATCTAGTGACGATGCGCTGAGCTCGAGACCTACATCGCTGCATCCTATATAGCTGAATTCATCAGCATGGATCCTAGGTATAAGGCCTCGGCTCTTACCAGCAGCTAGTATAGCTCTAGCCTCACTTGGGCTGAAAGCACCCTTATCGCAGAAGACATCAATATATCTATATCCCAGCTCCAAAGCTCTCGGGATCAAAATCCTTTCAAATCCATCTAGAAAAGCCTTGAAATCGATGTTGGGGAGGGGTACATGGGCTAGTAGTGTCGAAACTATGTTGATAGTGCTGTTCCTCGCAGCGTATGCCAAGGTCTCTACTAGCCTTAGCTCGCTTTCAATATCGATCCCATAGCCTGTTTTGATCTCAACAGTTGTAACTCCGCTTTCAAGCATCTCGTCAAGTCTCTCTCTAAGAGATGATATTAAAATCTCTCTATCAACGCTCGATGTATGCCTCATGGTTCTCAAGATCCCCCCTCCTCTACCAAGGATCTCTGTATAGGATATCCCGCCCAGGATCAGTTCTCTCTCATCCTCTCTAGAACCGCTATATAGAAGATGGGTGTGAGAATCTACAAGACCTGGCGTAGCTATATAGCCTGTAGCATCAATATACATCTTAGCCCTATATCTCCTCAAGATCTCATCCTCAGAGCCTATAGCAACAACTACACCGCGGGAAACAGCTATAGCTCCATCCTCTATAATCCCTAAAGATCCTCGATCGGCTTTCCTCCTAACAACCCTTGGAAGAGTAAGGATCTCTCTAGGCCCGCGGATGATCAGATCAACATCAACAGGCCCTTGAACCAAGTACACCCCCATATAGATAGACATAGAGGATATTACAGTTGAAGATCTAGCTCACAGTGGAAATAGGATGGGGCTAAATATTTTTTGGAATATTTTCAGATCTCGTTCAGAACCCATTTTTATTATCTTTTAAGCATAATGGGTATTTGGTGGTGATCTCTTGGGGGTTCGTGGTAATGTTAAAAGCTATTGGGGAAATGTTGCTGCATCTGCAGCCGGCTGGGGTCTCGATTCCTATGATTGGATCTCATATATAGCTGTATCTACGATCCTAGCTGATGTATTTTTCAAACCCTTAGGACCATTCTATGGGCTTCTCTACTCTGCTCGTTTTCAGCATCTCCCTCGTTATAAGACCGCTTGTCCCTCGATGGTCATTGATTGTCATTGATATTAATTTGTTTGTGTTGCTTTGCTTCTTGATCCACAGGGATGTTATAGCATCCCTGTGGTTATCGAGGGA
>Ga0079992_135427_pt1 | contig 18468 bp, 9 predicted proteins | sample FaiFalFF_MnMetaG_3_FD_69197 | JGI IMG/M metagenome (GOLD analysis project Ga0079992, IMG submission 69197) | Freshwater microbial communities from Yellowstone National Park, Wyoming, USA - Fairy Falls B (FF_Mn_B) MetaG (SPADES assembly) (version 2) | ecosystem: Environmental > Aquatic > Freshwater... | reverse complement strand
CTCAAAAAGAAGCCATAGAGAAATTATTAAAGACTGTTACCAGTGCTGTTGGACAAACATTAAACATGATGGGCATACTAAAATTTTTCCTACCTGTAGGATTTATTGCATATGCTGGCTATCTTTTTTATAAAACATTCTTTGTAAATCCATTTAAGCTTTCTGAAAAGAAACTAAAGGAACATATAGCTGAAGCAAGAATTGAAGAAGAAAAACATTCTAACCAGCTTAAAGAAATTGAAAGATTGCTCAAAAGAATTGAAGCAGGAGAAATAAAAGAAGATAAAAGCCTTTTGGAAATTAGGAAAAAACAGCTAGAAGAAGCTGTTAAACTGGCTAAAACTAAGGTATTAATAACTGAAATGATAATCATGGTTAGAGAGAATAAAGAAGTGTTTAATAAACTGTTCGGTAAAGATAACTTTAAGAAACTTTTAGATGTAGATAAATTTAGTGAACGTATAGATAAAGAACTTGAAAAAATGGGATTAAAAGAGAAGGATAAAGTCAAAGTAATAAATGTGGAAGAATTTTATGAATATTTCAACAAAGTATTTCCAATGATATTGGCAAATCCTGAGGAATATAAAGCTAAAGTTGAAGAAAAAGAAAAAGAAGAAGAAAAAGAAAAAGCTGAAATATTGGATACAATGCTTAAAGAAGGTAGCATAGATGAATGGAAGGAAATGATCAAGAAAACAATTGATAGCGGTGAAAGGATAAAAATATCTGGAAGGTATGAAAATAAAGAAGGTTACAGAAATCTTATAATAGCATTATATATTTTGTTGGAAGATGTTAAATCGGTAAAGTTAAAGGAAGTAATAGAGGATAAATTCTTAAATAGAGCAATAGATTACTTTAAACAGTTAAGAAGTGGAACAATAGAAGTAGCTCCTGAATCATCGGACAGGGAATACATAGATCAGCTAATAGAAATAATGTGTGGCTCGTCATTAAAGGAAGAGTCGAAAGGAACGGAAATAATAAAACAGTTTAAGTTGCAATTAGGCGAAGGAGAAGTATTCATTGAGAGAAAAACACAAAAAGATCCAACAACAGGAAGGGCTCAGAAAGTAATATATACAATTAAAAGATAAAACTATTGTTTCGTTAATTAAATAAAGAAGTAAACGATAATAGTTCTATAAATTGGCTAACGAACATCTATTTGTTATAAGGTCTATTAAGTTTATTTATTTTTAAATTTTATAAATGTTAAAATATTATAGTTTCATTTTTTAATCATCGACTATTTTTAAAGACTTTTTCTGTTAATCCAATTAATGCATTTCATAATTAAATTACTTGTTCAATAACAAGCGTTATCGTTTGTTCATTATTGCTTAATCCTTTAGTAAATCAAACAGCATAAAATTATATATTTTGATAAATAAATCCTCTTTAATCCTTTTTATTCAAAATTTTAAAAGCCTTTAAGATATTATTAATTAAAGATGGACAATTTTGTTAAGAAAAATAAGAAGCATCAAATTTTCTCTATTATACGAATAAATTTAAAGAAGTTATTCACTTTAGGAATAATTTTAATATTATTAATCTCATCTTTCTTAATTTTTATTCCAAAAATTGAAGCACAAAATCGTTTTAGCGGTTCAGGAAGTGGAACTCCTTGGGATCCTTATGTAATTACAAATGTAAAACAGCTTCAAGAAATGAAATATGAGCTTAAAGCTCACTATATTCTAGGCAACGATATTGATGCCTCAGAAACAAAAAATTGGAATAATGGACAAGGCTTTGAGCCTATAGGAGATAAAGATAATCCTTTTACAGGTTCATTTGACGGAAGAGGACATAAAATCTACAATTTGTATATTAACACGACTAGAAGTTACGTAGGACTTTTTGGTTATGTAGGTAAACAAGGAATTATAAAAAATGTTGGATTGGAAAAGGTAGAAATATCAAGTAAAGGAGGTGATGTAGGTGGATTAATTGGATGGAATTCTGGAATAGTTTCCAACTCTTATTCAATAGGATCTGTAAATGGAGATTGGCATGTGGGTGGATTAGTTGGTTATAATGTTGGAACAATATCTAACTGCTATTCAACGGGAGCAGTGAAAGGGAATATATTAATAGGTGGATTGGTTGGTTCTAATGATCGTGGTGGAATAGTTTCCAATTCTTATTCAACAGGCTCTGTGAATGGAACATGGAGAGTTGGTGGACTAATTGGACATAATGCTGGAGAAGTCTTAAATAGTTATTCAATAGCCTCAGTAGGTGGGAAGCAGGATGAGATAGGTGGATTAATTGGAGTAAATAGTGGAAAAGTATCTAATTCTTATTCAACAGGATCCGTGAATGGGCTAAGTAGTATCGGTGGATTAATTGGATATAATACTAAAGAAGGAACAGTTTCTAATTGTTTTTCCACCAGTTCTGTGAGCGGAAAATATGTTAAGATAGGTGGATTAATTGGATCTAATCATGGAAAAGTTTCTAACTGCTATTCAATAGGAACTGTGAAAGGATATGCTGGTGTAGGTGGATTAATTGGACATAATGAAGGATCAGTTTCTAATTCTTTCTGGGATATACAAACTTCTGGACATATATATAGTGCTGGTGGAACTGGTAAAATAACTGAAGAAATGAAAAACATTCGAACGTATACCGATGTAGCATGGAGCGTAGGTTTAGAATCTCCATGGGACTTTGTAGGTAATCCTTATGATGATAAAGGAAACGAGAATATCTGGGACATCGCGTCAAACATTAATAAAGGTTATCCTTATCTAACCATTTTACCTCCTCCGCCTACGTTACCAGTTCCAACATTAACAGAAACAACGACATCTCCGATAACGCCTGCTTTACCTATTGGTCTCTTTGAGATTATAATAATGGCATTAATAGCAGGTATGTTGCTAACAGTATTACCCTTTGTCTATAGGAGACGTAAACGTGATACCATCAAAAGAATTCCTTATCCTGAGGAAAAGCCTTCTCCTGTATTAGTAAGTAAAAAGGAATATTCTGAAATTGCTAAGGGTATTGAAGAAACAATAACCAAGCCTTCAATTTTAAAAATGGAAGCTACTAAGCTTTCTATTGACGAATGGGGCAAAATTCTTGTTAATGTTAAAGGTAAAGGGAAGGTATCAATAAATCTTGAAGGAAATGTTGATTGGAAAGATCCGGGCTCTAAAGATTTATCAGGAGAATCAATTATTGAAATACCTGTTAAACCAAAGGTAAGCGGAGATGTTCCTGTTAAGGTAATTATTGATTCACCTTATGGAAAAGAATCCTCAACAATTTTACTAAAAGTAGAAAAGAAAGAAGTGAAACCACCTGAGTTAGCAGTTCCAATAGTTAAAGAAAAGGTTCCTGAAATAGGTGACATTATTCCTTTAAGAAATATGCCTTTAAAGAATTTAGTTTCTGGTTATGGTTGTAGCTCTAAACTTTTTAAAGTAAACCTTTTAAGTCCTATCGTTCCTAAAGAATTTGAAGGAGCTTGGGATTGTTGCCTTTTAGGTTGTGGTGGCTGGGGTTGTGCTTATCTTTGTGTTCGGGGTGAAAATAAAGTTGTGATTAAGGTACCAAGAGGCTTTGAATCTGTTATAGAAGGAGGTATTGAGGCACCAACTAGTCATGAGGCATTTTTAAAGAAAATTAAATCTGAAACCGAAATTATGGGTTCACTAAACCATCCGAATATAATCAAGTTTCTTGGCGCTTCTTCCAAAATTCCCCTTGTTATATATGAGTTTGCTGATCATGGTTCATTATATTGGCAATTAAATAAAGGTTGGAAACCATCTTTGCAGGAAGTGATATTAATTGGAATTCAACTTGGGGATGCAATTAGGTATATTCATTCCAGAGGATTAATACATGGTGATATTAAACCAAGCAATGTTTTTATTAAAAATGGAATTGCCAAGTTAGGCGATTTCTCATCCACAATTAAGCTTCTCTCTTCGGCTTCTATAAGCAAAATGGTTTATACCATTGGCTTCAGAGCACCTGAGCAAGTGTATCTTGAACTTAAAAGAAAAGCCAGAGAATTAGGTGTTGAAAATAGAATAGATATATATCAGCTTGGAAACTTGCTATTATATATCTTAACTGGTGAATCCATTGATGGAGAAGATGCGGAAGATGAAAATCTTGTAATGGAGAAGCTTAAAATGGTACCAAACGAGGAATTAAGGTCTGTCTTAGCAGAGGCATTGAAACTAGAACCAGATAAGAGGCCATCAGCAGAGGAATTCACAAAAAAGCTTTACGATATTTGGAGGAAAATAGCTCAATAAGATAACTCTCTATTGAATAAACCAAAATTAACAGTTGCTACGAGCAATATTAATAGCTTCACGAAGTACCTTTAGCTTATCAACAAAACTATTCAAAATAATTGAAGACGGAAATTTCTCATCTTTAATATTCATATATACATAATAAGCTTCTCTATATGCTTCACATATTCCTTTGGGTAGCTTGCATGGTTCTAGCCATTCTTTTAAAGCAAGTCTTAAGCCTTCAAACTTATTTTTAGCTTCACTAATTTTTTGTTCAGCTAAACATAATAAAGCATCATCAATGCTAACCAGCATAGTAGAAATTATACTACATATATCTTTTACCTCCTTCTCTGCTCCTTTTACAAGCTCATAATCTATTCTAGCAGTTGTATAATAACCTATTGTGATCGTAGAGTTTGGACGAACTTCTACGCTTTTATAAGGTTCTATTTTTACACCATCAATATAAGTTCCATTTGTGCTACCTAGATCTTTAACATAAACTCTATTATCTTCTCTATTAATGATCAAATGGGCAATTCTCTCGTCAGTTCTTCTACTTACAGTTAAGTCCATTCCAACATTATAAGTAACACCATCAGCTTCAACTATAACATCGTAGCCATGCCTATAAACCTTTGCATTAGACTTGAACTCGATAACCATACTTAAAGGAGATAAAAATACTAAATAGACATTTTGAGGCTTTGGAATATAAGGCTCTTGTATTACTAATTCTGCAGCTTTAACTATTAGTTCATAAGAAAACGCAGTAGCAACTTCTGAAGCATAGTTTTTCCATAAACCTCTTTGTTCTTGAGACTCAGGAACATTTGCATGATCAGATATTCCCTTAATTACAATGTATTCAGTTTGACCGTGAACATTATATACAGCCATGCTAACTCCTCCTGCTTCTGTATCGATAGCAATAGGTTCCATTTTTAAATATTCGCTAGGAATCACTTCTTTAATTTTTTCTTCAGACAAATTTACAACCGCTTCTCCTGAAAGAAACAAACCACGCTTAACTTTTGTTTCTGTAATAGGATTTCCATCAGGGCGGAAAACTTTAATTCTATTCTTCCATTCATCTTTAATATGCGATATTAAATCTTTAAGTTTCCTAGAAGGAGGCTCAGTTGGAATTAGCTCAGGCTTAGCTCCTTTTTCACTTCTATCTTGGTAAGGATAATATAAAACGATATCAGAAACCGCTACGTCTCCTATGTTAATTCTATTCTTAAATCCTCCTGCTATTCCAACAAATATAATGAATTTTGGATTAAAGTTTTGAATTATTTGAGTTGTTTGGGAAGAAGAATTTAAATTTCCTTGTGAAGTAAACTTAAAGAATGCTACTCCGCAATCTCCAATTTTTTTGTAATAGTATAAAAAATTCTTCTCAAATTTTAAATTTTCTTCTTGAAGTTGAAATATTCTCTTAACAGCATCAAATTCCTCATCTAAAGTAGCAATTACTGCGAAATCAATTCTCATGCCTTTATTAATTAAATTGAGTTTAACTTTATAAATTTTTAAAAGTTATAGGATTTAATAGTATAAGCTTGAGTTTATGTTTTCGCTGTATCATGTAGGATTTTTCATTTTATTTTTCATATAACCATATTACTTTATCTGATAAATGATTCTATATCAAATTGAATATAGATAAGCTGGCCAAAAATTCATGTTATTTTCATTTTTTATAATTTTAAAACAAAATTAGAAAATTTAATTTAACAGAAATGAATTAAATACTTTCTTAGCATAACCTTTTTATTGTAATGAATATAACCATGCAGGAGTTTCTGATTTAGTAACTTCTGTTGTTAAAATATTATACTTTACTTCTTTATCAGTATATTCCCTGAGAGCATTTCCTAGATTTTCCAATACTTCAACATCTTCTTTTGAGATCTCTGAAGAAATTAGTATCAATCGTATATTCTCATTAGACTCAATTACAATAAATGGTTTCTTATTTAAATGACTCAATTCTATATGTGCTACACTAGTTGATTTTGATACGACGTTTAGAACAAATTGCATTGCTAAATTATTTAAAAGAGCTTCACTATTTTTCTGTAACATTACATCTTGTTCAGATAAATGTTCATCTAATCTTGTCTCAGCCTTTTCAACTCTTTTCTCAACTTCCATAACTTTATCTCGAACAGCATTTATTCGATTAGATAACTCTTTTTTAGTTTCTTGTAGTTCATTTTCAATATTATCAACTCTCTCGCCAACTTCTTTTAACTCATCTTCAATACCACTCAATCTATCTTCCATTCTTTCAACCAACTTAGATATTGTTTGCAAAGTGTTTTCAATTCCTGCAACCTTCTTATTTATTTCTTCAATACCAGATCGGAATTGATTAATTTGGTCATTTATTTTTCCTATATCCTGTTTTATTTCATTTATTTCGGATATTAGTCGCCGCAATTGTTCAGTTGTACTATATTCAGTACTCATACGGTTTCACTTCAATAATACTTCTTTGCAACTGCGAAAGCATTTCTCGTAAAATAATTAACAATGCTACTTTCGAACTATTTTTAGAAAGAATAATGCTTCTTTTTTCATTCACTATCTCCCTTATTTTATTAACCAACTCCTCTTTAAATATCCATTGATTCACATTTGATAATGCTAAATATGTTATAAGGCCTACATAATCTTTTCTTTCAAGTAATGATGAATAAACTTTTTCATTAAAGTCTAGAAATTTACCATCATTTAACATATATAATAAATAAATTGGTTCTATAATTAAATTTTCTACATTATTTTTAATATAATTATAAAGCCATAAGCTACTCTCAGAATCCTTTTTTAATATGTATCTTGCTAAGTGAATGTAGAAGTCGTTCCTAAGTGATTGGAATTGAGGTTCAGAGCGAAATATCAACAAACCTAATTTGTCGGTTTTTACATAATAACTCTCAATTATTCCAAACATAAGCTTGCTAAGAGTTGCCTTCCATAGTATGGCTGGTAATATATCCATATCATGCACCATAGATGTAACTTTCTCGTAGATTTTCTGTTCTTTATCGAAATCTGTTGGTATGCGAAGGGTACGTTTGAATAATAAAGACGATGACGCATCCCATACATTTATTATTACTGCATCTCTTCTTATATAACCAGAGAAAATATTGTATATATTATTAGCTAATTCAAAATGATATTCAGATATTTTTATAGGTTTTCCACAATTATTGTAGATCTCGTTTAAGTTTTTATCGATTGAAATAAATAATATTATCTTATCTTTTAAGGCTATGCTAGGATATAAACAAGATTTGTGTTTAAACTCGGTTCTGTTAATCTCGATTGGGATTGGTACATACTTTACAATATCAACTTTTATTTCTTTATCTTCTGCAACATATTGTTCAGATATCAATATCTTATAGGATAATGTTAGATAATTAAGTTCATACTCATATGGTATTCTACCAGTTATTTCAAATAGCGTGTTACTTTTAGATTCTAGAAAACGTCTTTCTTTGTATGAAACATATTCGGCTGGAAGCTCTTTAAATTTAAGGTTAACTTCAAGATTTTCTATAGGATAATTAGTCATATTCTCAATAAAGATTGTTATATAGACTGGAATGTTAATGTTTTTAGAAATAATTTCAGTTTTCTCCAACAAAGGCATATATATCTCGCTGATATTTAACTTAATTTCTACAGGATGCCTTACACTAAGCAAGATTTCCTTGATGAATTCATATTTTTCTTTAATTTCTTCTATGATTGGAAAAACATTTATTGTTAAATTAAGTTTTGTCTTTTCAGTAGGTTTTAACCCAAATGCTTCAAATTCTATAATGTCTTTTGAATTTGCTTTAAGATATATTTCTTTTTCTCTTGCAATCAAGCGTAAAAATCCATATTCTTCACTTGCATTTATGGAAAGTTTTAAATCAACATTATAGGGATTTTCAACTTCAAATTTTAGGATATTTCTTAATCCTCCATAAATAACTTTTTCTTTTTCTATTATATTTATCTCAGGCTTTACTATAGAAATAGGAAGTTTGGTATCTAAAATATAAATTCCATCTGTAAACGTTATAATTGCTTCCCCGTAATCTATAGCTATAACGTCTAATATTTTTTCAAATTCTGGAGGAATTATATTAAAACTATTTTCATAAAACCTTAAATTCTTACTTGAAATTCTTACCTCTACAATAATGTCTGTGAATGCCTTAAACTTTAAATAGACCCTAAACTTTTGTCCTTTAATGATTCTTGCACTTTTGATTTCATGAAGTTCGACTTTTACAATTTCAAAAGAAGGCATCACCTCTATTGCTACCTCTTCAAAGTGTTCATAAATTTTTATTCCATTTAACGAAACTGTAATGGCGATTTTTAAAACCTCCCTTCCCATACTCTTAGGCTTTATTTCTATGAGATTTTCAAAAAAATCAAATGGGTCTAGTATTATTTTGTTTGTTTGTAAAGTGATATCACATACTGATAGCTTTAATAATGAAAAGCTTATTTCTACATTACTACTTAGCTTATTCTCAATTTTGAAACTCATATTATATTTCCCTGAGCTATATATTTTACGTTCCTTATCGCCGATATCAATACCAATAGGGATCATTGGTTTTTCAAATTTTACATCTTGGTGCCATGAATAATTCGAAACCAAGTCTATAATTTCTATATAACCACTTATTTCTTCCAAGGATTTATGGGTGATTATAGGGGTAATTAATTTTTCTTCTTTAGATTCCCTTGGCTTCAGAGTAATTTCTTTTTCTATATTATGTTCATAAATCTTGGCTTTTATTTTTACTTTACATTCCGAAATAAGATTTTCATTTGTTATTATCAACGTTACAAAGGCTTTTTCTCCAATAAATATTTCCCGTGGAATTTCAATAATTTCGAATTTTATCTTCCCAGATAAGATAAGAAGTTCTAACCTCTTACTAATTTCGAATCCAGTTTCTGGTATTCTAATTAATATATTTATATAAGAAGGAATATTGCGCCGAATAAAGAGTTTTTTAATTACTTCATTCTCGCCCTTGACTAACTTAATATCTTCACTTAGTTCATCGACAGCACCACTTATAGTCAATTGAGCTGTTCCTTCATAATTAGAGTGAAATTTGGCTAAAATAGAGATTGTATCTTCAACATAATATACAGGATTTTTTGTCTCTAAATCAATATCTAATTCATGAATAGGTTTAACAGCTCTTATTGAGAAAGTGAATTGTTCTCCTAATCTAGACTTCTCGCCTTTTTTGTTTAAGTATATAGTTATAATATATTTATATTCACCTTCACGATGTGGATTGACAAAAAGCTTATAAATAATCTTTAAATATCCTTTACCTTTTCCTCTACCTACATTTACTTTCACATTTCCACTTGAAGCTTTATTAGGAGACTTAAGTTTTCCTTTTGATTCCACATTACATAATTCAATACTGCAATCTTCTCCCTCAATATGAGGCTCAACTATAAAAGCATCGAAGCATCTACGCAAACATTTATTACACTGATATTCGAACATAATCTCAATAAGACCCACATCCTTTTTACTACCAACAACAACTTCATTGGAAACTACTTTATATGCGATACTATAAGAAAGATTTTCAGAAAATTTAAATTTATTTTCAGTAATCATGGTCTAGTTTTGTAATAGCGTCTTTAACTTCTCAATAAATTCGTTAAGAGTAAGTTCTGGTAAAGAATGTGGAGAACAAACTTTTATTAATATTTTCTCTAGTTCTTCAAGAGCTGGAGGTAGTAATTTTAAATTTCCTGCTTTTAATGCAGTTATAGGATTGTATCCAAGTAACATCTCATATAATAATAAACCAAGTTGGAAAAGATCCAGCCTAGCTTTGTCTTCGTCAGTTAAATTTTCTTTTTTCAGCTTTTCTAACAGAAGCGGGTGTGTATAGGCTTCATCTACCCTGGCTCCAACGTGTGTCTCTCCCTTTATATGACTCCCATATTTTAATAAATTCCAAACCTCATCTATACCCACATCTATTAATATAACATTTTCTTTACTTATTATAATATTTTCAGGTCTTATATCATTATGATATACATGTGAATGATGAAGACACTTAAGAGCTTCACCAACATTAATGGCTATACGTAATGCTTCTTCTTTATTTAATTGTTTAACTTCATTTAGTTTCTTCCTTAATGTTTCGCCATCAATATATTCTTCTACAGCATAAATAAGTGGACTGAATACAATATTTCGTATTCTTGCAACTTTTCCACTGCATCTATTAGTTGCATCTATACACCTTCGTGCATAATCTTCACATTTGCTCATCATATGATATGTCTGTGTTAAAGTAGCACCGATGTCAACTGCAAATCCTGGCACTTTAACCACCACTCTCCTACCGTCTTCTTTGCTAATTCCAAGTAAAACAATGTTGTTACCTCCAGCTCCTATTAAAGCTTCTTTTAGAGAAGATGGCAATATAACGTCGGTGAGTTCCTTACGTAACTTTTCAAAATGGCTCATTAAGACACCTTTAGGACCATAATATTTTACTGGGATAGGTATTTCTTTAGGACCAACAGTTAAATACTTATTATCGAGAAGACCTGGTATCCTTACGTAAAACTGTACAGAACCGTTTAACTCTCTACCTCTTACTAGATCATATTCATCTATATACATTTTTGGAAGAATAAATTCAAAATCTTGGTATCTGTTAGACTCTATCTTAATTGTTCTTTCTGTAATGATATAGGTATTATGCTTTATTTTTAACTCTACCTTATTAATTTCGACAGGAAAGTCGGTATTATTAATTAACCTTAGTAATAACTCGCTTCTCGTCTCTGCTGAGAGTTCACCCATTATTTCTATATCAAGATACTTTTGAAGAATTTTTCTACAATAATCTTCATTCTTTATCATTTCATAAATATCTTTAACTATTTTAATAACTTCCAGTGCAGATTCTTTTCTTATATATCTCCTATACTCTCTTAAAAGATCAAGAATTCTATGATCATTTATCAAATTTAAAGAGGCATTTAGTTCATCATGAACCATTGAAGGTTTATTACTCCAGAAAATATCAACAACATAACTTATAGCTGCAAGTTCGTCATCTTCAAATTTGGTATCTAGAATCTTTGAAAGTTCTTCAATAATGCCCTTTAATTTTTTAGCGTGATAACCACCAAGAAGTCCTAAAGCCTTAGAGCTTCTAATATCTTCTTCACTACACCATAAAGCAACCATCGCTATAGCTTGTGGAATATCATTTTTAATGCATAAAGCATCATAGAGATCTTTTAAATATTTAGAAAGTAGTGTAGAGCTATCTACATCCTTGCATGTTACATTATCTACAGGGTAATCCTCAAAAATCTTTAGCAGCATTGCATGAGCTGCGGCATATTCTTCCTTATCTTTGAAAACGCTTCTACCTGCAGCTTTTAATAATAATAAAGCAGCCTCATAAATATCACTCGGTTTTCTAGAATTCAAAACATCTATAACTAAAGAAGTATCAAGCTTCCTACCAAATATATCTGCTAATCTAGCAAGCCGAATACCATCTTCAATATTATTGGAAATTGCAAATGAGCTTACGACCAGTTTTGGATTGAAAGATATTATATACTCAATACTTTCTAATTTACTTACTTCATAGACTTTTTCTAACGGATCCTTAGCTAATGTAATTTCATTAATATCTAAACCATTATCTTCAAGTAAGCTAATGATTTCATCAAGAGCATAGGTTCTTTTTCGAGATACTAACATATTAATTATTTTTGATGCCACGCTCAAATTTGTAACGATTTCGTCCCTTACCGTACATATACCTTCTAATACCTCCTTAAGGATTGTTTCAATGATCGTTTTGCTAAACTTTGATTTAAGAGCCTTTTTTTGTTCTTTAATATACTTTATACTCTTATCTACTTTGTTAATAAAGTCCTTTAATTCATTATCTAAAACATTTGTTGGCATTATGAAAAATTCTTTTGGAGTCTCCTCTGTACTGCTAACCATTTTCATCGAGTCATTAATATATCTCACTAATTGCCCAGCAACATCTTCATCTAAGTTATCTAGAAACATTTTTAAATTGTTTATTTCTATATAATAACCTTTAGTTTTTTCATTAAACAATCTTATCCTATCTAATAATTTTTGATTTTCATCAATATAGGAAAGAAAAGAACTTGAAATTAAATCTTTATATTTAGACTTAAAATCTAAAATAATATTATTTAATTGTTCAAATGATATACTCAGTAGTATTTTTGAACTTATATCTCTTATATTGTTAATATTATTAATTAAAGATTTCATTTCTCTTTTAATTTCTTTTAACGTATCTTGAAGTTTAATGAGCTGATTAAATGCTGTAATAAAACCTTGTGTTATAACCATGTTTAGGAATCCCCTAAGTATTAATTGAAGATGTTGTTGTAATTCGCTTGGTTCATCAATAATCTCTCTAATAGCTATTTCAATGTTTGCGATAATCTCGTTAATACTTGTAATATTAGAATAAGTATTCCTTATATCTTCTATTTTTACGTTTCCAGCATTAAGACCTTCGATTAATTTTTTCGAAATATCTTCTATATCATTATGTATCCAGCTAAAAGGCTTTTTAGCCTTAAGACTAATAAACTCCTTTATGTATTCATTTATTTTAGCGATTTCTCTATACCTATTTTGTAAAATATTTAACAATTCATATGCACGAGCCTCATCTAATTTTCTAATAGCCTCATATGCTTTATCAATTTTTTCTATTAAATCTTTCCCAATAATACTTACAACAGGCTGCATGTTGTTTAGATCCTTTTCCAGTTTGTTTATACTGCTTTCAATTGATAGTAACCTGCTTATTTTCCTAGCTAAATTTTCCGTAACTTTTACTTTCTCTCTACATGATTTTAGGTCTCTAATTGCATTATCAATGAGATCTTTGTTAAGACATGCAGAATCTTTAATTCTTTCGTATACAATATTCAATATGTTTTTCAATTCCTTATTACATTCAGCTATCGAGTCCAATTGAGCTTTGAATTGATACCATTGCAAATCCGTTAATTCTGATTTAAAGCACTTTTCTACTTCGTTTATAAACTCTGGATTTTTAGTTATTTCAATGTTATATTCTCGAAGCTTACTACTAAGACCTAAGATATATTCTACAAGTTTTTTAGAATTATTTAAATATTGTTTAATCTCATCAAAAAGAGCATTGTCAAGTAAATACTTATATCTTTCTTCAAATGCCTTTTTAATTCTCGAGGAATCAACAAATATATTAGCCAATGCTTTTTCAACATTTAATTTCTCGTTTCTAAAATAGAAGAGATCATATCCTAAAGTTTTAAGGATCTCCATTGCGATATCATTAATTATAGGAGAAGTGCTTGAAGATGCTCTCACTAATTTCTTTAATATTATTTTTTCTATTTCTTTGGGGAATTCGCTTAAGATATTTTTAATGGTCTCTGGAGGTAAATTTAATTCTTCAAAAACGCTTAAGACTCTAGTCATTACTTTAACAACATATTTCTCAGCAAATGTTTCATCAATATTTTTTATTTCACTAATAGCTCTAGCAAGTGCCACAATAGAACTAAGCCTTATTTCTTTAACGTTTGTAGAAGCTAGAACTCTTTGAACAGTTTTATCGAATATGAGTGGGCTACTTTCCTTTATGCTATTGTAATATTCAACTAAGAATAAGTTTAATGTATCATCGATGGTATGTGTTCTAAAATGTTTACTTAAAATTCTATTTAAAGTGGTATTGATTTCTTTATTAATAGCTTTAAGTAAATTTTCTCTTATATTGTAATCCCTATGGATAACCTCTTCAAGTAGCTGAGAATCGAAAAATGTTTCAATTCCATGTATCTGTTGAATATCTCCAGTTGCCCTAATTTTATCATGAAGATCAGCTAGCTCCTTCAAAGCGTATTTTTTAGTATGTTTAACCTTATTTTGTAAAAACCACTTTAAGTATAGAGGAGAAAGACAGTAAGAATAACCATCGATGGTGTTAAAGCATAAAGTTCCATTGTTATATGAAACATTGATTATTTCTTCTTTCAATCCTATTGCTTTATGATCTAGTTTAACGAAATCGTTATCAAGGTATATAATTATTGCCGAAACTTTTCCATTTTTCTCTAGGACTATCATGGGGAAAAGATAAGTATTAATTACCTTAACATGAGTGTAACCTTCTTGTAAGCTTAAGTTACTTGAAGCAATAATATTTCCAAGTGCATCGATCTGGTATATTTTATCGCTGGTTATTGCAATAATACCAAGACCAAAAGCTCCTCCTATGAATAATGGTGTCTTAATTGATGGTTTATTATATGGTCCCTTAATCTTAAGTTCATCTCTAAATTTTTTTGCTATATAAATGTAACGCTCAGTATAAAATATATTATATCCCAGAGGTAAAGATACAATATGTTCTATGTTTTCTTTAAATTTATACTTCATTATTGAAGTATCTATGATAATAATAATTGAACCTTGATTCGTCAAGATATTAAACAAAATACCTCCGTCGCTTGTAGGAATGTAATTAATATTTTTAATATTTCCAAGGGCTGGAATTTCTATTATCCTAGAGTATATCAAGTTACCGTATTCATCATATTTATTGATATATGCATTATTTCCGCTTATCTCAATCGAATATAGAGAATCAAGACCATCGTAACCTATTACATTTCCTGTTATTACTTTAGGCTCTGTAGTTATTGAGGAAACTATTGCAGTATGCTTTAAATGCTTTTTTAAGATTATTGCAACAGAGTTACCTAAAAGAACAAAGTCGATCTCACCTTCACCAATATCAAGCTTACCTACATTGAATTCTTTGATCATTGAGCCATAGATAAGCCATCTTATAGTTCCTTTTTTCCTATTATAAATGATGGTATATGGCCATGAAGTTGCCCAATAGATATCTTTATGTGTTTCTAATGGTTTAATTAATGAAGGTTTAGAAGCAAGCGGAAGCGAAACAGATAATACTTCAACGACATCATTGCTAGTTTTAAGTAAATTACTTAAATAGTGTTGTCTACTCTTTAAAATATCAAATCCATCAGCTCCATAAATATTATATCTTAAACTTTCTTCAATTTTTAATATATCCGTGTTTTTTAAACTAACAATTGACTTTTTTAACTTTTTATAGAAAGTTAAATGATTTAAACCCAATGTATGTATATAAGAAGGACCCTTATCTAATAGTTCTTTAAAAACTCTATAAGCTACGTCATTTTTCCTCAAAATTGTCTCAGCCAACGCAAGCGAAAGGAAATATCTTTCTTCACCAAGCGTTTTTATAATGAAATCAGATGTTAATAAACGAATATTATTTAATAAATAATTTACCGTATTAGAATATAAAAGCGGTCTCTTGCTAGTCTCTCCAAAAAGAATTCCGCCATCTACATCTCTTAAGATGGCATCCATATTCACTACTTTCTTAATAAATTAAAAATTTATAAATTTAATTTTATTTTATGTAATTGCTCAATTTTTATCATTTTTAATGGTCTTATTGAGAATTATTTTTGATATTTCTTTTTAGCTTTATTTTTAGATAAAGGACAGTCAAAGATAACTTTGTAAATTTAAAGGAAGACCAAATTTCTTGAAAGCAGGAAACATATTTTTCAAACCATCATTGTAGTTACTAACAATTGAGAGATATATATTTCATTCAATGAATAAAAATGAGGAATGAGGTCCATGTTTTTATGTATCTCGAGGAGAGTAATAAAAAGAGGTCATTTAAAAATTAAATATTGGATGTTTTTCTTAGTTTCCAAAAAGCCTATTCCGAATGAGAAAATTGGTGCTACATGTTTAAGAAAAATATTTAAAATAATTGATCTAAACTAAAGATCGAGCTTTTAATCCTCCTAAACATATCTTTTGTGATGTCAATTAAAATTTTAACTTTTATATTTTGTTCTCCCTCTTTATATTATAAGTAAGAACCTTTAGCCTATTTTTAAACTCTTCACTTATACGAATACCTTCTTTCATCATATATTCCACATGTTTTATAGCATTAAAAAGCTCATTTAAACTTTCAAAACAATAGAATCTTAAATCGTTCAAATAGTTTAAAAGATCTGGTTTTCTATCTGCTTCGGCACATAGCAAGCATAACTCGCATAGATACTTTACAACATTTCTCCTATTATCAATGTACTCTTCTTTATTTTTGCTTAAATTAAGTTTATCAATACTTTGGGATAATGAAAGCTTTAATTCCTCGATCTTCTTTTCAATATCTATAGCCTCGATCCTTTCAAGTTCTAAAAGGAAATCTTCAATACTATTAAATCTTCCGTCCTTTCTCCTTGAAAGTGCTTTCATAATTATTTCATCATACTTCTTAAGAGAAGAATTAAAAGAAGACGGTTTTGGTATCTCTATGCTCTCATCTGTTATTTTCCTCTTAACTTCCTCAAATGTGTAGCCTCTAAATGGATTCTTTCCTGTCAGAAGCTCATAAAATATAATTCCAAGCTGGAATATATCCGTTCTTTGATCAATGCTACCGTAACTTGGATCTAGTTGCTCAGGAGCAGCATAAAGTGGTGTTAAACCTTTAACAGTAATTTCAGAGCCATATAGCTTAGAAAGTCCCCAGTCAGTAATCTTTGCCTCAAAATCTTTCGTAATAAGGATATTTGCAGGCTTCAGGTCAGCATGTATAATATTCTTTGAATGAGCATACTTTAAACCTTCTGCAATACCCTTTATTATCTTTAATGCTATATCCTCTTTTAGCGGTTTTGGAAGTTCATTAACAGACTTAATTATTTTTCCATTAAATTCAGCCCCATCAATAAACTCTAACTCTAGATATGGGAACGGTATAACATTTGCATCTATTAAGCTAACTATATTTTTATGTTTCAAGTTTAGCCATACGTTAACTTCGTTGAGAAACGCCTTGCCTGCTTTATCATCTAGTTTAGGTATCTTTAAAGCTATAATTTTTCCATCTTCCTTCCTTTTAGCCTTAAATACAAGAGCAAATCCTCCCTTTCCAAGCAATTCAATTGGTTCATATTTTTTAAGGAGTTCTATTGGAAATTCAGGCATTGAAATTTTATCTTCTACTTTTTTCTTTTTTCCCACAGGAACCTTTTCTGAAACTATTATTGGTGTTTTAGCTTGAATTGGTTTCACTTCTTTCCTTTCTACTTTTAGAAAGACCATTGTAGTTTCTTTTCCATAAGGAGAGTCAATAATTACTTTAACAGGCACTTCTCAGCTTATTTTTGGTTTAACAGGAATTTCAATGGTAGCTTCTCCATATACTTCTTTTAACTCAGGTTTAATCCAGTCAATATCTCCTTCAAGAACAACTGATATTTTTCCTTTACCTTTAATTTTAACAATAATTTTGCCCCATTCATTAACAAAAAGCTTAGGAGCTTCAATACTTAAGATTTGAAAAGATTTAATTCCCTCTATAAGCTTAACAATTTCAGAATATCCTCTCTCACGAGCCAAATCTATTGCAGTTTGACCCCAAATATTTTTAATGTTTGGATCTGCACCATGCTCAAGTAATAACCTAACAACTTCAACATGACCATAAAAAGCTGCACTGTGTAAGGGAGTCCACCATCCTTATCCTTAGCATTTACATCTGCACCTCTTTCAATTAACAATTTAACAACCTCAAAATGACCATAAATAGCAGCAAAGCGTAAGGGTGTCCAACCACCATTAGTCTTAGCATTTACATCTGCACCTCTTTCAATTAACAATTTAACAACTTCAAAATGACCATTTAAAGCTGTATAGTGTAAAGGAGTAAAACCAAACCTATCCTTCGCATTTACATCTGCACCTTCTTTTAAAAGTTTTTTAACTTTTTCTACATCGCCTTTTTTTGAGGCATCTAAATGTTCTTCATTTAAAGACATTAAACATCACCATAATTAATTATAAAAATAAAGAATTTTCATATATTTTAAGATATTTTTAAAACTTATCTGTAGAGTCATTATAAATCCTCCAGCTCTCTTTTATCTTCAGTTTTAACATATTAACTTTTAGTAAAGAGGCATCTTTTCATGTAATCGATGTCTTAATTTTTAATATATTTCA
>Ga0079992_157100_pt1 | contig 18471 bp, 26 predicted proteins | sample FaiFalFF_MnMetaG_3_FD_69197 | JGI IMG/M metagenome (GOLD analysis project Ga0079992, IMG submission 69197) | Freshwater microbial communities from Yellowstone National Park, Wyoming, USA - Fairy Falls B (FF_Mn_B) MetaG (SPADES assembly) (version 2) | ecosystem: Environmental > Aquatic >... | reverse complement strand
CCAGTTCCCACCCTCGCAGGGGGATAGGGACCAGTAAGAGCGGCCCCGAAACCCCTGCCCCGGGGGAGTAGGGGTGGCCGAGGCCCGGGGAGTAGGCGAAGAAGGGGGCCGCCGTAAGTCCCCCGGAGCCGAAACCCACAGGGGCGGGCCTCAGAGAAGCCCCCATTCCCGAGTACCCGGCTCGCCACCGGGGAAAGGGAGGGCTGCGGTCTACCCGCCGGAGCTAGCCCGCCAAAGCCGCAACGGGGTGGCGGCCCGAACGGCAGAGGCGGGCGAGGGGGGAAGGGGGAACGCAACACGACCACCCTCAGGCAAGCCCCCCGAGTAAAAGGGGGGCTTCGCCCATGGAGAGGGTGAAGGAGGTGGAGATGTACCTCATCAAGGTCAAGACCGAAGAGTACTCGTTCTTGGTCATTGCAGACACCCTCCGGGGCCTCCTGGAGAACCTGGAGAGGTTCTTCGGGGAGGGCGCCAAGGCATCGGTCTCCCCGGAGGGCTACACCATCCAGGTGCGGCTTCCCAACAACCTGGCGGCGCGGCCGGTAGTGGCCGTGCTGACCAAGCAGACTCGGACCTTCCCCACCGTCAACCTCCCCACCCTCCCCTTCAGCCCGCCCAAGGTGGGGATTGACGGGTAGCCAGGTCTGGCGGGCTCCCCGAGAAAGAGGGGGGCTTCGCCCAGGTGGAGGGTGAAGGAGGTCAAAAGGCTGTAAGGGCAAGGTAAGGGCAAGCCCCCCGATAAAAGGGGGGCTTCGCCCAGAAGGAGGGTGTATGGTTGTCCTGACCAAGAACATAGACGGCTACCTCGAAGAGACGGTACCCGAAAGGGCCATCACGGCCCTCCTTCGGAGGGAGGGAGGCATCATAGACCCCTCCCTCCTGGAGGAGGAGTGGTTCACCCAGGAGGACCTCGAGGCCCTGGGCCTCGGGGTCAAGGTGGCCCGCTGGAAGCCCCTGCCGGGTGAGGTGGTCTTCGTGCCCACCCGCACCGGCAGGTGGGCGAAGGTGAGGGTGGCGTGATGGGAAGGCCTTCGATCAGCGGGCGCTCACCGCCCTGAAGACCCGCCCCGGGGCGGGGGCGCACCGCGACCGGAGAAGGCGGAGGGAGAAGGGGCGGGCGGTGGCCCGGCGGCGGGCCTGGGAGCTTGAAGGATGAGGCTTGTCGTAAAGGGGGGCTTCGCCCAGGAGGAGGGCGGTATGAAACCGACTCAGGAGCAGATGGCCGCCATCGAGGCGGCCAAGGCGGGGGAGAGCTTCCCCCTCATCGCCGTGGCGGGGAGTGGGAAGACCACCACCCTCCGCCTGATAGCGGAGGAGCTTCGGGCCAAGCGGGTCCTCTTCCTGGCCTTCAACCGGAGCGTGGCCGAGGAGGCCAGGAAGAAGTTCCCTCCGAACACCTACGTTGCCACGGCCCACGGCTTCGCCTTCGGGCAGGTAGTCAGGGGGACCCCCTACGAGGCCAAGTTCCGGGGGTCCTTCGGGGCCTCCGCCGTCCTGGAGCACATGGAGGTGGAGGAGGTCCTGGGCTACAGCCGGGTGGCCATCGCGATAGCCGTGGCCGAGGCCACCAAGGCCCTCCTGTACGGGGAGGAGCCCAAGCTACCGGAGGCGCTGAAGGGCCTTGACGGGCGGGAGGCCAAGGTCTTCCTGGGCTACGTCAAGGCCAAGGCCCAGGAGGCCGTGAACCGGATGAAGGACCCCGAGGACCCCTTCCCGATGGCCCACGACGCCTACGTGCAGGTGTGGGCCGAGCGGGGGGGCCCGGGCCTCGAGGGGTACGACCTGGTGCTGGTGGACGAGGCCCAGGACCTGAACCCCACCCTCATCGCCCCGCTGAAGGCCTACCGGGCCAAGGGCGGGCAGGTGATCGCCGTGGGGGACCCCCGCCAGCAGATCTACGCCTGGCGGGGGGCGGTGAACGCCATGGAGGCCTTCGGCGGAGAGGCCAGGAGCCTCTCCCAAAGTTTCCGCTTCGGCGAGGCCATCGCCGAGGTGGCCCGGGAGATCGCCGGGGTGAAGGTGGTAGGCAACCCCAGCGTCCACTCCCAGGTGGTGAGCCGGAGCGGCCCCCCGGAGGACGGGGCGGCCTTCGTCTTCCGGACCAACGCCCGCCTCATCGTGGAGGCCGCCGGCTACAGCGGGCGCTATAGAGTCCAAGTCCTCGGGGACACCAAGGAACTCCAGGACCTGGTGGAGGCCGGGCTACGCCTCAAGGAGGGGAAGCCCACCCGGCACCCCCTCCTGGCCTACTTCAAGAGCTACCAGGAGCTCCTCAAGGCGGCGGAGCTTTCTCCGGAGCTGAAGGCCTTGCGGCGGCTCCTGGAGAACTACCGGGACCCCTTGGGGATGCTCAAGGCCATAAGCGGACGGGGGGGCAAGGGGAAGCCCCAGTACACCTTCTCCACGGTCCACAAGGCCAAGGGCCTGGAGTGGGACGTGGTGGTGGTGGGGGACGACTTCCCCGACCCGGAGAAGGCCGGGCCCGAGGAAATCAACCTCCGCTACGTGGCGGCCACCCGGGCCAAGCGGGTCCTGGACCTAAGGTGGTAGCGAGGAGGGAGGGGCTCAGGCCCCTCCCCTCCCCAAAGGAGGAAAAAGATGCTGGAGCTGGTCTTGGTGGCCCCCCCGGGGGAGATACCCCCGGAGGAAGAGCTGGTCAAGGTGGCCAAGGAGATATGGAAGGAGGAGCGCCGGTACCGGGCGAGGACGGTGCTGGAAGGGGACCTGGAGGAGGACCTGGCCTTCCTCGAGCGCCTCTTCAAGAGGCTGAGGGGGAAGGAGGAGGTCCTCGTGGTCCAGAGGGACGGAGGGGGCGTGGCGAGGAGGTACGTGGACCAGCACGGCCGCCCCTCCGTCTCGGTCCTGGTGGGCATGGGGGTCCACGCCGACCGTTCCGTCTACGCGTTGCGCTGGACCCGGACCAAGACCAACTCCCTCGGGGACCCCCCCGACCTCACCAAGACCATAAGGGAGACCTTCAAGCACCCCGAGGTCAAGGCGGAACTCGAGGCGCTGGAGGAGAGGCTCTTCCGGCGGTACCCGGCGCTGAGGGCCCTACGGTGGGCGGAAGGCCGCCCATACGTGGTGGAAGCGGAGGAAAGGGGGCAGGTGGTCTTCCTCCTGGACCCCCTGTACATGGTCCAATACCTCCTCATAGGGAGGGCCGTCGTTCCCCTCTCCATCCCCTACGAGGGGTGGAAGATCAAGCAGGTGAAGGAGCCGACCCTGGTGAAGGTCATCAGGGAGAGGACTCGCCTGGAGCCTTTGCGCCCCAAGGCCATCAGGGCCCTCCTTAGGGGGGAAGGCAGCGTGGAAGAGGCGGAGGCGGCGTTGGCCGCGAGCCGCCTCGGCGAACTCTAAGAAGGGGGCTCACGCCCAGGGGGAGGGTGAGCTAAGAGAGCTCAAAGGAGGAAAGCATGGACAGGCTCGTGATCAGCGGTGTGGTGCTCAAGAAAGAGGTCAAGGAAAAGGTTACGGAGATGGTGGTGGCCGGCAAGAACGGGCGCTTCTTCCGCGCCCGCCTGAAGGCCCTGGGGTCCATGCAGGAGCGCATGGAGACCGTGGAGGAGGGCAAGGCCTACCTCTTCTACGGCGGCCTCCTGGCCCGCAAGACCCAGGAGGGCAAGGAGACCTTCGAGCTTGGGGTTACCCGGGCGATCCCCCTCGCCCACCCCGTATCCGAGAACGCCCAGGGGCCCTACCTGGACGGGGCCATCAACCAGGTGGAGCTCCAGGGGTACCTGGGCGGGGACGCCCAGGTGAAGTACATCCCCATCCAGGGCGAGGACGAGGAGGACGTGGTGTCCATCACGCTCTTCCGGGTGGCGGTGCGCAAGGGCGAGGAGCGGACCGCGTGGGTCCAGGTCAAGGCCTGGGCCCTCGAGGAGGAGATCGCCGACCTCCTCCGGAAGGGCACCCCCGTCTACGTGCAGGGGGAGTACAGGCTGGAGAAGTGGGAGAAGGACGGCCAGACCGTCTACTCCCCCTCCATCATCGCCAAGAGGGTGGTGGTGGGAGCCCGGCGGGAGAAGGACCTCCCCTCGGACCTCCCCTTCTAGGGATAAAGGGGGGCGGGGTTCCCCTTGAGGGACCCCGCCCATTAACTTGGCACTATGGGAGTCGTAACGGCAGCAAACCTCCTCCTGGCCCTCGGGGCGACCTACCTGGGGATCGAGGAGGGGTGGTCCTTCGGTAAGGCCCTCGCCGCCCTCTACTTCTGGGGGGCGGTGGCCTACCCCTACACCCGCCGCTCCTGGCCGCAGACGGCATCGAGGGTGGCCAGGGGGCTGAGCCTGGCCGCGCTCCTGGTGGCCCTGGCCCTGATCCCCTACTTCTACTTCCGGGAGGGGCTGGTGGGGCCTCAATACCTGCTCCTCCTCCTCATGGCCTTCCCCACCGCCGGGTACTGGAGCGAGGCGACCGAGGCCCTCTTGGCCAGGCTCTTTCGGCGGAGGGTCCTGGCCCTAGGCGGGGGGGAGCGGGTGGAAGTGAGCCGCCTGGTGGAAGAGGCCAAGGACCCGCCCCTGGAAGAGGTGGAGGCCCGAGTGAAGGCCCGGGTGGTGGGCCAGGACGAGGCCATAGGGGCCGTCTTCCGCGGGCTCAAGCGGAAGGCGGCGGGGCTAACCCGGCCCGGAAAGCCCTTCAGCGCCCTCCTCCTGGGCCCCACGGGCACCGGCAAGACGGAGTTCGCCAAGGCCCTGGCCGAGGCCACGGGCAGGCCCCTGGTGCGCTACGACATGAACCAGTACGGCCAGGACCACACCGTGGCCGGCCTGGTGGGGAGCCCCCCGGGCTACATCGGCTCGGAGGAGCCGGGCAAGCTCTACCGCGACCTGGTGGCCCACCCTCGAGGGGTCTTCCTCTTTGACGAGATGGAGAAGGCCCACCCCCGGGTCTTCGACCCCCTCATCCAGCTCCTGGACGAGGGGCGCTTCCAGGAGCTTTCCCGAAGCCTGGTGGCCGTGGCCCCGGAGGCCATCCTCCTCTTCACCAGCAACCTCATGGCCGAGGAGGCCTTCTACGGCGGGGGCCTGGGGGAGAACCTCCGGGAGCGCCTGGTGCAAAAGGGCCTCCGGCCCGAGTGGGTGAACCGCCTGGACGTGATCGCCGCCTTCAAGCCCTTCTCCGGGGAGGCCCTGGAGAGGCTGGCGGCCAAGGTGGTGCGGGACTACGTGGAGGGCTGGGCCCGGCGGGCCGGGGTGAGGGAGGCGCGGGTGGACGAGGGGGTGGTGCCCCTCATCCTGGGACGGGTGGACACCCGCTTCGGGGCCCGGGACCTGCAGAGGGTGGTGGAAGAGCTGGTGGCGGACCCCCTGGCCGAGGCCTACCTGAGGGCCGGAGGTAAGGCCCGGAGGGTGGAGGTCCTCCGGAGGGGGAGTGAAGTGGTGGTGGTGTTGGAGTAGAGGGGGGCTAACGCCCATATGGAAAGCGGAGGTGAAGGCATGGAAGGAAGCGTGCTGGCGAGGGTGTTGGAGAGGGCCTCGAGGCCGTTTGACCCGGACGAGGTGGAGTTCACGGTAAAGGCCACGAGCAGGGACAGGAAGAAGGCCCTCATGGTGGCCCACCTCACCGCCCGCTCGGTGATGGACCGCCTGGACGAGATGGTGGGGGAGGGGCTTCTGGAGTCCTGGACCGCCACCTTCGAGGTGGTGGAGCGGGGCGTGGCCAAGGTCAAGACCCGGGACGGGGAGAAGGAGGACCCCTTCTACGCCGTGGTGGCCCGCATCCACCTGGAGCTCCCAGGCGGCAAGGTCCTCGTCAAGGAGGACGTGGGGGAGGGGGACACCCTCAAGGGGGCCTTCTCCGATGCCCTGAAGCGGGCGGCGGTGCACCTGGGCATCGGGCGCTACCTCTACCGCCTGGGGGAGATGTGGGTGGACCTCCCCGAGGGCAAGGACTACCCCAGCGAGGAAGAGCTTCGGAAGCTCAGGGCCAGGCTCCGGGGCCTGACCAAGCAGGAGGCCAAGGAGGAGAAGCCTCAGGCCAAGCCCCAGAGCCAGCCCCAGGCCCAGGCTCGGTCCAAGCCCCAGGAGGAGGACAAGAAGGCGAAGGAACTCAAGGAGCGCCTCCACAAAGGGGACACGCTTATCAGCGAACTCATCGCCAAGCTCAAGGACAAGGGCCTCGGGGCCGAGGCGGCCCGGCTGGTGGCGGCTTCCGGGTACAAGATCGCCGAGGACCTGGAGGGGAAGAGCGTCAAGGAACTGGAGGCTCTGGTGGAGAAGGCCCGGGAGCTCTACCTGGCGCTTCAGGGCCTGGACAAGTAGCTGCACGGGGGACCGGGCCGCCGGCCAGGGGTGGCCCGCCCCCTGGAAATGAGGAGGCGAGATGGGCTGGATGGCCTACTTCAGGAGGATTCGGCTTAGGGAGGGGCTCCGCGATCCCCTCAAGAGGATGCTCGCCCTGGACGAGGACAACTTCGTGCGGGAAGCGGCCGCCCTCTTCCCCGACCTCCCCGAGGAGGTCTTGCGGGAGGGGTACGACTTTCTCCAGGCGAGCGCCGCCGATGTGGCCGGGGAGCGGCTTTGGCCCGTGGAGGGGGTGCAGAGCCCCCGCCTGGACAAGCTCCTTCCCTTTCTGGGTAAGATCGCCCAACCGGGCACCCTCATCGCCGCCGACCTGGACGGGGGGATCGCCGGCTGGGCGGTCCAAGAGGACGGAAGCCTGAGGGAGCTGGAGCCGGGGTTTAGGGACCCCGAGACGGGGGCCTTCTGGCCCCTGGAAGGTTAGGAGGAGATGCTGAGGCTTACCGGAAAGCTCACCTACAAGAGGGTGCCCGGGCACCGGAGGGTCTACAAGGCCCTGGAGGACCTCCTGGTGCCCGGGGACAGCGGCAACCTGGTTTTCGTCCCGAAGGGGCGCAAGCTGGAAGTCTCGGTCCTGGAGGCGGCCCCCGACACGGGGAGGCCGGAGGTGGCCCTCATCTACAAGGGCTATGTCCTCCGGGTGATCCCCGGGACCGCCGACCCCAGGGCGGCCCTCGAAGACATCAGGCCCCTCTGAGGTGAGGCCCCCCAAAAGGGGGGGCCTCGCCCGCGGGGAAGAGACGAGGAGGAGGTAGAAGTAAAGGGCAACCGCTGCCGCCTCGCCGCCCTCTGATTCCTGGGGGAGGACCAAGCCCCCGACCACCTGAAGTGCGTTGTGGCCTAGTATTGCACTAGTACAGCACTAGTAGTATGCTTACAGCATGAAGGGCGAGAGACTCTTGAGGATCTCCACCACGGTGGCCCCTAGCGGCAGGGTGGGCCGAAGCCTCCTAGACAGGGTGAACCCGGAAATGAGCCCCTCGGTGGTGGCCCTCCGGGACCTAGGGCGGTACTACGCCCTCCTGGAGGCGGCCAGGCGGAGGCTTCAGGGGCGGTTTTCCCCCCGGGAACTCGAGGCCCTCGCCTACGCCCTCCAGGGCATGGCCCTGATGGAGGTGCCGGAACTTCTCTACCTGGCTCCAGCCACGGTGGAGGAGAGCGTGGAGCACGAGGACCTTTGCGCCATGGCGGGGATAGAGGACTGCCAGGGGTTTCTGGAGCGGGTGAAGGCCCTCGAGCTGGCGGAGGTCTGGACCTTGGTGGACACCATCGGGCGGTACCTGTCCCTTCCTGACGGGGAGCGAGGGGAGGAAGGCTGGAAAAGGGTTGGACTTCTTTGAGAAAGGAAGGGGAGGAAAGGAGGTAAGGATGCGGGCGTACTGGGCGATCGTTCTGGAGAAAGCGCAGAAGCTCTACAATGCCGGGGTGCGGGGGATCGTGGTAGAGGTGCTACACGACTCCCGGGGCGAGCGGATAAAGGGATGGACGGCCTGGGGGGCGGACGGTCTCCCGGCAGACTGGAGGGAGTTGGCCCTTGAGGAGGCCCTGGCCGACATGGCCAGGGTGGTGGAGCCGGAGACGAGCGGGGTGTCCTACCTCTACCTCTTCCCCAGAGGGTACAGGCTGGAGCGCTACGACCCGGCGGAGAGGGAACTCGAGGGGGTGGAGGTGCGGGGAGAGACCGAGGAGCCCGTGCGCTTCCGCTTTGACCACTCCATGGGCCGTTCGCTAAGGGAGCGCCTGGGGTACCTGGCGACCCGCTACCCCACCTGGTACCGCCACGAGGCTCCCCGGGCGTGGCGGGAGCGGTACGGCCCTGAGCCCACCCTCGAGGCCCTCCTCGCCTGGGGGAAGGAGCGGGGAGAGTGGAGCGCCCTGGAGGAGCCCCTGGTGCCTGGGCTCCTCCGGGAGGCCCTGGAAGGGCGGTGAAGGGAACTCTATCGGAAGGGAAGGGGAAGGGAAAGGAAGGGGAGGGGTGAAGGCCTATGGCGAAGCGGGGACTCGTGATCCGCGATGACATCCTGGAAGGGCCAATAGGCTTTTGGGAGAGGTTTGTTCGCCGCGCCCTGAAGACGGGGGCGAAGCCGGAGGCCGCCGAGGACATCTTGGAGAGCATAGCCTGGACGCGGGAGTACGGCGAGGACAAGAGGAGGGTCTGGGTTACCTGGAGGGAACTCTGGAAGCTCCTCGGAAGCGTGAAGGACCTCGAGGCCAGGGCCCGCCTGGAGCGGCTCCTCTTCGGAGAGGGCGAGTACCGCTACTGGGAAAAGGCGCCGGAGATCATTGAGTGGAGCCACAGCAAGCGAATCGAACTCGAGTACCTCTACCCGGAGCGGAAGCTCATCGCGGCGAGCAAGCGGGCCGAGAAAACCCGGGCCCGGCTTTGGAGCGTCTGGGACGAGACGATCCAGTACTTTCGCCTCTTCCCCCGCCCCGTGAGCGCCGCCAAGGCCCTTCGGGACTTCTTCAAGACCGCCGACTACGACAGGCACTACTATGGAGCGGAGGAGGAAGAGGAGGAAGGCGATGACCAGCCAGCCCTGGTGGTGCCCTCCGCCTTCGAGGTGGACGCCTGGCTCTGGCATCCGAGGTGGCTGACGAAAGACCTGGAGCCGGAAGACCTGGAGGAGATCCTGGAGGAGATGAAGCGGGACTGGCGCGAAGGTTGGCCCTTCGAGAAGAAGTTCCCCTCCAAGGCCACCTTCCTCGCCGTCGTCTGGTTCTTGGCGGAGGACTGATGCGCACCCCACCCCACCCCGTCCTCGAGGCCGCCCTCACCGCCCTCCGCCTCCTGCACGAAGACCCAGGGGAGCGCCGGGTGCTGCAGGAGGTGGCGAGGCTCTACCACGAGGGCTTCCCCGGGGCTCCCAGGGGAGTGGTCCCCCTGAGCGCCATCTACGCTTTCATGGCCTACGTGGGAGTGCCCGAGGCCTTCGCCTCCGAGTTCACCGCCCTGGGGTCCCTCCTGCACGCCCTCGGGCTTTGGCGGCTCAGCAAGGGGGCCTACCTCTTCGACCCCGACCTGGCCCGGGAGGTGGCGAAAACCCCGGTGGGTAGGCTTCCCATCGAGTTGCTCTTCCGCCTCCCCGAGCCCGCCCCCCTTGTTCTCCTCCCGGAGGGCCTTCCCGCCTGGCCGGAGGTGGAGGGCTTCCACGTGGCCCTGGAGTGGGATCCCGGGGGGAGGCCCGGGATAAGCCCTCACCTGGAGCTTCGTTTCTTGGTGTGGATTCGGGGATCTAGAGGATACCACCCCGCCACCCTGGTCCTGGACCTGGACGCTCAAGACCTCGAGGAGGCGGTGCGGAAGACCCTCGCCCGCTCCATCCGGGAGGCCCGGGGCCTGGCCGCCGTGTCCCTCTGGGAGGCGAGGCCCCACCTGGAGCGGGAGTACGGGGCGATCCTTGGCCAGGCCCTCTCCCTCACCCTCTACCTCTGCCAGGAGGCCCCGGACCTGGGAGGCGTGGCCCCCAGGCCCCCGGCGCCCCTCGTGCGGGTGAAGGGGGGCAAGAAGGTATTTCCGCCGGGAGAGCCCCTTATCCTGCCCACCGGCTGGCGCTGGGGCAAGGCCATAAGGCTCGCCCAAGAGAGGAAGGAGCGGGAGCCTTCGGCCCCCACGGGGAGGCGGGTGGCCCCCCATGTGCGCCGGGCGCATTGGCATCTTTACTGGGTTGGAGAAGGGAGCCGAAAGGACCCCACCCGGGCCAAGCCCCTCCTCCGGTGGGTGCCGGCTACCCTGGTGGGCCGGGACCTCCTGGAGGAGGCGGGCTTCACTCCCGAGGACCTACCCGCCGTGGTGAGGCGGGTAGAAGACGAGTTGAGGTGAACGGATGGGAATCCACATCTTCCGCCCAGACTACGGCGAGGCGGGCTTCACCCTCCCCTGCCCCGCTTGCGGCCACGAGTACGACCCCGGGGACTGTTATTTTTCCCGACCTTGCCCCCGGTGCGGCCTGGACACCGATGGCGACTCCCTCCCCTGGTGGGTGCGCTCGGTGGTCCAGGGCCTCCGCCACCGCCTGGGCCTCCCCGTGGAGCGGGTGCGGGAGGTTCATTTGGGGCAGGGGCCCCAAAGTGGAGCTGGCCCGCCTCATCGGCGTCTCCCCCAAGACCCTCAAGGGGTGGGAGCACCGGCGCTGCTCCCCCAAAAACTGGCGGCGCTTCGCCGAGGCCGTTAGGATCTTCCTGGAAAGAGCCGAGGCGGACAAAAGAGAGACCGACCCGGAAGAGGAGGTGAACCCGTGAACCGAGATGGAGTCATCGTCCGGCCACGCCGGGGCTACACCTTGGTCTTTGACCCGGAAACCCACACCTACACCCTCCAAAAGGGGTTGCAAGTATACCTCCTTCCCTCCGTAACCCGCGTCCTCTCCATCATCGCCAAGCCCAAGGTCAACGCTTGGGCCATGGACCTCATGGCGCGGCACATCCTCGACAACTACTCCCCGGGCATGTCCCCGGAGGAGATGGCCCGCCTCACGCAGGAGGCCCGTGAGGCGCACCTCCAGGAGTCCCGAAGGACCGCCGGGGCCGGGAGCGAGGTCCACGGCTGGATAGAGGCCTTCCTCCGGGGAGGGCCCAGGGAACTCCCCGAAGACCCTTCCTCCCTGAAAGCCATCCGGGCTTTCATCGAGTGGTGGAGGGAGGAAAAGGGGCGGAAAGTCCTCCTCGCCGAGGAGATCGTGGCCCACCCCGAACTCCTTTACGCCGGGAAAGTAGACCTCCTCCTCGCGGACGGCACCCTCGTGGACTTCAAGACCTCCAAGGCCCTCTACCCGGAGCACGAACTCCAGCTGGGCGGCTACGCCCTGGCCCTCGAGGCCTGGGAAGGGATCCGGCCCCAAAAGGGCCTCCTGGTACGTATCGGAAAGGACGGCACCGCGGAGACCAAGGAAGTGGACCTCGAGGCCGCCAAGGAGCACTTCCGGTACGCCCTCGCCCTCTACAGGTTTCTGGAGAAGGGGCAGCCGTGAGGGGGTGAGCGATGCCCAAGGCGGTGAAGGACAAGCGAGAGGTCATCCAAGAGGCCATCCGGCGGTACAAGGACCCCGTGGAGCGGGGGGCCTACGTCCTCGGATACATGGCCGCCGCTCACCCAGAGCGGGAGATGAGGCGGCTCCTACTCTTTGTGGGGCCCCACCTGGAGCGGGCGTGGGCGGTTTGGGCCCTCAAAGAAGGCGCGACGCAGGCCTTGAGGGACATTTGGGAGGAGGTCCAACCCAGGCCGGAGGACGTGCGGGAGGTCTACGGCCTGGTGGACAAGGGGGTCCTCACCGAGGGCGAAGCTACCCTGCTCCTTCGGCTCAGAAAAGACCCCGGGTTCATCGAGGGACGGGAGCGGGCGGTGCGGGCGCTCCTGGACAAGCTTCGGGAGAGGCCTAAGGCTTAGTCGCCCCCCGTCCCGTCTTACCCAGGTTGGAGGTAGAGGGGGGCTAGCGCCCAGGGGGTGGGCGCTATGGGCCACAACGGCAAGCTTCAGATCAGGGTTGCCCGCAAGGGCCAGGGCCTGGGAGGGGTCTATGTGGGGCGGCCAACGCCCCTCGGCAACCCCTTCCGGTTGCTAAGGGAGGAGGATCGGGACCAAGTGGTGGCCCGCTACGCCGCCTGGCTCGAGGAGGAACTCCATCGGGGGAACCGGGAGGTGGCCCGGGCCCTGGAGGAGCTTTACCGGAGGCTCAAGCGCCAAGGAGCCCTCACCCTCCTCTGCTTTTGCGCCCCTCGGCGGTGCCACGGCGAGGTGATCGCCGAGCACCTGAGGAGGCGGGCCAAGGCGGAGGGGCTTCAGGCGGAGGTGCAGGTGGTGGGCAGGTAGCGGGGGGCCACGGCTTCCCGCCCTGTCTTACCCAGGTTACGGGTTTCTAGAAAGGAGGCGCAGCGTGGGACGTAAGGTGAAGGTGAGGATCGAGGAAGACTGCCCCGAGTGCGGTGGATCGGGCGAGGTCCTGGCGACCATCGTGCTCTTCGGCCAACCCCCGTCCTTCGGGTGGACCACCTGCCCGGAGTGCGGGGGGACGGGGAGGGTGCGCTCCGTCCACGAGGTGGACGAGGCGGACCTGGAGGTGGAGGAGGACTAGGCCCGTCTTACCCAGGTTGGAGTTAGAGGAGGGCTAACGCCCATGGGGAGGGCGGGGGTTGGACGACCTACCGCCCTCCTCTTTGGGGCCCCTGCACCCCAAATGAACTGCTTTGGGACCCCTACCCCAAATGAACCTCTTTCGCCCCCAAAGGAGGTGAAGGTGAAGGTCATCACCGGACTGCAGGCGGAGGTGCTGGCGGCGTTCCTGGCCCGCGGCGTGCCCGTCAGGGTGGTCCTGGACGAGGACGGGTTGGACGCCTACGCCGCCGATGGCGAGGGGCTCTTCCTGGACTACAGCGCCGACCCCGGCATCGGGGGGTACAAGGACGGGCCCTGGCGGCTCACCCGCTTGGGCAACGGCGACTTCCTCCTGGTAACGGAGGGAGAAAAGCCCGACTGGCTTCCCATCGCCGGGTGAAGGGGGCGGCCCCCCTCGGGTAGAGGGGGGCTGACGCCCAGGGGGAGGGCGGAGACCCGAGAGGCCGGGCTTCCCCCTGGGTCCTGAGGGCCCTCTAGCGGAGACCTTCGGGGGTGGGGCTTCCCGCCCCCGGCGCGTGTGCCCGTAGCTCAATCGGTAGAGCACCGGTCTCCAAAACCGGCGGTTGGGGGTTCGAGTCCCCCCGGGTACGCCAAGGAGAGCCCGTGGGGTGGGGGCTTCCCCCGCCCCTCGGGTTTGGATGAAGGAGGTGGCCGATGGAGATGATAGGCGAGACTCGCGAGAACTGGCTTTGTTTTCTACACGGGGACGACAGCCGCACCTTCCTGGTCCTGGTGGAGGAGGAGCCCGCCCGCCGGGCCTACGCCCTCTACCGGGAGGGCCGGGTCCTGGAGGCGGCCCGGGCCCTCGATGAGGCGGTGGCCGTGGCCTACGAGGTCCCCGAGGAGCTTTGGGACGACCTGGTAGATGCCGTCCCCGACATGGCCTGGCGGGCACGGGGCATGCCCCTGAGCCAGGACCAGGTCATCAACGAGCGACCCGGGGAGGCCGTCATCCTCCTCCGGGGCGAGCCCTACGAGGCGGAGAAGATGCCCGTGGCCGTCTTCTCCGGCATCGGCTGGGACCATTGGGAGCCCGAGAAGTTTCACTACACCCTGGTCCTGGACGAGGAGCTTCTGGCGCTGGAGCCCCTGGAGGGACTGCCCGAGTGAGCTAGGGGGGCGGGGGAAACCCCGCCCCTCGGGAAAGAGCGAAGAAAGGAGGTAGGGATGCTGGAGGCTGAGGTCAGGGAAGTCTATAGCAACCTGAGGCGGGCCCTGGAGGAGGCCCTCGAGGCCACCTTGCACCACCGCCGGGCCAAGGAGGCCCTGGAGGCGGCCATCGCCCAGGGGATCCTGGCGGGGGAGGTGGCGGGCAGGAACGCGGAGGAGCGGGAGGCCAAGGCCCGGTCCCTCTACCCGGGGCTCTTCCAGGCCCTGCTGGAAGCGGAGGAGGCGCTGACCCGGGCCAAGTTCAGGCTAGAGGTGGCCAAGGCCCGGGCCCGGGAGGTGGAGGTCCTGGCGGGCCTGGCGGCGGGCAGGGGCGAGGCTTTGGTCCTGGAATAGAGGGGGGCTAGCGCCCAGGGTGTAGGCGGAGGTGAAGAATGGGCGGTATCTTCATCCAGCGCAAGACGAAGAGCGGAAAAGAGTTGGTCCAGGTCATCCCCCGGGAGGCGGTGGTGCTGGTGGAGCTCCTGGAGGACCGGCTCACGATAAGCACCGGGCAGAACGCGCCTTATGTTGACCACGAGGTCCGGCTGAAGCCAGAGCAGGTGGAGAAGGTCAAGGCCCAGCTCCTCTCCTTCGCCGAGGGGAAGGTCTTGTGGATCGTGGAGAAGGAGTGAGGGGCTAGGCAAGGCGGGGCCGTCTCGGCGGGGCGGCGGCCGAGGCGGCCCCCTTCAAGAGCTAGGAGGCGAGGATGGAGATTCTGAAGGAAACCCTTTGGACCAGCCCCACCTACCTCCACGAGCGGGCGGTGCGGGTACGCCTGGAGGAGCTTCCCCCCGATGCGCGGGAGGACCTGGAGGACTTTTTCGGCGGGGACCTGCCCGACCCCTTGGACCTGGTGGCGGGGCACTACGAGGTGGATCCCGGGGACGGGGAGCTGTACCTGGCCCTTCGGATGCCGGGGGGTTGGATCGAGTGGGACGCGGAGCGGGTGGAGATGGCGGGCAAGTTGTGGCGGTGGGTGATGGGGATCGATGACGGGAGGGCGGCGTAGGGCGTGAGAGAGGCTTCCCCGTCTTACCCAGGTTCCCAGGTCTGGCCTTCCTGGGTAAGACGGGGAGCCTGAGCCCGCCGCCCCTACCGCTTAGAGGACTCCCCTCCGCCTGGCTTCCTCTTCCAGCTTGAGGACCTCCACCACCCGGGAGGCCTCCAAAAGCTCTTCCCGGTAGCGGGCCTTCCACGCCTCGAGGGTCTCGCCCACCGGGCGGAGGACGGGCACAGGAAACCGGTCTCTCCCCTCTACGGCGAGCCACAGGTCCCTCCCCCGCACCGCCCCCCAGACGGGCCCGCCCAGGTATGCCCTCAGGCGCACCAGGGCCTCCTGGAGCCTGGGGGTAAGAAGTTTTCTCGCCTCTATCTGGTCCCCGTAGGCGTCGTAGAGGCGCTCGAACTCGGGGCTCTCCAGGACTACCCGCTGCAACCCCTTTTTCCCGCCGAGCGTGGTGGCGAAGAACAGGAAGGCGAAGAGGGCCAGAAAGGCGTAGAAGGGGAGCGCATCCCGAACGCTGAGTTCTTCGGAAAAGGTTGCCAGGGTAACGACAAGGAAGCTACCCGCGATGACGATAGAGCCGATGAGCAAGAGCCCCCTGTCCACCACGCCCATTCCCCTACCCCTGGGGCCGAAGCGCACCTCTCCTTCAACGGAGAAGGGCAGGTGGAAGCGGTAGAGGGTCCCTCCGAAGAACTTCTGGTACCGGTAGGTGCTCACGTTGCCGCTTTTGACCCTCACCTTGCGGTAGAGGGCGATGTCAGAAGAGGCGAAAGGGATACCGTTCACCTCGCCTTCCACCAGGTCTTCGGCTTCGTAGCCGTCAGGAGAGGGGAAAAGCCCCGAGGCCAGGGCTTCTTCCCGGGAGAGGCCCCGCCCGGGCGAGTAGCGGAAGCCCATGGCCGAGGCCATGGGAGACACCAAGGCCTTCTTGACCTCCGCCTGGAAGGCTCCTATCAGGAGTCGGGCGAAGAAGGCGAGGATGGCCCCAAGAAGGAAGGCCCACCCTCGTCCCCCTAGGCCCAAGAGGAAGAGCGCCCCCGCCAAAGAATAGAGGACTCCGGAGGCGAGGAGGGTCCTCTTTCTCGCGGCCTCCAGCTCTGCCAGGGACACGCCCTACCTCCGGAAGAGTTCTCCCAGGTCAGGGGCGGCCCGCTCCTCCTCGGGGACGGTGAAGACGGGCTTGCGGGCGAGGCCCATGGCCCGGGCGATGGGGGCGAAGGGGATCTGCTCCAAGGCGTTGTTGTATTCGGTTACCGCCTGGTTGTAATAGCGCCTGGCCGCGGCGATGGAGTCTTCTATCTCAGTAAGAGCCGCCTGGAGCTGGAGGAAGTTCCCGCTGGCCTTGAGGTCAGGGTAGGCCTCGAGGCGGGCCCAGACCTGCCCCAGGACCCTGGAGAGTTCACCTTCCGCCTTCAGGTGTTCCTCCCCTTGGGTCCTTTCGGCCCGCTCCCTGAGCCGGGTGAGCCTCTCCAGGAGGTCCTGCTCGTGGGCCATGTACTGCTTTACCGCCTCCACCAGGTTGGGGATGAGGTCCCGGCGGCGCTTCAGCTGGGCCTCCACCGCGCCAAAGGCGTTCTCCACCTGGTTTTTTCGGGCCACCACGGCGTTGTAGGCCCAGACGAAGAGGGCCAAGAGAGCGCCGAGGAGGACAAGGATTAGAGCGTTCACAAGGAGCATTGTACCAAATCGGTCTTCGCCTACTATAGAAGGTGGGAAGCATGCGCCCCGGAAAGAACGCCGAGTTGGTCATAAGGGACACCCTCTCCCTCTACGGGGAGGTCCTGGCCCTGGGGAGGGACTGGGTTGAACTGGAAAGCCAGTTGGGAAAGGTGCGGGTGAAGGCCTCCCCTGAGCGCCTGGCGGAGTTGGAGGAGGGCCAGGTGGTGGGCGTGAGGGTCCTGGCCCAGCTGGCCCGGCGGAGAGGGAGGTGGGAGATTTTGGGGAGGCCGGACCTTATAGAGGTCCTTCCCTATCGGGGGACGAGGCCGAGGGAGGCCCTCGAGGGCCTGGCCGCCCTGACGCGGAGGGAGGCATGAGCGAGCTTCCGCTGGTAGGCGAGCTTTTCGGCCTGCAGGTCTTCCGGGCGGAGCTCTTAGGCCCCGCCCCCTTCTCCCTGAAGGACCTGGAGGGGGCGAAGCGGCTCAGGGTCCTCACCTACTCCGCTTCCGCCAGGCTCCTCGCCCGCCTGAGCCGGCGGGTGGAGGAGCTGGAGGTGGTCTTCGGCTACGAGGGGGCCCTTCCCCCCGAGAACGCCTTCCAGCGCCTTCTGGAGGTGCAGTTCCTGGTCCAGGAGGAGATCGCAAGGAGCTTCCGGGTGGCGTGGGAGGGGGAGGAGACGGCGCTTTTGGAGAAGGCCCGGCGGGGAGGCCTGAGGTTCCTCCTCTCCCGGAAGCCCTCCCACGCCAAGCTCTTCCTGGTGGAGGAGAGGGGCGGGAAGCGCTGGGCCCTCCTGGGGAGCCCCAACCTCTCGGAGCGGGCCCTGGAGACCGGGCAGTTCTCCCAGCTGGAGTTGGCCCTCCTCCTGGAGGGCGAGGAGGCCTTCCGCCACCTGGAGGGCCTCTACGAGGCGGTGCGGGCGGAGAGCGACCCCTTGAGGCCCGACCTCCTCCTCCGGGAGGCGAGGCCCCACGAGCTTCCCCTCCTGGAGGGGGCGGCGAAGCGGGAGGTGGTCCTCGCCGTGAGGGAGGTGGAGGTCCCCACCGTCATGCGGGTGGAGTACCTTCCCGCCCCCAAGCGGAGGGCGGCCCAGGCCATCGCCCAGGCGGCGGAGGCGAAAAAGAAGGGAGAGGTGAGGCTTCTCACCCTGGGGAAGGGGGGCCTCGAGGTGGCGAAGCGCCTCCCCCTGGCCCAAGGGGAAGAGGAGGCCCCCCTCCTGGACCTGACCGAGGAGGGCGTGGTCTTCAAGGGGGACCTCCGCCCCTTCCTCTCCCTCGAAGAGCCCGGGGTGCGGGAGGACGCCGAGGCCATCCTGGCCTTCCTCTCCGGCTACGAGCGCCACTTCCTGGAGCGGGACGACGCTTTGAGCCAGACGGAGGCCTTCTTCCGCCTCCTGGCCTGGCTCTACGCCTCGCCCTACATGGCGGACCTCCTCTACCGGGCCCACCTGGAGGGCCTCCCGCCCCACGGCTACCCCCTCTGGGCCGTGGTCTACGGCAAGAGCAACACGGGCAAGACCAGCTTCCTCCGCTTCGCCCTCAAGAGCGTGGCGGGCCTGGAGGTGGGGATGCAGCCGGGCAAGGACTTCACCAAGGACAGGGTGGAGGCCCTGAGGGGGCTTTCCCGCTTCCCCGTGGTCTACGATGACGTGAGCCTCCTCCAGGTGAGAAACCCCGGGGAGGGGCTCATCAAGGGGGACTACGAGTTCTTGGGTCCCCCCAGGGCCCCCGTGGTCCTCTCCCTGAACGCCTCCCAGAGCTACAGGCCCCCGGACGAGGTGCGCAAGCGGGCCCTTCTGGTCTACACCAACGCCGTCCTGCCCCAGGACCGGGCCAAGCGGGTGCACGCCGAGGCCCACCGCCTCCTCCTCGCCGTGGGGGACCGCTTCTTCCGGGCCGTGGCCCCGAGGATCCGGGAGGCCCTGAGGGAGAAGGAAGACTGGATGGAGGCCGCCACCTCGGTCCTGGCGGAGGCCTTCCGGGAGCTCCTGGGCCGGGTGCCCCCGTGGGTGAGGACCTACACCGCCGAGGAGGAGAGCGCCCGCTACCTGGCCGAGGTGAGGGAGTTGGCGAGGAAGGTCCTCGCCAAACACCCTTACCGCCTCGAGGGGGAGGAGGTCTGGGTGAAGACCCCTGGGGAGGAGACCGCCAAGGCCTACGCCAAGGAGTTCCCCGGGTGGTGGACCGAGGGCAACCGGGGGGAGTACCTGGTCCTCCGGGCCGAGCCCCTGAGGCGGGCGGGGC
>Ga0079992_147030_pt1 | contig 18477 bp, 18 predicted proteins | sample FaiFalFF_MnMetaG_3_FD_69197 | JGI IMG/M metagenome (GOLD analysis project Ga0079992, IMG submission 69197) | Freshwater microbial communities from Yellowstone National Park, Wyoming, USA - Fairy Falls B (FF_Mn_B) MetaG (SPADES assembly) (version 2) | ecosystem: Environmental > Aquatic >... | reverse complement strand
TCCACTATAAGCTCGTTGGCTAGTCTGTTGGGGTCGGCGCACACATTCTGAGACACCAATATCGTTATTGGGTCCTCGCCCAGTCCCTGAGTAATTGTTATCTTTGTGTCATACCTGAAGACCTCGATGCGGACATCGGCACTCTTAAACTCATACACCTTTGGCTCCGACAATCAGTCCACCTCCTCGCCCCCACTCTTCTCCTCCCACGGCTTCTCCTGCTCGAAGGCCTCTGGATACCTCGTGGCACCCTCCATCTCCAGCAGAGCCTTGAGGAACGCCATAGTAAGTGCTGGTAGTTTATCAGCCCTGTCAGAGATGTGTCGAGCGATGCCCTGCACATCCTCGACCACGTATTTATATGCCTCCTCGACCGATAGCAGTCTATCCCTCATGACGGCCTCGGAGTCCCTCGTCCTCCTTATCAGCGCCCGCCTCCCAAAATCGTATATATAATCGACGTGTATGCTAAGGAGTTTAACGCTACCTCCGACGAGTTCCGCGGCCCTCACCTCATCCCTTGGCGACACATCCCGTTCAGGCGGCAAACGCAGTAGCTGCGGCCCCCGTAACACCCTCCTGTATGCTGAAAGATCGGCCCTCGTCTTCGCCGTCGTTTCTGATGCGGCCGCGCGTTCCTCGCTCCGGCCAGAGGCCGTCTCCCTACCCTTTGAGCCGGGAGCGGCTCCTCCCTTAACTTCCGCCCCGTCCCCGGGAGCGGGGATCGAGGCGGCTCCATTCTCTTCTCTACCCATGCTTTCACCCTTTCGGGAAAGGCCCTCCACAGGCTTCGGGCCGAGGGGAGGCTAGGGAGACCACAGCCCTACTTGGACGCCCTCCAGCCTGGAGCCACAACCCCCACTGACGGAACCAACCGGCCCCGCCCCGGGGTTGCAGCCCCAGACAGGGCTGGTGGCTTGGAAAATATGGGGGTTTGGATGGATTGGCCTCCTCGGTCGTCGCTTACCTCGTCCTGCCGTTCCAGGGGAGATACTCAGGGGCCAGACGGCCCGCTGAGCTTCAAGAGGCTTAGGCTACACGCACGAGCCCTATGTCTAAAGGGTGATAGGTGGGTGGCGGTAGCGGGCATAGACCACGTATATCACAAGTGCAGGATGGGCTTAATAGATAACCTGAAACCTCTCAAGAGGGATAGTGTCCAAATAAGGCGTTATATTTAAAGGCCGGTTGATTTGTCTTGTGTGTTATGGATGTTGTGGCCCTAGTTTCGAGCTGTTTTATTCGTAATAAGAAAGTGGGGAGGTTAAGGTCCTAGCAGTGTTGGACTACATGTTCCATGGTAGCTGTAGGAGGGTTTCCAAGGTCCTTAGCATGGGTTTGGAGCCGATAAGCAAGTCAGCAGTACACTCCCTCGCCAAGAAGGTATCTAAAATCAGGGTCGCTAAGGAGCCTAGGTATGGGAGGTGTATAGCTGTTGATGAGACCAAGCTACGTGTCAAGAAATCCTACGTATACATATGGTCTGCAGTAGACGTAGATTCTAGGGAATTATTGGCTCTGGAGGCGTCTTATGGTAGGAGCTGCCTAAACGCCCCATCATTCCTCAAGAAAGCATTGAGGATGTGTACAAACAAGCCGTTGGTATTGGTTGATAAAGGCCCATGGTATAGGTGGGCATTTGAGAGGCTTGGCCTAGAGTATAGGCATGAGAGGTTCGGCATGAGGAACAGGGTAGAGAGATTCTTCAGATACCTGAAGGAGAGAACTGTAGTATTCCACCATAAGATGAGCGCGAGAAACCACGTACAGGGAATCACGAACCTCAAGCTATTCCTAAGCCTATTCACACTATACTATCAGGCTGCGAGGGGGAGGTGAGCAAAAATGCTTATTTGGACACTATCTGATGGTACTCCCGTCATATCCTGATACGGGGCTATATACCTGAAAGAAGCTCTATAACTGCCGCGGTTGGGAAATAGCTGGCTCAAAACAGTACTTAAATCCTTATTCGGACAGGACTTCTTGACGGGAACTAAGGTTAGGTTATTTATTTTGATTTTTCAAAGGGTCGGCCCTCTTTTCAGCACGGAGAAATCCTCATGACCCGTTCTCTCTGCAGCGGTTTCATCACCAGCTACAACCCTCAAAACAAAGTTGATCACCTTATTAGTCAACTCACCAACCTCCTCCTCGCCGGACAGGATACTACTGAGAGATAGGTCGATGGAATCACTCATAATGGTTGATGTGTGTGGGTTCGCCGTTACCTTTACTGTAGGTGAGACTGGTGATCCAATAGGTTCGCCGGAACCTGTTGTGAAGATTATCAAGTGACAGCCTGCTGCTGACAGTGCAGTGATGGCTGGCACATCAAATCCTGGTCCGTTTATAAAGTATACTCCAGCATCCTTGCGCTCAATTCTCTCCCCATAATCCAGTACATCGATGATCTTCGACCTATAACCAGTCTTTAGGACCGCGCCTACCGATTTCTCTTCTATAGTACTTATTCCACCCCTGATATTTCCGTAGTTAGGCTGTGCTCCTGCCCAGTCCGGCGAGCATCTGCAAACCTCCTTAGCTTCTTTAGAGATGTAAGTTACGAGCTTTTTGGCTACTTTTTTGCTTAAACATCTACCAATTAGATATCTTTCTGCACCTATCAACTCAAGCGTTTCTGTAAATACAACCCTCCCACCCTTTTTTACGATGTAATCCGCCACATATCCCGTTATGATGTTGGCAAAGACGCTGGTTGAATCGGATGAACCGCATTTAACACCGATTGTCAATCCACTTAAGTCACTTATGGCCGTCCTGTGTTGTAGCGAGGCCTCTTCTAACATACCGCTTACAATTTCAAAACCTTTCTGGATGGCCCCTGATTCCCCTAAAGAGTGGATATGGAGCCATTTAGAGGGCTTCTTTTCTTCTACGACCTCGCTTAGATCTTGTGCGTTGAACCTTTCGTCACCTAGACCTACGAATAGTACCGCGTAGACATTTGGGTTTAGTGCCACGTTAATTAACGTCCTCCTAGTAATTTCCGCGTCTATACCTACTTCTCCGTCCGTACCCTTGGCATGTATTAATCCGGGAGCACCTGCAGCGGCTGAGATCTTTTTAACAGCATGGTTGGCTGATGCTCCCACAGATATTACGACTACTTTATTCCGTATCCCAAACGGAAAGAACGGATCATCTCGTAGGAAAACATTTAGCCTGCTCTCACTCTCCAAACAGCCCGCCCCCTAAACCAGTGGCTCGACAAATTGTGAGTGCTGACCCATTCTCCTATATTGATCCTACGTGAAGCCTTTCCTATTTTACAGCCTAATTTTATTACATAATCTCCTTTTTTTATCGGCTTGATTGCAACTTTGTGCCACTGAGGTATAGACTCCTTAATTACCACCTCAAGATCCCCTACAACCAGCTTTTCCCCCTTTTCTATTCTTTCCGCTGCAATCGCTACGTTGTCGTGTGGATGAAAAATTATTATCTTCCCATACCTTCTGATGTCCAACATGGGTTCTTTGGCAGACAGTTTCATGGCTTTACTAAAACTTTGACTTCCCTTCTTTCTTTAGCACGCTCAAACGCCTCCAAAACATCTGATAACCTGTATCTAGTTGTTATTATTGGTGCTGGATCGAGGATCCCACTCTCTATCATCCTAATCACAGAGGGGAATACCGCATTCCCTGCATGGCCTTGTGAACCAAAGAGCTGGGCAGCTCTTGTCTGGAAACGCTCTAACCAAATCGGGGCCTCTTGATCCGCTCTCCCTATCCAAACCACAGAGCCACCTATTGCAAGAGACCTCTCTATTTCAGGGAGCACCTCTGCCGGAACACCTGTGGCCTCTACATGCAAATTAGCACCCATACCATCCGTTACCTCAAGCACCTTTTCAAATGGTCTAACACCTTTTTTCTTCAGCTCTATTGGATCAAAAATGTGTGTAGCACCAAGATACTTTGCTATCTCTCTCCTCTTCTCCACGGGCTCCATCACTATGATTTTTGCAGCACCTGCAGCCTTCAAAAGAGCAACCGCCCCAAGCCCTATAGGACCCGCACCCCACACCACAACATTCCATCCTGGTCTGTAATTGCCAGCTCTAACGAATATTGCGTTGTAGCTGACGCATATGGGTTCAACCAATGCCCCTACCTCGAATGCTCTTTCCTCGCTACCGAACACATCTAAAAAACCATTTATTTTCCAAACGAACTTAGCGTCCGTAACCATGTATTCCTCCATTCCACCATTTATTGTAAATCCAACCTCTTCGAGGTGTTCACATTGATTATAATACGAGGTCCTACACGCGTAGCACATTCCACACCATTGCATCTCCTCAACAACCACCATGTCACCAGGCCTGATGCCCTCAACCCCTGGACCCACCTCCACAACCTGGCCCGATAGCTCATGTCCAGGAACCACCGGAAGTTTGGTCAGCCCAGGATAGAGCATCCAACCACTTGAATCGCTCTCAACCATATGAATGTCTGAGCCGCAGATGCCTACCGCCTTTAAACCAATCAGCACCCGTCCATGACCGGGCTTGGGTATTGGAGTCTCGTTTAACTGAACCGTGGGGTGTTTCCAAACTCTGCTTCCATTGATAGCCTTCCGAGTAGTCAATTCCCTCTCATTCGGCGTATAACCTGGCCTCGGGGAGAACTCTGCACTCAATATACAAGCAATCTGCTTCTTCTCAACCATTGACACTAGTCACTAGTATAGGACTTGGCGCAAAATTTTAAGGGTTACTTGTACAGCGCCTATGGTGTCCAAATAAGGCTTTAAATACCCTCTAGGGGCTCCTATTTCGACTCGCGGGGCTACTATAGGAATTCTTCAGCTATAAAACCCGTTATTATGACACTATCCTATTAAAATATAGAGTATCAGCCCGAAGAATCTAATACATAACATAGTTGTTAATCCTTTAGAGGGCTAGTTCTTTTGGGCTGAGGTTTATTCTGGAGAGGTACAGGTTGTCGTCCGGTCCTGGGACTAGGTATATCTTGTCTGGGTAGAGGACTGAGAGTTTGTTTATGGTTTCGCGAATTTGGGACGGCGTCGCTACCTGGTTATTCTCTAGCAGTCGTATGCAGACGGCGAGTTCTAGGAGCCTTATTTTTACTGGGCCGCCGAGGTATGTGGAGATTGCGTTAAACGTGTTTATGAGCTCCTTGTTCAAAGCTTCCCTAGAGGCTTTGCCGGCGTACTGGATCATCACGGGAGCAAGCGTCGAGAAGATCTGCTCCGTGATCTTTGAGGGCGGGTAGGAGAGGGTTTTGAGGAAAAGGGCCTTATGACCCAGCACTTGGTCTGAGACGTCGTAGCGCCCCCTCTTGACCCGCCTCAGCAGTCCTAGGTCGACGAGCCACTCCAGCCTCGGTGGCACGATGTGCCTATACTTGGCGTAGAGGCTGCTTCTGATCCACTCAGCCTTCCTCGAATATTTGAGCCTTTCCTCCCTATACCTCTGAGCCGCCTCTAGCTTTGGCAGCAGCTCGCTCTGAGCCCTCTTACCAGCTGCCGCGAGTATGGATTGCAGGGCCTGCGGGTAAAGATCTTCCATGACATAGTTCATGGCCTCCAGCCTGGAGAAGCTCTCGGTCTCCAAGACCCATCTAATTATGCTGGGTAAGACGAGATAGTCGTTTACTACTAGGAGCCAGAAGAAGAATAGGCGCTCAACCGGCTTCAGGGTTATCACGTCTAGGAGTGACAGCTCGGCCTCGCCCCTAAGAAAGGCTTCGCTGTGCGCGATACTTCTGGTAAAGGCGTAGACGATGCCGTTCTCGCCGAGGGTTGGTGACTTCTTGCTGAGCAAGTTAAGGTCTGCCGCGAGGGATACGTAGTTTCGCGCCGCAACTGTGCTCCTTATCAATCCTACAGCGTCGACCTGAGAGGCCGGCGGTTCCTTCAGCTTTTTAACAGATTCCTCGAGGATAGACGCTAAGAAGCTCTGAGACGCTTGGTCCCGAGCAGACTCCGACTTCGCGGCGGCCACGATCAGCCGGAGGTATCCGAGCCTGCATACCTCGCCGTGGCTCTCAATCATCAAGCAGTAACCATCCTCCCCGATAATTGCCGAGTTTTTAGCGGAGTATGCACCGGTCTCTCAGACGCCTCTCCCTTCTCCAGCTCCAGCACAGCTTCTCTGCTAACCCCCTGCTTGTCTCCTATATACATAAGGTATTTGCTCTCCTTGGGGATGTTGTCGTAGACGACCCGCCTCACGTTGAAGCCGACACGCTCGGCTATCGGCCTTACGAACTCGGCGAGATCTATCAGGACGCCCCTTTTCTTGACTATGCCGAGCACTATGACGCAGGCCCTGTCGCGCTTTAGCAGGCGATACATCTCGCGGAGTGACTGCTCCATGAACTCGGCGAACCTGGATAGGGACTGGGAGTGGAAGAGGCGCCGCCCCACCTCTCTGTAATCGTATCCTAGGAACCAGAGCCTCAGCCAGTTGTCCCAGGCGTAGGTCTGCATGTTGAGGTACGGCGGGGATGTTATGATGAAGTCGGCTATCGATGAAGGAAGCGGTAGGCTCCGAGCGTCGCAGTTATAGGCCTGGCCCTCTACCACGGGCAGCCTCCCAGAGAGTATGCTGGCAGCCCTCTCTAGAATGCATCTCGACACATCTCTACGAGGCTTGGAGAGCCCTAACCTCCTCCGGGATCGGGCGACGTAGCCTGGAGACATTGAGAACGAGTGGGAACATTTGACGGAGAGGCTGCAGCTACTCGAGCCGTGAAGAATCCCTAAGACTAGCCCCTTGAGGAAGATTCCGAGCCGCGTGTCGTCGCGCATCAGTAGCTCTCTCAGAGCCATGAGCTGTCTGAGAGTCGACCTGTGGTAAAATGCCTGGACCTCCTCCGGGGCATCTGGGTCAACTCCCATAGCTATTGATGCTCGGTTCCTCCTCACCCAATCCTCAACCTCCCCGTACGTTGCGGGCCTAACCTTTGCGTGTGTCAGGACGAACGCTTCTGGCGCCAGGTCGTTGCCTATACCGATCCTCCCGTTCAGGCATGCCTCGAGCGGAGCCGTACCCTTCCCAGCGAAAGGGTCCAGCACAAGCCACCCGGGCTCGGTGTACTTCGAGATATAGTAGTGTGCCATGGCTGGCGGGAAGGACCCAGTGCGTGAGCAGAGTCTGTGGAGGCTGCTCTCCCACCCGCGCGAGTAGTACTTCCAGCATCCCTCGAGATCCCAGCTAGAAACCCTCGCGATGGTGTACATCTGTCTTGACGCATGCCTTGCTCACCACCGCCTATAACCGTTGACCGCCGCAGGGGTGTGGAGATTCTTCTACTATATCCTCCGACAATATACTGAGAATATGTTAAGCGGGCTCTCATGGTATTGCGCAGCGAATACCCTAGCCGTTCCCTTTGAATATGGGGAGAATACCTAGGTAGTCCACGTCCTCGAAGACGGCTCCTTCGAGAAGTATCGCCGCCTTCTTGAAGACGCGGCCACCCGCAAGTCTGACGAGCCTCTCGAGGGCTGCCATCGTCTCCCTCGTGCTGACTATGTCGTCCACTATGCCGACGTCCTTGTCCTCGATGTACTTCTTGTAGCGTCCGTCTATGCTGAGCCTAATCACGTCCTTACTGGTCACGGGCTTGCACTCAGTTATGATGGGGTTTATCATGAAGGGCTTCACCTCTTTCCGCGCCACGATGTATCTTTGGTGGCCTAGGATTGATGCTATTTCGTGTACTAGCGGGATTCCCTTGCTTTCAGACGTGAGGAGTATGTCGCACCCCTTTAGCCTCTCGGAGAGAAGTGCGGCGCACCTAGAGATGAACTCGCGGTCACCTAGGCTGTCGAAGTAGGCTATCCAGGTGTCTTTCGAGACCCTGAGGAGGGGCAGAACCCTCCTCATCCCAGCGACCTCGATCTCGTAGAACTCTCTACCCTCGTAAGGCAGGATGACCTCCTTCACGCCAGTAGAGTGGTTTGGGCGCGTTTAAAAGTTTAGCATCTCCCAGCCCCTATCCGCTATGCCGAGGGCCTCAGCAAGATACCTCACGGTGTGGTATACTCGGAGGCCGGTGAATTGTCGTAGCTGCAGCGCACAGACGCTACTCTCGGTCGCCACCTCAGAGCAGTTTGTCTTCAGAACCTCCCGGGCGATTCGTCTACCTATCTCAGAGCTCACGCTATATCCCTCGTGGGCCCGCCTCATCCCCCATGTCCCCGCAATCCCGCAGCAGCCATAGTCCCTAGTCCTAACCTCGAGCCCGAGGGAGGATAGGAGGTCTGCGGAGGGCGTGCCAGGCGCGACTAGCCTGGAGTGGCAAGGGTAGTGGTAGAAGATCTGGCTCCCCCCACTAGAAGCTTTGGCCTGAGCGGGTAGTTTTGCCTCGGAGGCTATGAAGGACATTAGCTCCCTGGTCGATTCCGCGACCTCCGTCGCAGTACTCGTCTTTAGCAGCTTTGGATACGCATTTGCTAGGCAATAGGCCGCTGTGGGCTCGCTACAAACGATCCATGCGCCTCGTTCGGCGTAGGCTGAGAGCCTCGCCACGTTTTTCTCAGCTATTCTCTTGGCGACGTGGTGTAGTCCGTATTGGATGGCGGGCATCCCCGAGCCCTGCGTCTTCACGAGGGCGACCCTGTATCCCAGCCGCTCCAGCACCCTGACGGATAAGACCCCGATGCTCCAGTCGATGTAGGCTGCATAGGTATCTGGGAAATACACGACGTCGGCGTCAGACCTCTCGAGATATGCAGGCCCAAGCACCCTGTACAGGTCTCCGCCCCTGAATCTATGCATTAGCCTCCGCCTATCTAGGCCTAGGACGAGCTCCACCAGCCTCCTAGCGGACTTGTTTTCCTGCAGCCAGTTGAAGAGGCGAGCCATCCTGGACCCGAGCAGGGCATAGAACTCATACATCGTGAGCATTCTTTCGCGGAGGGTATAGGCGCGGCCCTGGTGCTTGATCCAAGATATGGCGAGCGGTATCTCTATTCGTGCTGGACAGACATCGTGGCATAGGCTGCAGGAGACGCAGTATCTCGCTATCTCCGCGGCCCTTTGGACGGAATTTGTTATGGCGGTCCACAGCACGCCCATCGCCCCCACGTATATGTCTCCGAAGACTCCCCCGCCGAGGATCCGGTAGGTCGGGCAGACATCGAGACAGGCCGCGCATCTGATGCATCTTAGAGTCTGTCCCAGCCACTCGTTCTCAAGGGCGCCGATCCTCCCATTGTCTATCAAGACAAGGTGAAACTCTCTCCCCTCTCTCCACGAAGAAGGCCCCTTCGGCCCGAGCACCGTTATGTAGCTTGTCGAGCGCTTGCCTATCGCTCGGGCGGGAAGAACGCGGAGGATTCTCGCCGCGTCCTCCCACTTCTCCACGACCTTCTCCACACCTGCGACGGAGACTACTATACGCGGCATGGTGGCCACTAGTCTCCCGTTGCCCTCGTTTGTGACAAGAACAACGTGTCCTGTCTCTGCAACGACGATGTTGGCTCCTGTCACCCCCATGTCTGCTGACTTGAAGAACTGCCAGAGATGAGACCTGAAGAAGTTGGTTATCTTTGTGGGGTCCTCCTCCACCTCGCTCCCTACTTTCCGTCTAATTAGGGAGGCTATCTCCCTCCTGCCGAGGTGTACTGCGGGAGCTATAATGTGGGTGGGCCTGTGCCCCGCAAGCTGCACTACACGCTCCCCCAGATCCGTCTCGACGACCTCTACCCCCAATGACTCTAAGGCCTGGTTTATCCCGATCTCCTCCCCCGTCATCGTCTTAGACTTTATAACCAGCCTCACGTTCCTGCTTGCCGCTATTTCGGCTATGTAGCGCCTAGCGTCCTCCGCCGTCTTTGCTACATAGAGATGGCCGCCAGCGCCAGAGACAGAGGCTGAAAGAGTTTCTAGTAGCCGGGGAAGCATCTCCAGCGACCTGCTTCGCACCTCAAAGAGTTCGCGTAGATGTCTATACTCTAGTACCCTTATCGCCTCCCTTGACTTCTCCGCCATCGCGAGGAGGCTCCGCCACCTAGTCTCGATCTCCTCCCGCCGCTCTAGTGCCGCCTCTATCTGTCTCCTACTCATCTGGATCGAACCTCGACACGACACAGCCCATCTCTACTGGGCCGTGCACGCCCTTCACGTGGGTAAGCTCTATGTCGGATGTGCCGCTCGGGCCCGATATTATCACAAGTCCCTCAACATTACCCGACCTTAGCGTGTCTGAGAGGTCCTCGTAATTCTCCACTATCTCTCCTTCACCCAGTATGCCGACGGAGAATCTTGGGATTAGGGAGGCGAGGTTGGACTGCTTGTCGAGGACTACTAGGCCACCGGTCTCCACTATACCGAGCCGGGCTCTGAAGACCCCTAGGCCCTCCTCTCTAAGCTTGTCTATCCAGCCGGCCTCGGTTAGTTCGTCCCACTCGCCGATTCTTCCGACCTCTTCCAGCAGCTCCCTGATCGCCTTCCCCACCTTGCCACCGAGGCCACCAATTAGGAAGTCCTTAGCCCCCCAGCCCCTCGCCCACCTCAGGACCCATGAGCAGGCCTCGTCCAGGTTGCTGGCATAGGCGGTCTCGAAGCCATTCCTAACCAGACTCTCCATTAGGCGGATGGTTATGCTCCTCAAGCCTCCCACCACACCCACCCTTACGCCGCGTGTCGGTTCTTGATAAATTAAAACATTATAAGCAGGTCGATGATTCTATAATTTGCAATGAAGATTGGAATTTTCACGGTCCTCTTTAATGAGGAGCCTCTGGAGAAGGTTCTGAGGTATGTTTCGGGGCTTGGTTACGAGGCTGTGGAGCTTGCGGCCTGGAGGGGTAGCAATCATCTTAACATTGAGAGGGTCCTGAACGGCGGAGCCCAAGAGCTGAAGAGGCTGGTCGAGAAGTACAACCTCACGATCTCGGGCATCTCGAACCATCTCGAGGGCCAGCTTGTCCTCGGCCCCCACGACTCTTCGACCGATGCCTTCTTCAAGGGCACGCCCGAGGAGAAGATCCGATACGGTATTGAGAGGATGAAGAAGACTGCAGAGGCCGCCAAGCTCTTAGATGTCCCCGTTGTCAACGGTTTTATCGGGGTCCCCAACTGGGGGGCCTGGTACATCTTCCCAGCCGAATACGAGAGGATCTACGAGAGCTACTTCACGCTCTTCGCGGAGCGCTGGGGCGAGATCTTGGACCACTTCGCGGCCAACGGCGTGAAGTTCGCCCACGAGGTTCATCCGCAGGAAGTCGTCTATAACATCGAGACTGCCGAGCAGGCGATAAAGGCTATAAACGGCAAGAAAGAGTTCGGCTTCAACTTTGACCCCAGCCACCTGGTCTGGCAGCTGATCGACCCGGTCGTGTTCATCAAGAGGCTCGGGGACAGGATCTACCATAGCCACGCCAAGGACGGAGAGCTCGTCAAGGAGAACCTACCGGTCTCCGGCTCCATACCTACAGGCTCGTGGACGAGGCCGACGCGAGGGTTCAGGTTCAGGATACCCGGCTGGGGCGACGTTCCTTGGAAGAGGGTGGTTACGGCGCTCGCCGAGGTCGGGTACGACCACGTCCTCAGCTATGAGCATGAGGACCCCGTCATGAGTCGGGAGGATGGGGTTGAGAAGACGATCGCTTTCCTCAAACCCCTAATCATCAAGAAGCGGCTGGAGAAGGTCTGGTGGTAGAGCTAGGAGGGGCCTGCCATGCCGCGGGAGATAGGAGTAGGGATGCTGGGCTACGCCTTCATGGGGAAGGCCCACAGCAACGCCTTCATCAAAATGCCCCGAATGATGCACCCAGCACCCGCGATACCTAGACTCGTGGCGATTTACGGGAGGACAGAGGCCGCCGTGAGGGAGGCGGCGGAGAGGTTCGGATACAAGAGGTACTACACCGACTGGAGGGCCCTCGTCAGGGATAGTGAGGTCGAGCTCCTAGACAACGGTCTACCGAACAACTTGCATAGGGACCCATGCATCGAGGCGGCGGAGGCGGGGAAGCACCTGCTCTGCGAGAAGCCACTCGCGATGAACAGTAAGGAGGCGGAGGAGATGTATAGAGCTGCCGAGCGGGCCCGGGTCAAGCATATGGTGGCCTTCAACTACAGGTTCGTACCCGCGATAGTTCTCGCGAAGAGGCTTATCGAGCAGGGCCTCATAGGAAAGGTCTTGCAGTTCCGCGGAGCATATCTCCAGGACTGGATAATGGACCCGTCCTTCCCGCTCGTCTGGAGGCTTAGGAGGGAGGTCGCGGGGAGCGGTGCCCTAGGAGACCTCGGGTCACACGTCTTCGACCTCGCGAGGTACCTTGTGGGGGAGGTGGACTCGGTGATGGGGATGGCGAGCACGTTTATCGAGGAGAGACCCCTCCCCGAGGACCCGACGCGTAAGGGGAGAGTAACCGTCGACGACGCCTTCATCTCGCTCGTCAAGTTCAGGAATGGGGCGATAGGGTCTGTGGAGGCGACACGCTTCGCGGCGGGATGCAAGAACCTTCTAAGGATCGAGATACATGGATCAGAGGGCACGCTTGTCTTTAACTTAGAGAGGCTGAACGAACTCGAGGTATACGATGCTCGGGGAGACACCACGACGAGGGGCTACAGGAGGATTCTGGTCACGGAGCCGGAGCACCCATATATAAAGAACTGGTGGCCGCCGGGCCACATTATAGGCTGGGAGCACACGTTTGTCCACGAGATACATCATCTACTTGAATGCATCGTTGACGACAAGCCTGTCGCGCCGCAGGGAGCAACATTTTACGACGGCCTGAAGAATAACCAGATACTTGACGCGGTTCTCAGGTCTGCCGAGACAGGCAAGTGGGAGAAGATCCCAGAGTAGCTCCAATAGACCCATTTCCTTATTTTATTCATCCGGATAGACCTAACACGGGCCCTAGAGTCTCTGGTCTCTTCCTCGCATCCTCAGCGTCTATGGCCCATGGAATTTTTCCTTCGTCCATGAGCGCTACCTTGTCAACGACTCCCAATACCGCGTGGGGGTTCTGCTCGACGATCAGTATGGCTGCCCCCTCTTCCTTGAGGCGGGCGAGGGACTCCACGATCCGACGGATCACGAGCGGCATGAGGCCTGTCAACGGTTCGTCAAGTAGCAGGATCCTCGGCCTAGAGGCGAGGGCTCGCGCCACGGCTAGCATTCTCTGTTCCCCGCCGCTCATCTGGCCGGCCCTCCTCCGGCTGAGGGCCTCCAGCTCCGGGATCAGCCTGAAGGCTTCGCGAGCCAGGTCCCAACCTTCGCCCCCCACCGCCGCCAGCCTCAGGTTCTCCTCGACGGTCAGTTGGGGGAAGACTATGAAGTCTTGAGGCACATACGCCACTCCAAGCCTCGCGACCCTGTGGGGCTGCCATCCAGTCACGTCGACGCCGTCTAGCAGAATTCTGCCGGACAGTGGCCTCAGGTACCCCATGATGGACCGCAGGAGGGTTGTCTTACCGGCTCCGTTCCGACCAATGAGGGCTAGGGCGTTGCCCCGATCCACCCTCAACGAGGCCCCCTTGAGGACCTCAAGCCCCTCGTACCCCGCCCTCAACTTCTCGACCAGAATCATGCCTCCTCCCTCAGGTAGGCCCTCTTTATCGCGGCGGAGACGGCCTCCTCTCGCGGCCTACCCAGAGCAACGACGCGCCCCGAGTTCATGACGGCCACCTTGTTGGAGATCCTTGAGACAAAGTCGACTCGGTGATCGATCAGCAGGACAGCGACGTCCCCCAAGCCCTTTATGAGCGACTCGAGTCTCCCCGTCTCCTCCGGCGAGAGCCCTTGGCTCGGCTCGTCCAGCACCAGGAGTCTGGGGTTAGATGCGAGAGCCATAGCGAGTTCTAGGAGCCTCCTATGTCCAAAGGAGAGGGACGAGGCGCGTTGATTAAGCCAGCTTGTTAGGCCAAGCTTCTCCGCGAGCTCGCCGACCCTTGCACTCCCCCTCCTGCCTCCGGCTAGCTCGATGTTCTCTTGCACCGTGAGCGAGGTGAAGACCCTCGGCGTCTGATGCGTGGCCGCTATCCCTAGGAGGGCCCTCATCCTTACCGGGAGCCTCGTGATTTCCTTTCCGCCGAGCAGCACCCTGCCCGAGCTGGGGGCTATCCAGCCGGCCACGATCCCGGCCAGGGTCGACTTACCTGCTCCGTTCGGACCTATGATGCCTAGGACCTCGCATGCCTGGACCGCGAGCGAGACGCCATCTAGGGCCCTGACTCCGTCGAAGCTCTTCGAGACCCCCTCGACCCTGAGCAGAGGCTCAGCGACCAACGCCTTCCAGCCTCCCGAGCAGCCTAGACACCCATACGAGCCTTCTAGTGGCTAAGGCTATCGCGACCAGGCCCAGCCCCACCACCAGCACGTGCCCCCTCACCAGACCGCTCGCCAGATCGGAGAGGAGTCCCACAGCAAGGCACCCGACAAAGGGGCTCAGCTCTACGAGAGGGCCACCGGCTAGGACCCAGAGGATCGGCTGAACAGAGTTCATAACTCCTGCGAAGCCGGCTCCCATATAGCCGTAGATGAGCGTGTAGAGGGAGCCGGAGAGGCCTGAGAGGAGACCTGAGACGCTGAAGCCTATGAGCCTGTAAAGCCTCCTGTCGTATCCGAGCGACTCAAGCTTATCCTCATCGTCCCTCAGGGCCAGCAGTATCCTGCCCAGCCGGGATCTGTGGAGTAGGAGGACGGAGAGCACCGCGGCGGTGAGGCCGGCGAGGGCGACAAAGTAGCGCGAACCCACCTCGCCCAGCACACCCCCGAGCTGCCAGGCCACCGTCGCCTGTCTCGGAAGCACGATCCCCTGCTCGCCACCCGTAACCTCGTTGAAGTGGAGCATCAGTAGGTATAGGGCCTGTGAGAGGAGGAGGGTGGCGATCATCGTGTAGGGGCCCCTGGTGCGCAGAGTCACGAGGCACAGGATTACCGAGGCGATCAGGGATGATGCGAGACCCGCCGCAATGGCCGCAGGGGGGCCTCCCACCGGCGAGCGCAGCGCGTAGAGTCCAGCGCCGTACATCCCAGCAGCGAAGAGCGCCGCGTGCCCGAGGCTCATAACTCCGAGCAGGTGGAACGTCACCGCGAAGCCATAAGAGTAGATGGACAGAATCATGATTCGGGTTAGGAGCGTCCTGCCGTAATCGGGGAGCAGTAGGTAGAGGAGGGCGAGGACTATTATCGTGAGGGCCGAGAGGACCGGTATCCCCACGCCGCGACGACCCCAACTAGCCAACCTACACAAGCCTCCTTACCGCGACATATGCTAGAACCAAAGATAGAGAGAGGACGCGAGAGAGGGTTGGGGACAATAGCAGCGCCGCGATGCCCTCTAGCAGACCGATGCCCACTGCCGCAGCCACAGTCCCCCCGACCCTCCCAACACCACCCACAACTACGACGAGGAATGACCAGATGAGCGCGTCGAGGCCCATGAGGAAGTGTACCTGCCTGACGGGAGCCGTCATCGCTCCGGCCAAACCCGCGAGCACCCCAGAGACTACGAATCCGACAGTCATGACGCGTCCGCTATCTATCCCCAGCGCCTCGGCCAGCTCCCTGTTCTGCTGGACAGCCCTCATCTTCAGCCCCAGCTTGGAGCTCCGTATGAGGAGCCAGACTGCTATCGCAGCCCCAAGCGAGGCAGACGCTACGAGAAGCTTGTAGCCAGAGTAGCTGAAGCCCCAGAAGCTTAGCAGGAGGTTCAGGGGCGGCTCAATCGAGCTCGGCGCCGGACCTATTACGGCGAGCGCGGCCTGCTGGAGCACGAGGAGGATGCCGAATGTAGCGATTATTGTTGACGCCAGCCCGTACTCAAGCCTCCTGAGAACAGATATGTCAACCACAAAGGCGAGAGCACCCACTAAGAGGGGTGCAGCGAGTAGGCCGACCCAGAAGCCAAGCCCGCCCTTCACAGCCAAGAGGCAGGCGACGGCGCCCAGCATGTAGAACTCTCCGTGGGCAACGTTTACGATCCTCATTACGCCGAAAGCCAGCGAGAGGCCTAGCGCGACAAGCGCTAGCATGAGTCCTGAGACAACACCGTCGAGGAGGGCTAGGGGCAGGTACTCTAGGGCTGTCAAGACCTAGAAGAGGGGCTTCCTGGTATAGTCGTTCTCGTGAGTATAGATCGAGTCCTCTATCCTCGTCCTGTGAACCACCACAAGCCTCCCACCCCTAACCTGCGAGACGAACTGGTGTCCGAAGGACTGGTGCAGCTTGCCGCTAAACAACTTGTCGCCCTGCGGGTGCCAAATCCCCTCGTTGAACCAGTCCATGTCCTCGAGGGTCGTGACAAAGGCCTCGTAGTCCTCGCGCGTCGGCCTAGAGTAGCCGCTCTGCTCCACGGCTTGCTTGATCACAAAGAGCGTCTCCCAGACGCCGAACATGTGACTGTACGCCGAGACCCTAGACGGGTCGGACTTGTCTGCTCCAGACTCGTCCACCCCGACGGCCTCCCTGTAGAGCCTGTGGTAACGCGTGTCGTAGCCGTCAAGGTATCTGGGGAAGCCTTCCCAGAAATATGTCCCCTCGAGATACTCTAGGCCGGGGGCAGAGAGCGGTGTAGCCTCGATCGAGTCTACGAATCCAAACATCTCGGGCCGATCCTTGCCGAGGAACTCTCCAAGCTCCCTAACGAAGGTTAAGACATCTCCCACCATAACGTGGTACAGCACGTCAATATTCCTCGGAATCCTTGTGAAGTATTTGGTGAAGCTGGTCTCACCGGGAGGGATCGGGATCTTCTCCACGATCCTGGCCCCATACCTCTCGGCGGCCCTTGTTAAGGCGTCTCGGTGGTCGTATCCGAACGCGTAGTCCGGGTAAATCATCGCTATCCTTGTTCCAAGATTCTCGAAGATCCACCTCGCGACGGCCGTCACCTGTCCCGGAACATCAGTGATTCCGGGCTGGAAGCACCACCTGTTTAGGAGTCCGAAGGGGACGTGCGTGCCCTCGCTCACCGCGAAGTAGGGCCTCTTCAGCTCGCCTGCCCTAGGCCCCGACGCCAAGACAACGTCAGAGAACAGGGCGCCCAGTATAAAGTCCACATCTTGCACCAGGACCAGCCTCTCAACAACTTGGGGCCCCTTTACCGGACTCGTCTCGTCGTCCTCAGCGACAAGCTGGACCGGCCTCCCCGCGATGCCTCCTGTCCGGTTAATATAATCGACGGCGGCGTTAGCAACCCTCTCATACCAGTATCCATAGGGCGCGCCGATGCCTGTCCTGTGGACTTGGAACCCGATCTTGATTGGGCGCGCACCGCTCTCAGCGGTCCCTCGCTCTGGCCGAGCTGTGGAGTAGCCGAGAAAGTATCCACCGACCGCTCCCGCGGCGGCCGCAGCAGCAACGGCGACACCCGTCTTTAAGACGCTTGAGAGCGCCTCCCGCCTCCTCAACCCTATATCTCCGGTGTTGAGTGATTCCGCATCTATTCATATACGTGAGTTTGGAGGCAAAAAATGCCTAAAATCCAAAGAACTCGGAGAAAGTGCCGGTCAGCAGTGTGAATATTGGGGTTTTTAAAAGTCATAGTTTTGTGAGATTTAGTTCCGTGTTTCGGGTTTTGGGTATCCGTGTAGTGTTGTCTGTCCTTTTCTCCTGAATACTACCTCGTTTCCCCATAGGTCTAGCCGTATTGGTACGTTGCCGTGTGTTGGGGCCACTACTCCTTATATGTGGGGCCGGTGGGTGTTCTTCTCCGAGCGAGTGGTGAGGAATGGGGAGGGAAGAGGTTGGGAGTGGGATGGTGGAGAGGTTCCAGTTGGTGGCGAGGCCATACGAGATAAAGACACAGAATAAGGAGGTGCAGGGATATTGAAGTTCTACGCAGATGTTCAGATATTCATAGGACTAAGAAGAATAGCGAGAAGTACAGGATAACGTATACTACTGACGGAATAACTTTCAGGCACGTAGACGGCTTCGGCGAGATCCCTGCTGGGCCCGGAGACAGGCTATTCATGGATACACTACCACCCCAGCATACTGACGGTGCTATAGAATTTCTGAGAAAGGGAGTGGAGGTCAATTATCTTAGGAGGCTTACGCTGCTTGAGAAGATGCGCAGGGAGCTTAGGCTGCCGAAGAACGCTAGGGGAGACATAAAGGCCCTGATGAGTATTGAGGGGAGGTGGTTCAGGAGGGTTACTGCGGACTTCTTGGTCATGCGGAGGATGATTCTGGCCCAAAGGATTTTATCGAAGACTCATCAGCAACTACTAAATAAATACAGGGCTTTGTCTGAGGTTGAGAGGGAGGTTCTGAAGCCAGCTATCTCCTCCATAGAGAAGCAGATGGGGGAGATGGCTGGGATGATTGCGGAGGAGGCTGGTAGGAGATATCCGGCCTATAATAGGCTTGTTGAGGCTCTTGGTGTAAGTGATTCTTCGGCGTTGGAGGCGTTGGCTGAGGTACTGCTACCGGAGTGGCGTTCGTGGAGGAGGATAAGGAACTTCTTCGGACTATGGAGGAGAGATAAGAAGACATACTTCCA
>Ga0079992_137155_pt1 | contig 18490 bp, 19 predicted proteins | sample FaiFalFF_MnMetaG_3_FD_69197 | JGI IMG/M metagenome (GOLD analysis project Ga0079992, IMG submission 69197) | Freshwater microbial communities from Yellowstone National Park, Wyoming, USA - Fairy Falls B (FF_Mn_B) MetaG (SPADES assembly) (version 2) | ecosystem: Environmental > Aquatic >... | reverse complement strand
CATTACGCCCAAGCCATCTTGCGGGTGCACCGCTTGGTTTCCGAACGACCCGTCGTCGTCCATGTCCTGTGCGCCACGAATACCCTGGACGAATACTTGCTGTCTTTGCTGCAGCGCAAGGAAGCCGCCGCACGGACGGTTCTGGCGAGTTCGCTGCTACGGGATGCAACAGCCATCACGCCTGAAGAGTGGAAACGGTTGTGGCGGCAAGTCGTGGACGCTGCCGAACGATTGTGAAGACGGGACGAGGGACGAAGGGACGCGGGACGAGAAAGACGGAAAGAAGGAGGCGATGAAAGATGGCGAACGCCGAATGGGAGCAGTCTTTGGCGCAGCCGACTTTCTCGTTGTCCGACATCCTGCGGGAGATCATGGCGGACGCCATGGCCTGGGATGCCGTCTGTCGGGAATTGAACCCAGGAGCGCCAAGCGACGCCGCCCAGTGGCTGAAAGAAGTCGCCAATCTCGGCGATGACCAAGCCCTCTTTGCGTCCGTCCCAGAGTTAGCCGTCATCTTGGTCGCCCTCCACAATGCCTTAGGTTGTGCTGTCCATGCCTCCACTTCGCCCTTCCCACAATACGCCCACCGCCTACCCTGCGTCCACTGTCACCTTCGTCCGATCCGCAGTGCAACCGGTTATGCCTTAGCGTTCGTCGATACGAATTGCCCGCATCAGAGAGAACAAGGGACGGTGCGCCGTTCCTCCATGGCGCCCTTGTGATGTTGCTTTTTGCGCTCGTCGCTGTTATAAATCTAAGTAGCGTGCCACTTTCAGAAGAGCAATTTCGTCACGAGAAGAGAAGGAGGGTTGACCTATGAAGCGTCCGCTCGGTGTGCCGTTGCGCCAGGCATCTGACGATGTGCACATGAAAATCCTCGCCCACTTCGGTGAGCGCTTTCGCCAATGGATGGCACAGCGTGGCATGTCCTTCGTCGAACTGGCGTTCAAGATGGGCGTCTCCTATACTTACCTGCAGTTTCTCGGCAAGGACAAGCCTTACGGGCGGCTCCTCTCGCCCGAAAACGCTTGCTTGCTCGCCCAACTCTTGGGCGTCCACGAAGACGAAGTGTTTTCGGCGATGGGTCAGATCAACCCGTTCCTTGCCGAGAAAGTGTCGGCAGAAGACCTGGAAGCCGCCTTGAAAGACTTGCATCGGCGCTTGCGACACTTGGCAGGTGAAGCGCCTGCCACTCAGCGCAAGGCAAAGGCAGCAAGGCGTGCAAAACAAGCCGAAAGGGTCTGAATGCCACACGCGTGATCGGAAGACTTACGGGACGAAGGACAAGGAGGAGGGAGGAAGCGCGTGGCTGGCTTGGCGCAGCCGATCCATAACGATCGTCGGTGGACTGATCAACGCTGCATCTCCTCGTCCACAGCAAGCATTTGAAGTTTGCTGGGACTCATCCGCGCAGCCGTTCCCTCCGCACTACCGCTGTCGTCGTTTGAATGCGCTGAACAGCAACGCTTCTTGGACGACGGCGTCCTTGTCAGAATTGCCGATGCTACCCTCAGATTGACCAAAGTCATCGGATCCGCTGACGCGGCAATTTCAAGACGGGCGCCAAGGCGTCAATGGGTGAATGGCGTCGATGGGCATCTTGCAAATCCGAGGCGAACAGGCGGGCGTAATAGGCGGTCATTTGTGCCGACTGGTGACCGAGGATCCGTTGCAGCACGAGGCTGTCGCCGCCCGATTGTAGCCACTTGCGCACAAAGGTGAACCGCAGCGAATGCGGCGAAACGCGAACGCCATTGATGCCTGCCTTGCGCGCCCAACGCCGAAGCTGAAGGTGCGCTTGCCGTGGCGATAACCTTGTCGCCAATGTCGTGATGAACACCCAATCACCCGCATTCGCTATTTGTGAGCGCCGCATCAGGTAGCGATGCAGAACGACCTTGGTGCTTGCACCAAGAGGCACAAACCGCTCTCGGCTGCCTTTTCCGACGACGCGCACAAAGCCCTGCGCAAGGTCCAGATCGGAAAGTTTCAAGCTGAGAGCTTCGTTCAGGCGCAAGCCGGTGTCCAACAGCAGGCAGACGAAAGCTAAGTCCCGTAAACCGCTAAAGGTATTAGCACGCTGGGCGATCGTATTCACTAAGGCAACAACTTGTTCGTCCGACAAAGTTCGTGGGTAGTGCACCGGTTCTTTGAGTCTCTCGACACCGTGCGTCGGGTTATCGTCGCGAAAGCCTTCCCGAAGAAGCCAATGGGCGAAGGCTCGAATAGCCCGAAGGTCACCGTTGGCTGTTTGTGGTGTCACGCGCTCAAGGCGAAAGCGAAGGTAGGCAAGGACAGTGTCTTTGCGGAAGGTCGCCGGCGTTTCGCCACGTCGCTGGCAAAAATCCGCAAAGGGTTTCAAGCGCTTGCGATACCAAAGGATTGTCTCCGCAGAAGTGTTCTTCAAGCGTCGTGAAAGCAGGAAAGCCGCGATGGCTGCGTCAAAGTCCGCGCCGATCTCCACTTGCCACGACACCGCTTCCAACATCACCGTTCGCCTCCTTCCGCAAGCGCAGGGGACTTAAGAGATAGCAAGCATTGCAAAGTGCCAAATCTGCTTGGCATTTCTATCAACCGTCGCTTCCAGCCGATTTGTAATCCCCAGGTCGTGGGTTCAAATCCCACCGGCGGCTCCAAATCGCTCCGTCGCCATTCTCACCCACACGCCCCGCTCGGAAAGGTAGCGTTTGATGTCGGCGATGCGATATTTGCCGTAGTGGGTGATGGAAGCGACTAAAGCGGCTTCCGCTTTGCCAATGGTCAAGGCTTCGTAGATGTGCTCCAAAGTGCCTGCCCCACCTGAGGCGATGACGGGAACGGGAACGGCTTCAGCGACCCGTTTGGTCAAGCCGATGTCGTAACCTGCTTGTGCCCCGTCGGCATCCATGCTCGTCAGCAAAATTTCCCCCGCCCCCAACTCCACGACTCTCACCGCCCACTCAATAGCGTCCAAGCCCGTCGGCGTCCGACCGCCGTGAATGTAAACTTCCCAGCGACAATCCTCGTCAAAGCGCTCGTCGCCTTCAAAAGGTTTGAAATCCCGACCGATGCGTTTGGCGTCAATGGCGACGACGACGCACTGGCTGCCGAAGCGCTCGGCGGCTTGCCGAATGAGGTCAGGGTTTTGGACGGCTGCCGTGTTGATGCTCACCTTGTCAGCGCCCGCTTTCAGGACGGCGCGCAAGTCATCCATCGTTCGCAACCCGCCGCCGACGGTGAAAGGGATGAAAACTTTCTCGGCGACGCGGGCAGCCAGTTCGGCGACGATGCGCCTTCGTTCCGCTGAAGCGGTGATGTCCAAAAAGACCAACTCGTCGGCGCCTTCGGCATCGTAGTAAGCGCCCAACTCCACTGGGTCGCCTGCATCCCGCAAGCGCAAAAAATGCGTCCCTTTGACGACCCGTCCATCCTTGACATCCAAGCAGGGGATAATCCGCTTGGCTAACATGGCTGTCACCTTCCCTTTATGGCAGCCGTTATCTTCTCTCAGTCAGCAACTTTCTGCCGCAGTTGCTCAAAAGTTGCCAGCAAGTCTGGAGTCTCTAAGGCTTCCGCAAATTGACTGAGCCAATGGCGGATGTAGGCGAGGTCAAGACGACCCTTTTGCCGAAGGAGGACACCTTCCACATCAGCGATGTCCTGAGGGCGTCCAGCGACCAGTTTGTGGATGATCAAATCTTCGGCGGAACATAACCGAATGACCCGACCATCACCGATGTCGTATTCCACCGCCCGCTGCGCCGCCTGCCCTTCGTAGCCGGGAAAGCCCAGCGAAATATCCACCTCGCATAGAGAGGGGATGGCGAGAAGAACGACCCGATGTTGAAGAGCAAAGTCTAAGGCGTTTTCTATGCGGGCAGGAAAATGTTGAAGCAAATCTTCCGCAACTCCCCGCTCCTCACCAGGCTCAACGACGATAGTGATGTCCACATCGCGGGTGAGGCGCGGCTCTCCCCAGAACTGGACGGCGATGCCGCCTATCACGAAGTAGGGAATTTGGCGTTCGGTGAAGAAGCAATGTAGTTGCCATGCCGCTTCCAACTGAGGGTTCATTTCGTCCCTTGCCTCCGAGCGAGGGCATCAAAGCGACGGCGCCGCTCTATCAGGAACTGGATGCGCCGCTTTTCCAAATCGCCCAAGGGTTGGCGAGCCCCCAAAGTTTGCCAGGTGGCGCAAAGGGCATCAAAGATTTGGCGGGCTTCCTGCGGCGTCAGTCGTTGCAGCCACCGCGCCCGCTCCCGAAACTGCACGGCATTGGCGACCCGATGCCCTTCCACCAACTGACGAACCAACTTTTTGTCCAGCACCGTCCTTCGCCTCCCTTGTTCTTTGCCATTGGAACGATGAGCGCCCTTATTTCCGTCTGACCAAACGGACGGTGCAACTTCCAAGCCTTTTGCCGTCCACCATTCACTACTGGCTATTCGCTATTCGCTGCCGTCAAACGATGGCACAATTTTGCCGACCCGCAACAATCTGGCGGGAAGGGCGGTGTCGCAGATGCGGTCTGTGATGGCGGTGTTACTGCTCGCCGTGACGCTTTCGTGGGCGCAGCGGACGCCCGTGCAGATGGATGTCCGCCCCATCTTCGGGACGACGGTGCCTCCCTACGGTTGCCTGCCCCTGCGCATCACCATCCAAAACGACGGTCCTTCCGTTGACGCAACCCTTGTCGTGGAGCCGTCCCGTTGGCAAGCGGAGCGGCGCCACCTCATTCCCTTGCCTTTGCCGACGGGCACGCGCAAAGAAGTCATCGCACTCCCGTTCATCTTGCCCAACACGATGTCCGTGCGCGTTTGGCTGGAAGGTGTCCGACCGACGATAGAGCAAACCCTTTCGGTGACGCCCGACGAAAACGCCCGCGTCGTCGTCGCTGTCGGGGACGAAATCGGCGGGTTGGAATTTTTGCATCGGCTCAACCCGCAGCAACAAAACCCGCCCTCCCCTGCCCCTCAACTCCCGTCCATCTGGTCATGGACATACTGCCGTCCCGAAAGTTTGCCCGACAAGACCGCTGCTTTTTCGGGCGTCAGTGTCGTCGTGCTGGCGTCGGGAGCGGAGCGATTGACGCCTGCCCAATGGCAAGCGCTTCGGCGGTGGGTGGCGATGGGAGGCGTTTTGATTGCGCCGGGTGGGTCTGGGGCGATTTACCTTCGGCACATCGCCCTCGCCACCATCTTGCCCATCCGCGATGGGCGCATTCAGCGTTGGTCCGATTGGCGTTCCCTCGCCTTTTTCGCTCAGGCGAAGACACCGATAGGCGAAACTTTCATCACGGCGGGCAAACCAGTGGAAGGGGCGCAAGTTTCAGTGCAGGCGAATGGCATCCCGTTAGTGGCAGTGCGCCCTTACGGTTACGGCGCTGTCGTCTTCACGGCGTTCCACTTTTGGGACAAACCCTTTCGCGGTTGGGATGGCTTGCCCAACTTGTGGCGGCGCATCGTTGAACCCCTGACCCTTCAAACCGTCGCTTCCCGCTGGGAGCGAACCCTTTTCCCTTTGGGGCAATGGGCGATGCCGTCCCGAAACCCTTTCGGCGTTCCGATGCCACCCATGATGGGCATGCCGCAACCTCACGATGTCACGCCCCCGCTACCCTTCCGATTAGAAGTGCCCAGTGGGGCATTCATCCTGACGATGCTCCTCGTCTACTTTTCGCTCGCCGTGCCCATCAGTTTCGTCGTCCTGAAACGGCGGCGGGCGTTGGATTGGCAATGGCTGATAGCGCCGACGATGGCGCTGTTGTTTGTCTTCATCCTCGCCCGTTCGGCGTTGGGGCTGTATCAACTCGCCAATCAAGACCTTGCCCGCGCCGTCTTGGTGCTGCCGACGGGCGAATCGGATGGCTACCTCTTTGTCGGGACGACCCTCTTCTTCCAGCGGAGTGGAACTTACTCGTTGGATTTGGGCGATGAAGTGGAAGCCGTTTTCGCCCGCATCGGCGACGAGTGGACGCCAGCAACTTTCCGACTGGACACCCTTGAAGACCGCACCATCAAAGTGCCCTTGAGCGTCCCTAACCTTGCCTTCCGCCAAATTTACTTCGCCAAGCCCATCCAACTCAAGGGCACGGTAGAGTTGCGGGTGCGAAAGGAAGGCGAGCGATTGCTGCGGGTCACTTGCGTCAACCGCACGCCGTTGACCCTCAAAAATGTGGAGTGCCGCCAAGCCTATCCCGTCGTCGGACCGTCCCGCACCTTTGGGTGGCAACAGCCATGGTCGTCAGGTGGGTTTGGTCCCGCCTTACCCACTGTCAAACTCCCCGATATGGCACCTGGGCAAACAGTCACTGCCACCATGCCCTTGACAGCGACTTCTCGTCCCTTTCCCGCAAATCCTCCCTTCCCTTCCACCAGCGTCCCTTATCGCCCCCGATGGGTTGTCCTGTTGGCGCAAGTGGACGGATTGGACATCGCTCCCCAACTCAATGCACCCGCCACCCGCAAATCTTTCGTGACCCTCCAAGTCGTTAGCCCAATGCCGTAAAGGCAGCGACTGGCGATTAGCGAATGGCGACTGGTCAAAAGGCAGCGAGTGGCGAATAGCGAGTAGCGAATGGTCAAGCGACAGCGATGTTGGAGTGGCTATTAGCCACGACAGAAACGGCAGCGAGTGGCGATTGGCGACTGGCGAGTGGTTAAACGGCAGCGACTGGCGATTAGCGACTGGCGACTGGTCAAAAGGCAGCGACTAGCGATTAGCGACTGGTGACTGGCAAAAAGGCAGCGAATAGTGATTTGTTGGAGTGGCTATTAGCCACGAGAGGAACGGCAGCGAGTAGCGAATGGCGACTGGCGATTGGTAAGAACGGCAGCGACTGGCGATTAGCGACTGGTCAAAAGGCAGCGAGTGGCGAATAGCGAGTAGCGAATGGTGGAACGGCAGCGAGTGGCGAATAGCGAACGGTAGGGGCAGACCCTTGTGTCTGCCATGTAGTCGGGGCGAACGGCGGTTCGCCCTAAACAGCCTCGTGAAGGTGGGAGTTGGCGCAGCGATGAAGGCACTTTGGCAGCGTTGGGTCGTTGAAAATCCCGTTTTCCGCTACCACCTGTTGGGGCAAACGCGGCTGACGGTTGCCCGCCCGCTTTGGCAGGTGCTGTCGGTTGCCCTGCCCTTTGTCGTCATCTACTTTTGGCTTGCCTATCAAGTCGCCACCAACGGGTTGCCCGCTTTGGTCATCGCGCTGGAAGTCTTCGCCCTTTGGCTTTTGGCGCCCCTGATGACCCACTCGCTCTTTGCGATGGAATTTGAGAAGGCGACTTGGGACATGCTGGTGCTGACGCGCTTGACGGCGGGGCAAATCGTGATGGGCAAATTCCTGTCGCGCCTCGTGATGCTCCTCGTCTTCGCTTCCCTCTTCACGCCCCTCTTGTGGTTGGCAGCCAACCGAGAGTTCAACGATATGGCGTCCCCGCTGATGTTGCTTTGGGGGTTGAAAGTGCAGTGGGTCATCGTTAGTTGGGCAATTCTTGTCAGCGCCGTCACCCTTTGGCTCTCCTACCATGTGCGGCGGGGCATGATCGCTGCCGCCGCTTCCTTTGCGGGGCAAGTGTTTGTCTTGTTCATCCTGCCCATCTTTTGGGCGCTCTTTCTGACCCTCCTGCAAATCGCTGGTGCGCCCGACCCCAGTTACCTGCGCTTGGAAACTTTGGGGCGCTTCACTTGGTTCTTTTCGTGGTCATGGCTGCCGATTGTCTACAACCCCATCGTTGCCGCCGTCGGATTGTTTGAGTTTCGGACAAACCCTAACGCCCCATTTCTTTGGGGCATTTGGCAAGGCATCGTCTATCTGAGCCTTGCTGTCGCTGTGCTTTGGGCGCTCATGGCGTCCGTCGCCAAAGCGACCCGAAAGAGGTTGCTTTGAACGAAGGCGAATAGCGAACGGCAAAGGGCGAGTGGGAAGGGCAAATTGCGAAGGCAGGAAGGTGATGGCGATGCTGGAAGTGCGGAATTTGCGCAAAGAGTTCGGGCAACTGGTGGCGGTGAAGGATTTGTCCTTCACCCTGCAACCGGGCGACATCTTTGGCTACATCGGTCCGAACGGGGCGGGCAAGACGACGACTTTGCGGATGCTGGCGACCCTGTTGGAGCCGACGGCGGGCACCGCCATCATCAACGGCGTGGACATCGTGAAAGAACCCGAAGCCGCCCGTCCTCTTATTGGCTTTATGCCCGACTTCTTCGGGCTTTACGAAGGCATCACCGCTTACGAATACCTCGCCTTCTTCGCCGAAGCCTACGGCATCCCACCTGCTGAGCGAAGGCAAGTCATTGAGAATGTGCTGGAGTTGACCGACTTGACCGTCAAGCGGGACGCCAATGTGGAGACGCTCTCACGCGGGATGCAGCAACGCTTGTGCCTTGCCAAGACGCTCCTGCACGACCCGTTGCTGTTGCTCTTGGACGAACCCGCCTCAGGCTTAGACCCCCGTGCCCGCGCCGAACTGAAAGAGTTGCTGAAGGAAATCGGGGCGATGGGCAAAATCGTCATCGTCTCGTCCCACATCCTGCCCGAACTTTCCGACTTCTGCAACAAAATCGGCATCATTGAGAAGGGCGACCTGCTTCTTTGGGGCGATGTGGAAACGATTTTGCGGCAATTGCAGCCCGCCAAATTGTTGACTATCCGCTGCTTGGACGGCGCCGAAAAATTGGCGGAGTGGCTCAACCGTCAACCCGAAATCGTCAACACGCAAATTGTCAATGGCACCGTCCAAGCGCAGTTCGTCGGCGACGACGAAGCCCAAGCCGAATTGCTACGCCGCCTCATCTTGGACGGTCACCGCATCGCCACCTTCACTGAGACGACGATGGACTTGGAAGATGTCTTCCTGCGGGTGACGAAAGGAGAAGTGGCATAAGAGCGAGTGGCGAATGGCGAGTAGCGAGTATAGGGACAGACCCTTGTGTCTGCCATGTAGTGGGGGTGAACAGTAGTTCACCCTAAAGCTGGCGACTGGTCAAAACGGCAGCGAATAGCGATTTGTTGGAGCGGCTATCAGCCGCGACAGGAAAATTAGCACGACAGGCTATCAGCCACGACGGAAAACGGCAGCGACTGGCGATTAGTGAGTGGCGACTGGTCAAACGACAGCGATGTTGGAGTGGCTATCAGCCACGACGGAGAACGGCAGCGAATGGCGAACGGGTGTCGTCGTTCCCAGTCACTATTCGCTATTCGCCAGTCGCTATTCGCTGCCGTAAAGGGGTGATCACGATGGTGACTTTGCAGGAGTTAGCCGAACGGGTGGAACGGTTGGAGCGGGAGGTGGCGGCGTTGAAGGCGCAACTTCGGCGACGCCCTTCTCGCCGTCCCCTCTCGCCCGAAGAACTGGAACGCCGCCGCCAAGCCGTCGCCGCTCTCCTTGAATTTGCAGAACGGCTGCGCGGACGGGGCGTGACTTTGACGGACATCCTGATGGAGATGCGGTATGGGAGTGAGGAAGGATGCGGCTCGTCATAAATGCCAGCGTCGTCGTGAAGTGGTTGTTGCCTGACGAACCTTTAGTGCCCGAAGCGCGGCGACTTCTTCAAGAGTTTCAGGAAGGTCAATGGCAAGAGTTCATCGTGCCCGAATTTTGTCTGCGTGAAGTCGCTAATGCCCTTTGGGTCGCTTGTCAACGGCAGCGAATCACTCAAGAAGAGGTCTGGGCAGGTTGGTCGGCTCTCGCCCAGATGAATCTTACCGTCCTTCCCGACCCACCATTGGACGCCGTGTTGGAGTTTGCCCTTCGCTATGGCGTGCCCGTTTACGACAGCATCTACCTCGTGCTGGCACAGGACGAACAGTGTCCTTTGCTCACCGCCGATGAACGCCTTTGGCGGGCGGTGGCAGGTCAGTTGCCTTTCGTGCGTTGGCTGGGAAGCGACGAACCACAATGACAAAGCGTCCAACGCCTTTTCAAGCCGTTGACCAGTCGCTTTCGCCAGTCGCCAATCGCTGCCGTCAAGGGGTGAGGGAAGTTGGCGGCGCTGACTTTGGGACGGACAATCAAGGCGGTGACCGTTGCGCCCATCCGATGGCTGCGCCATGCCTTGACGCTGGTCATCGGCAACCCCGTCATCGCCCGCGAGATGAAGGTGCGGATGCGTTTCGCCCGCACTTTCTGGCTGCAAGGCATCTACCTGCTCACCCTCATCGCCATCACCGCCATCGCCTACCACGCCATCTTCGTCATCACGCCGATACAAAACCCGCAGGAGTTGCAGGTGCGGTTGCAGGCGTTTTACCACACGCTCCTTTACAGCCTCATCACCCTCATCGTCCTCATCGCCCCCGCCTTGACGGCAGGCGCCATCGCCTTTGAACGAGAACGAAGGACGCTGGATTTGTTGCTACTAACGCCCTTGCGCCCGATGCAAATTTTGGTCGGCAAGTTGGTCGCTTCTATGGCGTTTCTGCTTTTGCTGCTCACTTTGGCATTGCCCGTCTTAACGGTCGGCATCCTCATGGGCGGGGCGACGGTCGGCGACTTGCTGGCGACTTACGCCCTCCTCGTCTTCAGCACCTTGCACCTTTGCGCCTTCGCCCTCTACTGCTCCGCCTGCAACCGCAACAGCGGCTTGGCGACTTTCTGGGCATATGTCGGCGCAGCGGTGATGCTTGGTGCCACCAGTTGGATGGCGATAGCGGAAATCATCTTGGGCGCAGCGCGCGCTGTGCGGGGCGTTGTTGGCATGGGAATGGCGATGCCAGACCAAGTCCTCTTCCCGCTGGCGTCCTTGCACCCTTTCGCAGCGCCCGTGATCAAAGGGATGCCGACGGAACTGTTCGGCGTGACCATCCCTTGCTGGCTTATTGGCGCTTTGTTCAGTTTGCTCCTCACCCGTTTTTGGCTGACGGCGGCTGCGGCAAAATTGCCCGCCGTCTATCGCGCCAATTTCGTCGGCTCCCTGCGCCGCCAAGCCTTGCTCTTGAGCGTCCTCGCCATCCTCACCTTTGACGCCCTTGCCAGTGTCGCTCTCGGCATGCCTCCTGCAGGCAAACCATCATCCGTTGAAGTCACCCAAAGTTTGCTCTTCTTCCTGATGCTTTTCGGCTCTTTCGTCACGCCCTTCGTGCCTTGGATTGCGACTTTCGGTGAGCACGAAGGCAAGCCACCTGCCGACGACGGCTGGTTTCGCCCGCTTCGCCTGTTCCAACCTGTCGCTTCGGGCGCTTTGCCGTTCATCCTGCTTTGGTTTCTCCTGATGGTGACTGTCGCAGGGGCATTGCTCATCTGGCGGATGGGTGCGATGCCCTTCTGGTTGCCCGTTTCCGCAGGCGTCGCTTACTGCCTCGTTTGCCTGACCTTTTTCTGGGCGATCGGGCGGTTCTGGTCGGCGTTCCTGCGTCACCTTAACCTCGCCCGTTGGGTCACCCTCGGCAGCCTCGCTTTGGTGACTTTGCTGCCAGGCACTTCCGAATGGTCACTGCTCTCCCCTTTTGCCAACCACTTGTCATTCGCCAACCCCCAGTTCAATTTCGCCCCCTTCGTGGAACGGGTGACAGTTCAAGGGATCGTCGTCGCCCTCTTGACGGCGTTGCTGTTATTGCTGTCGCATACTTTGGGCAGTGCCCGACGCCGCCCTCAAACGGGGTGATGCGAGATGAAGCCCGACGCCTTGACGCAAGCGTTGCGTCCCTTCCGCCAAAGGGCGCGGTTGGTGCTGGCATGGCGTTACGGCGCTATCGGCACGACCGTCGGCGTTGCCCTCGCCCTCGTCGCCGACCTCGGTGATTGGTGGGGCGCATGGCGCGTGGAACCTTGGATGCTCGTCGCCCTCATCGTTGCTGGTTTCGCAATTGGCATCGCCTACGCCTTGCTTCGCCCCTTGCCGATGGACGCCTTAGCCCAACTCATTGACCGACGCGCCGAACTAAAAGACCGCGTGACGACCGCCATCTTCCTCAACGAACCCTCTCCCTTCGCCGACCCCTTGCGGGACGATGCCCTTCAGCACCTTGCAAACCTCCGACCCGCTCAACTTTTTCGCTTCCGCTTGACAGCGTGGCATGGGGCGGTGGCGGGGTTGCTCGTGGCGCTTTTGCTCAGCCGTTACTTGCCTCAATTGCCCTTGCCCTTCCTCGCCCAATTTCGGCAAGACCGCAAGGAAGCGCAACAAGTCGCCCGCGATGTTCGGCGAGTCCTCAAGCCTGTCCTTGAGCACGCCAAAGACCCTGAAGCGTCACGGTTGGAGAAAGCCATCGCCAAACAGTTGCAGGAACTGTATCGGCGCGCCCAGCAAGGGCGGTTGAGCAAAAAGGAAGCCCTCATCCAAGCGGAGAAGTTGTTGGCGCAGGCGCAAAAGTTGCAACAACAAAGCCAACAGCATTTGCGGCGCGTCTCCACCAAAGCCATCACCGCCGCCGAAACCCTTCAGCAACGGTTGCGCCAACGCGCCTTAGCCTCGCAGATGAAGGAGATGCAGGCGCTGTTGCAGCGGATGAAAGAGATTGAACGGCAACTGCAATCGCCCAACCTGTCGGCATCTCAACGGCAGATGTTGGAAGCGGAGAAGCGGTTGCTGCAACAAGCGATGGCAGCAATGGGGCAACTCAATCCGCAACAGATGAAGCAACTGATGGAAGCGCTGGCGATGCAAATGGCGCAAACGCAACAGATGCTCCAATCGGGGCGTGATGCACAAGGGCGACCGCTCACCGACGCCGAAAAGCAACTGGCGCAACAGCAGTTGCAGAGTTTGCAGCAAGCCGTCCGCGCCCTCCAACTTTCCCAGCAGGCGCAAGAGTTTCTGCGCAAATTGACGAGCGACCCGAACTTTCAGGAAGCGATGCGCCGATTGGCGGAGTTGCAAAAGCAACTGCAGCAGTTGCAGCAAGGGCAAATGCCCCAACTGTCGCCCGAAGAGTTGGAGCGGATGCTACGGGAGTTGGAGAAGGCGCTGGAGGAACTGGCGAAGCAGTATGGCGACGACGAGAAAATCCGCGAACTGGCAAGGCAACTTTTAGAAGCCGTCAAGCAGATGAAAGCGGGAGGCACCTGAAAGGGTTCAGGGCGGGGTCACCGCCCCCACTTCGGTTTTGGCTGAATTGGCGCAGGCGCCGGCGGTGCCGGCATGGGTTTTGGTGCTGGCATGGGCTTCGGCATGGGCGGTAGTGGCGGCGTCATCGGTGGCAAACCCCAACCCGGACCGTCCGCCAGTTCCAGTTGGGGTTTGGGACGAGGCGGCATCACGAACAGCCAATGGGTCGGTCAACCCGAAAACTTCAACATCGGCGACGAGCCAGTGCGGTTGAATTTGCGCACCCGTCCTGAAGCCTTGACGGGTTCGCAACCGTTGTTGCCCGGTCCAGCGGCGACCGAAGAAGTCATCGCTCCCCCGACCCCCAGCGGTTCCAGCATCCCCCTCAGTCGCCTGTTGCCTGCCTACACCCAGCGCGCCGAGCAAGCCCTCAGCCAGCAAACCATCCCACCTTCCGAACGCCAACGCGTCCGCCGCTACTTTGACGCCCTTCGGAAAGGGGCGGAGTAAAAGTCGCGCCTTTTAGGCGCTCCAACAAGTTGCTTGTTAAGCGGCTATCAGCCGCGACGACAATGAAACACGCCTTTTAGGCGCTCCAACGATGCTTTTGTTGGAGCGGTTATCAGCCGCGACAAAAAATCAACCAGCCGCGACGAAATGGACAGCCGCAGCAGAGCGAGCCAATGGATCGGGAGGCAAGGGCGAAGATGGCGCGCATCCGTTATGGGCGGGACACGCCAGGGACGCAAGCCTTGCGCCGAGGGCGTTGGTTGCGAGATGAGGCGACTTACCATGTAGTGCTCCACACGGAGATGAGCGAACCGATGTTTCTTGACCCTGCCAATGCCCAAATCGCTGTCCGCAGCATCCTTCACATGGCGCAAATCTATGCCGTCACCGTCCACGCCTTTGTCGTGATGCCCGACCACATCCACTTGCTCCTTACCATCGCCAAAGGCAACGAATTGCCGAAGGTAATCGGTCAACTGAAGCGAGTTATTGCCGCTGACATCAATCGGCGGGAGGGAGCCAATGGCAAGCGTTGGCAAGCGGGCTATTACGAGCATCATTTGCGACCCGACGAACCGTTGAAAGCCGTCGCTGCTTACATTGAAGCCAATCCCGTCCGTGCTGGGCTGGCTGAAACGCCCGAAGCCTATCCCTTTTCCAGCGCCAACCCTTCGGTTAGAGCGGCTCTCAGTGGCGACCAAAATTCAACCAGTCGCGCCTTTTAGGCGCTCCAACATTGTTGGAGCGGTTATCAGCCGCGACAAAAATCAACCGTGAACCATAAGGGGTTGTTGGAGTGGCTATAAGCCACGACGGGAAACGGCAGCGGTTGGCGAGTGGCGAATAGCGAATTGTTGGCGCGGCTATCAGCCGCGATGGACATTCAGCCGAGACGGAAAGTGAAAGGGGGCAATAGGATGGAAACCGCCAAGGAGATGGCGCAATGGTGTCGGGATTTGTTGCGGGCGGTGGAGGGCGAAATCCGAAAGGTCATCGTCGGCATGACCGACATCGTGGAGGGCGTGCTCGTCGCATTGGCGGCGGGTGGGCATGTGTTGCTGGAGGGCGTGCCAGGGCTGGGCAAGACGATGTTGGTGCGGACGCTGGCGCAGGCGCTTAACTTGAAGTTCTCCCGCATCCAATTCACGCCCGACTTGATGCCTGCCGACATCACGGGCACCGATGTCCTCACCGAAACGGAAACGGGTGAGCGCACCTTCGTCTTCCGACCAGGACCGATTTTCGCCAACATCGTCCTTGCCGACGAAATCAACCGCGCCACGCCCAAAACCCAATCGGCGCTGTTGGAAGCGATGCAGGAATTAGCGGTCACCGTCGGCGGCAAACGCTATGTCTTGGAGCCGCCCTTTTGGGTGATGGCAACCCAAAACCCCATTGAGCAAGAAGGCACTTACCCGCTCCCCGAAGCCCAACTGGACCGCTTCTTCTTCAAGTTGCTCGTGCCCTACCCGTCGTTGGACGAACTGCGGGAAATCGTGGACCGAACGACGGGCGCCGAACTGCCGCAGGTGACGCCCGTCGCCACCCGCGACGATTTGCTACGGTTGCAACGCTTTGTGCGGGAAGTTCCCGTCGCCCCGCCCATCCGTGATTACGCCCTGAAAATCGTCGTTGCCACCCATCCCACTTCGGACTTGGCGTCATCAGAAGTCAAGCGGTATGTTCGCTACGGCGCTTCGCCCCGCGCCGCCCAGACGCTCCTTTTGGCGGGCAAAGTCTTTGCCCTGTTGGACGGTCGCTACAATGTCGCCCGCGACGACATCAAAAAAGCCATCAAGCCCGCCTTGCGCCATCGGGTCATCCTCAACTTTGAAGCGGAAGCCGACCAAGTGACGACCGACGATTTGCTGGATCGCATCGTAGAGCATGTAGAGCGCACCGAACGCGAGCCCATTCCCGTTTAGCCTTCGGGCGGTGAGCAAATTTGCAGGGCACGAAGGTCATCCCGCTGGAAGAGATTGAGCGCCTCGCTCGGCAAATCGTGGAACGGTTTCGCCCCCAGCGTGTCATCCTTTTTGGCTCGCAAGCGACGGGCAAAGCGACGGACGAAAGCGATGTGGATTTGCTGGTTGTCATGGACACAGGTGGCGAGCCACCTCATGAAGTCGCCCACCGCATCCGCATGAGCCTTGAGCCGCCGAAACGGGAGTGGATGGGGCGACCCTTTTCCGTTTGGTTGGACATCCATGTGCTCACCCCCGATGCCTTTGAAGCGGCGCTGAAGCGCAAAAGCATCTTCCTGACGACGGCGGTGACAGAAGGCATCGTCCTCTACGAAGCCCCACACGCCACGCCCTTGAGCGCCCTGCTAACGCAACAAACGGGTTGGGGGGGTGAAGGCATGAAACCTGAAACGCAAGAGTGGGTGACGAAAGCGGAAGGTGACTGGCGAGACGCCAATTTCCTTCGCCAATCGCCGACACCCAACTGGGACAACATTTGCTTTCATGCCCAGCAATGCGCCGAGAAGTATCTGAAGGCGTTTTTGGAGGAGCACGGGATTGCGTTCCCAAAGACCCATGACCTCGTTGAGTTGCTCAACCTCGCTGGCAGTCAACTTTCCGAGTTAGAACCGCTGCGGAGTGATTTGGCGCAACTGTCTCGTTTCGCCGTCTTGCCCCGCTACATCGGCTTTCAGGCAACCCAACAAGATGCCGAAAACGCTTTGCAAATCGCCGAAAGAGTGCGCCAAGTCGTGCAGGCAAAATTGGGGTTGCGTTGATGGTGGCGCAAAAGGAAGGTGATGAAGGATGGCACGCTTTCATGTCTATCTGCAACCTGCCGAAGAAGGCGGATACATCGCCATCGTTCCTGCCCTGCCAGGCTGCGTGACGCAAGGGGAGACAAAGGAGGAAGCGTTAGCGATGGCGGAGGACGCCATCAAAGGCTACCTCATAAGCCTTCAAAAACACGGCGAACCGTTACCTGCTGGATTGGACGATGCGACAGTGGAAATCGTTGAAGTCGCTTTGGAGGAAGTCACGCGGTGAGCCGCTTGCCGACTTACAAACCCGATGAAGTTATCCGCAAACTTCAAAAGGCAGGTGAGGGTGTTCGGAAAATCACGCCTTGAATAACCGCTGTTCGTTGCAGCGGATATCGCCATTGTTGCATCGCCATTTTCGCGGCTAATAGCCGCTCCAACAGAAGGGCGGAAGGAGTGTCGGCTTTTCGGCGAAGGAGGTGTCGGGTTGCTCATCCTTGTTGGAGTGGCTATCAGCCACGACCGAGTAGCTATTAGCCACGACCAAAAGAGTCTCGTCGGTTGTGAACTCGCTATGTCCGTTGCCGAAAGAGTGCGCCAAGTCGTGCAGGCAAAATTGGGGTTGATTTGAAGCGCTGAAAAATGGGTGATGGCGCATGTTGGAAGCCAACTTGCTGGCGCGATTGGAACGGTTGCGGTTGAAACCGCGTCGCCTGCACACGGGATCGTTGCGGGGCGAACGGCTCTCCCCGCGCAAAGGCATCTCCATTGAGTTCGCCGATTTTAGACCCTACGCCATCGGCGACGACACCCGCCACTTGGACTGGAAAATCCTCGCCCGCTTAGACCGACCCATCGTCCGCACCTACCGCGACGAGACGGAATTGCCCGTTTACCTTCTGCTGGACGCCTCAGCGTCCATGCAATTTGGCAACCCGCCCAAATGGCAATTGGCGCAACAATTGTCGGCAGCCCTCGGTTACATCGCCCTTTGCGGCGGCGATGCGTTAATTCCCATCGCCCTTTCCCAACCCGACCAGCGCCCAAGCGTTTTGCGGGGCAAAGAGATGTTTTGGCGGTTGCTCCGATGGCTCAAGGATTTGTCGCCCGAAGGCAAAGGGTTGGCAGACAGCCTGCATCGGTTCGCCCGCATTGATGTGCCACGCGGGCTCGCCTTGCTCATCACCGACGGTTTGGATGCCTCCTTCCCTGATGCCCTTCGCCAATTGGCGATGCGTGGGCACGAACTCATCTTGCTGCACATCCTCTCCGATGCCGAATGGTCACCCGCATTGGAAGGTGACCTGAAGTTGCTGGACTGCGAATCGGACGAAGCGGTGGAGATCACGGCGACGGCGAGTGTTTTGCGGGAGTATCGGCGCAACTTGGAAAACTTTTGTGCCCAACTGGATGACCTCTGTCGGCGTTCGGGCGGTTGGAGCGTGCGGGTTCGCTCCGACGAACCCGTCAGCGGCATCATCTTCCGCCACCTCCGCCGCTTGGGCGTCGTCGGCTTGCCGTAACGGCGGTGAATAGCGATTAGCGACTAGCGACTGGTCAAACGGCAAAGATGTTGGAGTGGCTGTTAGTCACGACAGAAACGGCAGCGAGTGGCGAATAGCGAATGGTGGGGGCAGACCCTTGTGTCTGCCATGTAGTCGGGGCGAACGGGGGTTCGCCCTGAAGCGCTTGAAGCGCAGGTGACGAACAGATGCCGATCGGGTTTAAGGCGCCCATTTGGCTGCTTTTGCTGCCACTGATTTGGCTGGGACTGTGGTGGACGGGAAGGTTTTTGCTGGGCATGACGCCTGCCCGCAAACGGTTCGTCCTTGCCCTGCGGGGTCTCATCGCTACCTTGCTGGTTCTCGCCTTAGCAGGTGCTCAGTTCGTCCGAATGCCGTCTCATGTCTGCGCCATTTTCGTCGTGGACATCTCCGAAAGCGTGGACGCCGACGCCCGCGACGCTGCCAACAAATTCATCGCCGACGCCCTCCGCCACAAAGCGCCCGATGATTTGGCAGGCATCATCGTCTTTGGTCGTCAACCCATCGTGGAAATCGCCCCGTCCGATTTGCGACGGTTGCCCCCTTTCCATGCAGCCCCTGACCGAACGGCGACGGACATAGCGTCGGCATTGCGGTTGGCGATGGGACTTTTCCCCGACGGCTTCGCCCGCCGCATCGTCTTGCTCTCCGACGGCAACGAAACCGACGGCGATAGCCTCGCCGTCGCCCAAGTCGCCAAAAGCGAAGGCATTCCCATTGATGTCGTCCCTTTGTCAACCCGTCG
>Ga0079992_142056_pt1 | contig 18508 bp, 14 predicted proteins | sample FaiFalFF_MnMetaG_3_FD_69197 | JGI IMG/M metagenome (GOLD analysis project Ga0079992, IMG submission 69197) | Freshwater microbial communities from Yellowstone National Park, Wyoming, USA - Fairy Falls B (FF_Mn_B) MetaG (SPADES assembly) (version 2) | ecosystem: Environmental > Aquatic >... | reverse complement strand
AGTGGTGGGCATGGAGAGGCTTGAGAGGATGCTTGACAGCAGGAACCCGCTCGCCCAGATGGCGGCGAGGGGCTACGCCCTATCAGTCGCTAGGGAGGGCTTGAGGGACCCCGGATTCAAGCAGGCGTTAGAGAAGCACATGGCTCTGGATGAGATGGAGAGGAGGGGGCTGGCAACCCGGCTTGACGCAAACCTTCAGCAGGCCGCTGCCGAGAGGTTCATGAAGAGGTTCAAACTCCTTGACACCCCGGAGCACGAAAGGATAAGGATCGATGTCGAGAAGACTGTTAGGGGCCTAAGCCAGAGCGGTGGGGCTAGGATGACGCCGGAGCAGTGGGCTGGCGGCTTCGCAGCCATGGTGAAGAACCCCAACCTGACGACTTTGGAGAAAGTCACGTTGCTGGACAGCTTCGCCCGCAGCAACCCCGGCCGCGGAATAGTGATAGCCGACCTCACAGCGCCGTTCGGCCTACTGACCCAGAAGGTTGGCGAAGGGGTTGAAAAACTTGGCGCAAGAGTAGGCTCTGAACGGCTCCTTGGAGTTGGCGAGGCCCTGGAGGGCTTCGGCAGGAACTTCGACGGACATATAACAGCTCCGGCGGCATTCCAGATAGGCGCGACGGAGCCCTGGGCCGAGAAAGGAGTACATGTAACCGTCCCACAGGGCTACGTACCAAACGCTGGCGTTGACTGGCATGCGTCAGCTCCTCCGGCTGAATACGTGATCAGGAGAGAGGATGCCGGGGGAGAGTATAAAGACGTGACTGATGCGAAGGGCTTCGTCGCAACATTCGGTAGCTCGGAGGACGTGAGACGCTTTGAAACCAACGAGAACCTTCAGCACCTCGCCGAAGCTGTCACACCACCCTCTGATAAGCTACATGATCCCTTCGAGACCTTCAAGCCTTCGGGAACCGATACCGTGACCGTTGACGCATGGATACGGGTCTCACCCGACGATGTTAGAAACTTGATCGAGTCTGCACCAGAAAACCTGAGCGACTTTACACGCGTCGCCAAGGTGGAAAGTGACGGTTTTTACGTACCCACGACGTATGAGGTCCCAGCCGACCAGCTCCACAACCTCCGCGAGTTTATCGAGTCATCGGGCGGGCGTGTAGATGTCAACAGCGTGAGGACTCCAAGCGTTGAGAAGAAGGACGATTACCAGCCAGTACGTCTCGACCCTGTTAACGATAACGCATGGCCTGAATGGATGGGGTCCACAGACAGCCATAGGGCCTCCGATTACACCGATCGGGGAGGGGTGGCTGGCGGCAGCCTCCACGACTACTCAAGTGTTGAGAACAGCGGTTCTGGGATAAGGGACAGTAAACCTGTTAAGGGAGGTGATGGAAATGAGTGATGAGGAGTTCAACCCGTTCAAGAAAGGTGTTTCAAGCCATAGAAACGTACGCCGTGGGGCGGGTTTTGAAGGCAAAAGTCCAAACCCGTCTGGATACAGCGAGCCGCAGACACCACGAACATATAGCATGCCCTATCAGGACGACGACCCATACGAAAGGGATGAGAACGGCAGGCCGGTCGGCTTCAAGAGGGGGTCGGGTGGTGTGGTCAGGAGGCGGCCGGCGTCGGACAGCTCCGGTTTAAAGCCCTTCCTCGTCATAGGCGGCGTGTTCTCGGTGATGGCCCTGCTGTCCGGTCAGTTGTCTGTGGCGGCGTTGGTGGCTGGGATGACCTTCTTCGTCTACGTTCTTTCGAGGTTCAGGAGGTGATGCCTAGTTGGGTTTGCTAGCCAAGGTCCTCGGGATCGGCCCGCTGCTCTTCAGCGGACTAATCATACTTGTGCTCTTCATAGCCACCTCCATCCCATCCCTAGCCCCTCTTTCCCCATACATGGCGATACTGTTTCCTACGATGGTGCTTGCGCTGTGGGGTGTTAGGAGGAGGTACCCGGCTGCTGTTTCTTGGATGAGGAGGGGTGTCGAGAGCTACGCCTACTGGTACGTTGTCTGCAACGATGTTCCGTTCAACATGGTTGGGAAGCCTGGGAGGAACAGGGTCAACGACGGCGAGCTGAGGAGGGAGGAGGCTACGCTGGTCTTCGACGACTGGAGGAGGGAGAGGGGATGGGCTGTCAAGGTCCTGAGGGTGGCCGATGTCAGGAAGAACTTTGAAACAACAACCGAGGAGGAGAGGGCGATATTGCTCGACAGGATGGTTAAGGCTATTGAGGGGCTTGGAGACGTGGAGGCGAAGCTCGTCATAGACAGGTCCCCGGCTGGTGAGACAGCCCACATATTGCTGTATGCTGCCTTCGAGGGCGGGGACGAGCAGGGCGCTAAGGAGGCCGTCGAGCACTCAGCCGTCATACTTTCGAGGCAGATGGAGGGGATGGGGATAGAGCTTCTGGACGACATCACTTACTTTGGCAAAGGTGATGTCAGGAGGTATATTAGCCCGGACTACAGGGTCAGGAAGCCCTCAAAGCTACACCTCCCGCTCCTAGCCACCACTTCGATAGCCACGCTCTCAACGGGCGCGCTAACACCTGGGCTGGGGCTGATGGGGCAGGTTATAGCCGCCAGCGGACTCCTCGGCCTCTTCCTAACCTACATGTCGTGGAACGCGGTTCTCAGGCTTTCATGCAAGCAGTGCTCCTCCGGCGTAGTCCACCAGCACTGGAGCATAGGGAATGGTTCGGTGTCGTTCGAGGACGGCGGCACGATGGTGTGGAGGGGTAGGGGGGAGGCGGTTGTAAGCAGGTTCGCCAGCATATCAGGTAACAGCAACAGGGACCTCACAGGCGAGGAGGTGGAGAGGAGGCTTCCAGCCTACCTCGCGATCTTCAACAACCTAATCTACACGCTTAGGGACTTCAGGATAGCTCTGCACATCATCCCGCAATCGGTCGGCGACACCCTTAAGCTGGCCCAGGCGAAGGCCGACCTCTACGGCATGGATGCCCAGGTCGGCGGGGCTGTGTCGGGCTACCTGAAAGCGGGGAGGAGCTTGAATGTAGCCGACAGGGTGACACACGGCGAGAGGCCCTACGTCATAAGCGGCGTAATAGAGGTCAGGGCTAGGTCCTCCGGGGAGGTAACGCAGACAGACCTCGACCTGCTTGACAAGCAGCTACACGAGGCCCGCAGCCTGCTCGACAGCATGAACCTCTCAACAAAGCTCGTCAAGGACGGCTGGGGAGCAGCCCTCTGCCACAGGTTCTTCTACCTTCCCCCGCCGAGGAGGACCCCGCTGGACCCAGACCCGATACCGTCTGTTAAGGCCTTGACAAGGGACTTCGTGGCTATAAGCCCCCTAGCCTTCAGGAGGAGGCCCATAATGTTCAAGGACGGGATATACCTCGGGCGGGATGAGTTTGGTAGGCCGGTCTACTGGAACCCAGCCAAGCTACACAACCCACACATGCTCATCTTAGGAAGCCCTGGTACAGGTAAGTCCACGCTGGTGAAGACGTTGATATTCAGGTCTGGGAGTCTGACGCAGTACACCGGCACGGGCAGGCCTCCGTCCTTCATAATAATAGACCCTGCCGGGGAGTATGCGGACAAGGCCGACGAGCTGAGGGCTCAGGGCATCAATGTGACCGTCATAGACCTCTGCAACAAGAAGTACAACCCGCTCCTCCTGTCAGGCCTACCGCCGGAGCAGAGGATAAGCAGGTTCATTGACCACGTACTGCCCAACGTCATACCGATCACCGAGAAGCAGGCGGCTATACTATACCAGGGTCTGAGGCTTATGTTCGAGAAGCTTGGCGGGATAATGTTCGACGACCCATCGACGTGGGCCGATCATAGGGCTGCTGGGTGCACCATAAGGGCCCTCTACAGCTACGTCGTGCGGTACAGGATGGCGTATGAGTCGTCTATAAGGCAGAGGGGAGGGCTGCCCGAGGTGGACGCGGGTGCCGCTATGCTCTTGGACCTGGAGAGGAGGCTTAGGCCCTTCGCCGAGGGCGCGTTCGCGCTTGACAGGACCGACGTAACGGTAGAGGACCTTCTCAGCTACGGCGGCGTGGTCATAATCTCCTACAGGACCTCAAGCGGCGGAGGCAGCGTCGTGATGACGGACGAGATGCAGAGGCTGATAACTTGGAGCGTACTGGAGCACATACACAGCTACATGCTGAGTCAGCAGGCTAAAGAGGGTGTAAGGCTAATAGTGGTGATAGATGAGGGGCATAAGTTCGTCCTCGGGAAGCAGGGAGAGGTCCCGCTTGGACAGCACTTGAGGGAGGTGAGGAAGTTCGGAACAAGCTACATACTGATAACCCATCTTCTTGACGACCTTCTACAGGAGGCCGACATGGCTAAGAGGAGGGGTGTCCCCACCGTGGCCGCCCTCGTATCAACAACCATAGCATTCGGCTACGGCAACCCCGGGGAAGCCTACAACGCGCAGCGGCTGCTCAACCTGACGGAGGGTGAGAGGAGGAGGCTTGAGGGCTTCGGCACCGGCGAGGCGTTCCTTAAATGGAGCATAGACCCGAGGCCGCTCTACTTCAGGGTTGAGCCGGAGGAGAAGGCGATGGTCAGGAGGAGGGAGAGCAGGAGGGAGATGTACTATGAGGCGCTGTAGCATCCTTCTGGTTGTGTTAGCGGCGTCCCCGCTTTTGCTACTGCTGGTAGCGTCCGTCATCCCTGTTCAGGCCCAGGGGAAGGATGAGCCCGTAGCCACCCGCGTAGGCATCTTCTACGATTCCACGCAGCCAGCCCACCTGCTGTGGGGTTACACCTTCAGGGTGCTGGCGGTGGAGGACTTGGTTGGGAGCGGGTTCCAGTGCTGGACAACCTTCCCAAACGGGACCTATGGCATGGACCCGGAGAGATGTAGACCTGTTTCAGGCCTCAAGCTCAGGATATGGTACGCCGAGCTGAAGGAGAGCGAGGAGGTGGAGAGCGGGCCTGACGGCATCGCCGCGGTGACCAAGTGGAGACTCTTCAGCTATCCTGCCGCAACCTTCAGGGTAGAGGCTAAGATAGGCGAGGACGTGATAGTACGCGAGTTCAAAGTCTACCCCCAGCCCTGGTCGCTTGCAGCTGTCACATCGTTCGCAGCAATGGTCTCCACGATGGTTCTCGTACTTAGGAGGGGGGTGTGGTGAAGTGTTAGGCGTAGACCAAAATGGTTTGCTGAGCATGACGGACCTTGGCATGGCACTTTTCATGAGCAACATAATACTCTGCATATTCCTGATGTACTTCACGTTGCGTGGAAACGTTCCGCGGCGCATACCGGTAGAAACATATGGCAGGGTTCTGGCGGGGAAGATAGTTTTCGCAATACTGTTTGCTATACTTTCCACGGCGCCTGCCACAGGACCCGCAGCAACATTCGCGGGCCTAGTCCACACCCTCGCGCTCCTAGGCCCCGGATACTTTATCTACTCCATGATCACTGATGTCTTCTTGGCGGCGATTCTCAGGAAGCTGGAGTTCTATGGAGCCTATAGGATTATCATCTTCAACCTGCTGTACCTACCATTCGTCACCTTTGCAGCCCTACTGTTTGCCGTCAGGGAGCAGAACAAGACCCTAAAGATGGCGAGGGAGGACATCGCATATAAAAAAGGTGGTGTGGTCATCGGGAAAGCGATAGAGTGTGTCAGGGTTGTATCGCAGCCCGTTCAGCCGTATTCGCAGGCCCGAACGAGCCCGCACTACGATGTTCGGCCATTGCCTGGCAGTGTTGAAACTCTCTACAGCCCGGAATTGGTTGAGGGCAGGGACTTCAACCCACACATGGTGGTTGCGGGAGCCAGCGGGTCCGGGAAAACAACCTTCCTCTACCATCTGGTCAAGGAGCTTTCCGAGAACTATCCAATAGTCTTCATAGACATCAAGGGTGACATCACTAGGGCTCTCCTCAGGGAAAGGGTTAACGCCCACATAGTCCCAGTGGCAGCAGTAGGCATAAACCCGTTTCATAGTATCGTTGATGGGGAGAAGGAGAGGCATATGGTTGAACGCCTAATAGACTCAATCTCCGTGGTGGAGGAGGTCGGCTCCAAGCAGGCGCATTTCATCAGGGAGGCATACGCCGAGATGGAGCTTTCGGAGACACCGCTCACATACGGTGGCCTCCTAGCCCGGGTTGTTGCGAAGGAGGAGAAGGCCCTCTCCGCCGACGGCTCCCCCTACTCCCGGTTTGGAGGCGGGACAAGGGACGCGCTGGTAGGCATAAGCTCCAAGCTCAAAGACCTAGCCGAATACCTGAGGGATGACGGTGCATCGATGAAGGATATAATAGGGAGGGTGTTGGCTGGCAGGGAATCCAACTACCCCATCCTAGTCTTCAACTTAGAGGATATAAGCGAGAAGGTCAGGGCGGTTGTCCTAGAGCTTATACTAAGGTCGATTGCGAGGTACATGTACCACAGAGGTCCATTAGCCTATCTAAGGGATAAGGCTATCATCCTAGCCGTAGATGAGGCATATTTGGTGACTAGGCCTATGCGGCGTGAGGAGGGGAGGAGCAAGAGCGTGCTTGAGGAGATAGCGAGGGCCGGTAGGAGCTACGGTTTGGCGCTCATACTCGCAACGCAGCGACTCAGCGATGTAGCTGATGGGATAAGACAGAACTGCCAGACATGGATAGTGTTTAACACCGCAAGCCCTGAGGACAAGAGGATACTGAAGGAGATCGACGCCGAGGTGATGGCTAGCGTCGTCTCCGAGCTGAACCCCGGGGAGGCTTACATCCGCGTCCCCAACCCGAGGAGGCGGGAGTACTACAGGACCACGACCGATACTATAGCCGCCGTCATAGGATACATCTTCAGGATGGAGAGGGAGCTGCTACAGGCGGAGAGGGAGGATGCTGAGAAGCTGTTGCAGAAGCTTGAGAAAAAGAAGAAGACTAAACGTGGGAGGCGGCTCCAAGTAGAGGAGGCCGGCGGTGATACAGGTGGCGGGGGCTATGAAAGGGACAGCTCGCTACTCAGATACGGCGTTGTCTGCTACAGGTGCATGGTCCTCACAAGCGACCCACACTACTGCCACGTCTGTGGGCAGCCGCCGCTGTTAGAGAAACCAAAACCAGTTGCTGGGAAAAAAGAGAAACCAAAGGAGCAGAAGGGGGATGACGGCGGGAAACACCCCTCCAACATCGCTTCCGATGAGTTTACTGCCAGAGATGTGCTCGGTGTGGTCGAGGGTAACGGGGTTGATGCCACATGGTTTTCAGATTTGGAAGGCGGGTCAGATACAAGCGTGAATAGATGGAACTCTATAAGGAAGATAGCTGTTGAAAGGCTACGTGGTGAGGGTAAAACCATTCTCTCCGACATCCTCGAAGGTATTACTCTTGAAGACATAGCGGCGTTTGTGAAGGGTTATCTTTGCGGCGGTATGTTGGGGGAAGAGGTCAGCCGCTTCACCAACCTTGGGCTATTAAGGCCGTCCGACCCCGGAAAACCCCATAAGCTCAGGCTCAGCCTTATGGGCCAAGCTATTATCAAAGCCTACAGGGAGGTGTTTGGGAGTGAGTGAGGACGACTGGCATTATATCTACGACGATTATATAGACTACGGGCCGAACCTGCCTCCCCACTACGCAGACCCCGACCGGCTGCCGGACAGGCTGCCCGACAGGTACGAACGCAAGAGCGGTCGCAGGTCCGAGAGAGGTCGGAGGGACGAGTCCGATGATGTTGATTCCCCGCAGGGCTTGGTGAGCGCGAAAACAGTCTTCGGCATAATAGTTTTCACAGCATTGGCGACCGCCGTCCTCAACCCGCACGCCTTGATCTACACTCTGCCGCTGGCGACGCTTCTGGCTACGATGCTGGCCCTAGCCAAGAGGGGCAGGAGGCGGAGGGAGCCCCGGAGGCTGAAGGCATGCTCAGATACCTGATTGGGTTCATCTTAGGCGGCATAGCCTTCATGGCTTTAGCACCGATACTGTCAGCTATAGCTGTCGTATTACTGGTTGGCATAGCCATACTCGCCCTCTTCGTCCTCCTAATGCCTGGAGGCTGGCTCATCATGTTTGGTGTGAGGTCGTTTATGGGCTTCTTCGGGAGGTGGGTTATGCCGCTGGTTCTCCTCAGCGTTATAGCCTTGCTCATAACTGCTACGTCGTCCACCTCGCCAGAGGCAGGGCTGGGGTTGGGCTTCGTGGTAGGCGGCCTCGCAGGCATCTTAGCCGCACATAGGTTTGGCGGTGGGAGGGCTAGGGCCGCTGTTGTTTCACAGCCCGTGGCTAGGGGTAGCCCCTTCAAAATCAGCCGGGGTATGTCTAAGCAGGACAAGGGGGCGGTTGTGAACGATAAGCCTCCTAAAGGCTGGTCGATACCGCTTGTCTCCTTCCCCGGCCTCTTCGGAGGGACTGCCGGGATATTGGCTGAGGCTTTGAGGGAAGGGGTCGTGGTGATGGGTGAGGCCGACGTACTGGCTGCGAGGGCCCTTGTTAAGGGTGCGGTCGAGAGGGGCATGAGGGTTGTTGTTATAGGCTCGCCATATATAGCGCCAAAGCTTGACGGGGTTAAGCTGGTCAGGCTCGGCGTAACAAGCTTCAACATAATGTCCGCGAGCGTGGGGCTGGACACGTTCAGCAGGCGTATGTGGGCTGAGAACGTCGCAATACCCCTAGTCGTTGCCGCGGGGCTCGACACGGCTGAGGCGGGCATGGTTGTGCGGTTCCTTCAGAAGTTTGCAGGCTCAAGGCTTACGCCCGATGATGTTGACAAGATAGTGGCTGAGTACGGCCCGACAAGCTCCGCCAGGCTTAAAGACGCTCTAGGCATTCTCACAACCCACTTCGGCGAGGACTACCCGCCTCCGTCGAAGCTTTTCTCAGGGGGATGGAGGGTCCTCGTCATAGACACCTCAAGGCTTAGCCAGAGTCTCCAACTATTCGCTACCATGTACCTTCTATACGAAGCCCAGAACCTCTTCCCTGGATGCGTGGTGGTCTTCGACGGCGCGGAGCTAGGCCTACCTGAGCAGAGCATACTCCCCTACGACGCCCGCCACGTATGGCTCAGGACGTTGAAGCAGATCGGGAGGTTCAGGTCTACGGGCTTCGTGATGGTCGCCAGCACAGGCCTCCTAGCACCAGAACTCCTAGACCTCGCAGACACCTACGTGTTGACGCGGGGCCTGGACCACATGAGGAGGGCACTGGCTGAGAGGATAGGCGTGGAAGTGAACCTTTCAGCGATACCTGTGGGTCACGCGTATGTCTTCACAAGGGTTAGCAGGGATGGCGGCGTACACCTCTTCGGCGGCAGGCTCGTGGATGTCGAGCATGCGGACATAGCGCTCCTTGAAGCGGAGGCTGAGAGGGAGGCTACGCTCCTGAGGGAGGAGATGCTTGGGCCTCTGAGGGATACCGTCCTCTACGCCGACTTCGCTGACATGGCGGAGGCGTGCTACAGGGTCCTTAAAGCCGTGAAGCACCTCTCAACACCGACCCCTGAGAGGGTGATGGCCGACGCCGGACAGGGCTCCGATAAAGCCCTCAAACAGCTCATGGAGAAGGGGTATGTCTTGGTTGACCCGGCTGGGGTTCTAGGGCTTACGACCCTCGGGGAGCAGGCTCTTAGGGACTGGGATTCAAGGGTTAGGAAGCAGGCGGTAACATACACCACGCCTAGCGGGGCTGAAGCGGCTCAAGGGGCTGTTGTTGCGGTTCAGGCAGGCATACAGGCCTTCCAGCAGGCGTCGAAGCCGGATATGTCTGAGCCTTCAAGGCTCGTGGTAAGGGCTAGGGAGGCGTTATTGAAGGGCGACGTATTGCAGGCCGTAGGCATAGCGTATAAGGCGGCTAACAGGGCTTTGAAGGAGGCTACAGGGACAGCCAAGGGACACCTCCCAGAGCTTGCCGAGAAAGCCGTTGAGAAAGGCGTACTCAAGCTTGAGGACGAGGAGGTTAGGAGGCTTTACGCGGCGAACATAGAGGCAAAGAGGCTGTCCAAGCAGGTGGCGGAGGGGGAGAACCTATCGGAGGAAGATGTTAAGAGGATGAGGGATGCCGCCGAGCTACTGATAAGCCTCACAGAGAGGGTTATCGCGTTCTTCGAGAAGCTTCCCGGAGGTGAGGAGGATGATGTTTAGGTGTTCTAGAGGGTGGCCGGCTCCGGCCACCTATTTAAATGGGGTATCGCTGTCCGGCTCCGGACACTATATAAAAGGTAATACTGGCCGACTCCGGACACTATTTAAAGCGTATTACTGTCCGGTTCCGGCCACCTGCCTGAGCAGCGTATTACCGTCCGGCGTCGGACACTATTTAAAGCCCTCTAAACCCCCAGCCAGCCTCCAATTGGACAGTTACACAGTATTGGAGGTGCTTTACGATGGCTAGGATGGGTGGGTTTGTCCTCGGTCCCTTCTCGTGGTGGATTTGGAGAGGTAGGTATCCGATGTTCATGCCGACCCGCGAGGCAAGGGATAGGATAAGCCGCTACCTGACCGAGTACAGCTTATCAACCCCGCTCTAGTCGATTAAGAGGGCTTACATAGACCCCTCGCAGGATGTCTGGCTGTACGTCCAGACGACCGCCTACGACTTGGTTAAGCACTTCAGGGCGGGTCGCGATACCATTCTGAGGAGGCGTCTGGGAAGCCTTTGGTGCCTCCGCTGCCAAAGATGTGGGAGGTATCTGGCGACATCGACCAGCTCCGAAGCAGTCTGCGAGACATGCGGCGGTGGGGCGGACATAGTGGTGTTCTGGACCGACCCCGAGGCAAGAGTCTTCACCACAGGTCCTTGCAGGGTCTCTGGCGGGAGGTTAACTGCTGGCGGCAAATCCTACTTCATCGGCGAGGTCCTGAATCTCAGGAGGGACCTTTATGGCGGACTTTATGCTACTGTCGTAGGCTTTCACGGAAGCCTAGCGGACCCGGAGCCCGACAGGCTTGTGGACGTGATGGAGCTGCCTGAGCTGGGCTGGAGGAGGCCTGTTATGCTTGAGCAGGTGGAGGCGGTTTGAGGGTAGCCGACCTAGGTGTTCCAACATGGCTGGCTGACTCCCTAGCCGCCAGAGGTATTGTTGAACTCTATCCGCCGCAGGAGGAGGCGGTTAGGAGAGGGCTGCTGGACGGGAAGAATTTGTTGGTAGCCACCCCGACTGCCTCTGGAAAGACCTTGCTGGCCGCCCTAGCGGCTTCGAAGCACCTACAAAACCACGGCAAAACAGTCTACCTAACCCCGTTGAGGGCTCTGACCTCTGAGAAGAGGGAGTTCTTCGAGGAGCTTTTCAACCCCTTCGGGAAGGTTGCGGCAGTCAGCAGGGACTACGACCAGCCCGAGGACTGGCTGAAAGCATACGACATTATAGTATCCACGAACGAGAAGATGGACAGCATGCTCAGACATAAGGCCGAGTGGGTCTCCGGCGTGACGTTGGTTGTTGTTGATGAAGTCCACATGATCTCCTCCCCGGGGAGGGGGCCTACCCTTGAGGTGTTGATCGCTAGGTTGAGGGAGGAGCTTCCTAACGCCCAGCTCCTGCTGCTAAGCGCCACGATAAAGAATATTGAGGAGGTCGCCTCCTTCGCTGAAGCGGAGTCCGTTACAAGCACCTGGAGGCCCGTACCACTCAGGGAGGCCGTCCTACAGCATGATAGGGACACACTATACTACGCGGACGGCTCGGAGGAGAGGGTTCCACGCTTCTCGGGAGACCCGGTGGGCAGTATGGTCTTGAACACCTTGGTTTCCGGCGGGCAGGCAATGGTCTTCGCGGGGAGCAGGAGGCAGGCGGAGACAACAGCCCAGGCGTTATCAGGCCTCCTGAAAACAATACCGAAGGATTTTGAGGTCTTGAAGGGCATCTCGGAGGAGGTTTTCGACGGGAGCGACTTCAGCCAGAGGCTTGCGCAGTGCATCAGGCATGGCGTAGCCTTCCACCATGCGGGGCTGGGCTATTCCCAGAGGAGGGCTGTCGAGAGGGGGTTCAGGAATGGGTGTATAAAGGCGATAGTCGCCACGCCGACTCTGGCCGCCGGTGTAAACATCCCGGCAAGGACCGTTATAATACCAGATGTCAAGAGGGGCGGGGAGGAGATGTCTGTTATGGAGTATAAGCAGCTATGCGGCAGGGCCGGTAGGCCTGGATACGATAAGGAGGGCTTGGCTGTGATAATAGCGAAGAACAGCAGGCAGAGAAACCTATACATGAACAAGTATGTTCTGGGTGAGCTAGAACCCGTCACAAGCAGGCTACAAGACCAAAGCTCTCTAAGGTTCCACATGCTGGGCTTGGTGGCTAGCGGCTATGGCGGAAAGGATGCAATCAACAGCCTTCTCTCAAAGACTTTGGCGATGAAGCAGGAGGGCCGTTCGCTGCTGGACAAGGCCCATAGCGCGTTGCTATACTTGGAGGCCTCAAAGTTCATCAAGAGTGACGACGGCTCCTATGCAGCTACGAGGCTTGGTAAGAGGGTTGCCCAGCTATACATCGACCCTCTGACGGCTAGGATTATACTGGCTAGGCTTGACAACGTTGAGCAGGCGGGTCCGAAGGCAGAGGACCAAGCCCTACTAACGTTATCGTCAACACCTGACGTGGAGGACCTACCACACCTCCAGCCCGCATTAGACTGGTTCCCGGAAGCCTCTGACTTCGACGCCAAAACCATTGCAAAAGCCACCGTCCTCAAGGCTTGGATAAACGAGATGGGTGAGGGCAGTATCTGCGACAGGTTTGGTGCAGCCCCGGGTGACATATACGTCCTCTCAGAGTCCGCTTCATGGGTCGCTCAGGCGGCGGCAGAGCTTGCCCAGATGGTCGGTAGAAGGGATGCGAGCAAGATATACCTCACGCTTTCAGAGAGGATAAAGCATGGTGTCAAGGAGGAATTGCTACCTCTTGTCTGGATACCGGGCGTTGGGAGGGTTAGGGCTAGGGCCCTGTATAGTGCAGGTTTCAGGAAGCCGGAGGATATAGCGCAGACCAGCGTAGAGAGGCTGGTGAGGATACCTGCGATAGGGGAGGGGGTAGCCCTTAAGATAGTTGAGGCGGTGAGGGGCGGTGCGAGGGCTTAAAGGATTAAATATACTTGGCTGGCACGGGCGATTGATGGTGTCTGAAACCCCTTCCATCCATGGCCTAAACGGGTTATATCCCCCGCTTGGGTATAGGAGGGGGAGAGGTGCGTGAAAATGTGGCAGGTGGTGAAGATGTTTAAACGTCTCCACGGAGGTGGCTGTGTATGACCCTAGAAGTTGTGAACATACCAATAGATAGGCTGGTGAAGGACCCCAAGAACTTAAGGGAAGACGGCGACGTAGGCGCGCTTGTCGAGGAGATTAAAAACGTAGGCTTCACCAACCCGATAGAGGTCCGGCCCCTAAGGAACGGGGTGTACGGCGTGGTTGCGGGGAGCAGGCGGCTGAAGGCGGCCATGCAGCTCGGTTTACAGGAAGTGCCCTGCATAATCAGGGAGATGGACGATATGGAGGCCTTGAGGAGGAGTATGGCTGACAACGAGCTACAGATGCCGCTTAGCCTGAGTGAGAAGGCAGCCTACTATGCCGAGGCGATTAGAATGGCCGGAGGTCTGAGGGCTGCCGCAAAAATGTTTGGTTTCCCGAAGGAAACCATGCGGGAAACGCTGGAGATGCAGAAGATGTACGAGTTATTAAAGGATGAGGAGGAAGGTGCTGGTGCTACCTCTGGACAGCAACCTGGACAGCTACCAGATGTGATGAAGGTCCCCCAGCAGGAGCTGAAGCCGGAAAAGAAGGAGGTAGGTAAGGGGAAGAAGAAGGAGGAGAAGAAGTTGAGGAAGAAGGATATTGCGAAAGCTGTCAAAGAGGAGCTGAAGAAGAGGGGGTATGAGAAGGAGTTCTGGAAGCCCGACGTGAAGTTCAGCGAAGATGTTAAGAAAGCCGTGCAGGAGAGGCTTCAGAACATTCAGTCAAAGCTCTGGGAGCCTAAGGTCTTCAAGCGCAAGCCAGAGGCGCCAGCCCTACATGAGATGTTGCAGAAGCCCACGATATTTGAGGTCACGCCGACGGACAGGTGGCCTATCGGGTGGAAGCCTGTATCGACGAAGGGACAGGTCAAGGGTCTTTTCCCGGTATACCAGCTAAAGGGCGACTTCAGCAGCATAACCGTCCTACTCTGCCCTGAGTGCGGGAGCGTCTTACGCGGGCTGGGGAAGGGCATCCCGGTGGTATGCCTTGACTGCGGCTTCCCAAGCACTGAGAACGGGTGGAAGCAAGTAGATGGCGGTTCCTGAACACCTCGTCAGACAGCACTATAGGACTACCGGCGTCCAGGCCTTGGACAAACTGATATATGGCTGGCCCCGCAGGGGTCTGGCGCTGATATACGGTAGCCAGAAGGCCGGTAAGACAACCCTGGCGTTACAGGCAGCCGTCCAGGTAGCTGCCTCCGAGGAGGGGAGGGTGCTTTTGTTGGACACGGAGTCCGGCGGCATCGGCGAGCTGAGAATCGAAAGCCTAGCCCTAGCCATGGGCGTTAAAGAGGACCTTATAAGCATGGTCAGGTCTAGGATAAACATATACCAGGCTAATGAGATGTCCGAGCAGCACGACATAATAATGGACGAGTTCGACATGGCTGTGAAACAGTATGATGTAAGCCTTTTCGTAATCGATAGCATTTCATGGCACTACCACCAGCGGGTTATGAACGCGCCTGCGGAACATGTGGGTAGCGTGGCGCGTGAGTTGATCGGTAAGCTGGAGCTACAGACGAAAACCCTTCTCAAGTATGCGAGGGACAGCGGCGCGTCAGTCATATTCACTAGCTGGAGCGCTTCCAAGGCGAAGAAGGCCTTCGAGGACCACCAGAGGAGGGAGATGGAGAAGGCGGCGAAAAAAGGTACTGTGGATGTTAGGGACTTGGATGTTGTGCTAGGCACCTATGGTGAGGACTACATAGGCGGCCGCTTCGTAGGCTACCTGGCTAAAGTTATCGCTAGAATCTGGCGGCTACAGGCTAACCGGAGGTTCTTCGTCGTTGAGGCCCATAGGGAGAAGCCCGACAACATGGGTCTATACATGCAGATAACCGAGGCCGGTCTACAGCCCCTGCCAGGCGCTGAACCCATCCCGGTTGAGAGGGAGATGCTTAGAAGGCTTCTACAGGAGGAGGAGGCGGTTGTATCTCAGGATACCCCTAGGAGTGGAGAGGGTAGACAGCCTTCTGCAAGGCGGGCTCCCCGCGGGAAGGACTAGCGTGGTCTACGGCCCGCCTAGCAGTGGGAAGACCCTGCTGGCCCTAGCGGCATCTAAGACCTTCACGGCTAGGGGTGGTGTGGTGTACTACTTGGACTCCGAGCTTAAAACATCTCCTGAGTATGTGTCTCCGGCAGTGTACTCCGAGGTGTCCGACATCGGACACCTGCTCAACACTCTGCTGGAAATCCTCAAGAAGGTCAGGTACATCAGCCCGCTGCTCGTCATAATAGACAGTATATCGGCTGTAATGCACTCCCTCGTCCTAAACCACCCCGACTACGCTAGGGAGAAGATGCATACCCTAGCTCATGTAGTCCGCAAGCTCAACGAGGGCATGGTCACAGTCTTCATCACCTCATGGGACCTAGGGGGTTACCACGGCAAGTACCTAAACCCCTCGCTTGTCTTGAGGACAGCGAAGTACCACGACGGGTTCAGGATAGTGGTAGAGTATGGTGAGGACATGTTGACGCCTATGGAGGAGTATGTACCTATCGAGGAGGTGGTGAGCGTTGCCCTTGCTTGACCTCTTCAGGCGGAGGAGGGCCGTCGAGAAGCCAGCGGACCAAGCCAGCCCAATCCCGAAGGTGGTGGTCAGGTACACCGGCGAGAACTTCAAGATGGTTGAGGGGCTGGACGACGTGAAGGTTGTCTTGGAGAGGAGTCTAAAGCTACAGAACGAAACGAGGCTAGGTGGTGAGGACTACAGGTTGCACATACTGCTGGCTGGGCCTCCAGGTATAGCCAAGACCATGCTCCTACTTTCGGCGGAGAAGGAGATACCGCAGGAGAGGCGGATATTCCTCCTAGGAAGCCAGGTGAGCAAGGCCGGTCTGAGGAACAAGATACTTGAGACTCGGGGTGAGATAGACTTCATCCTGATAGACGAGCTTGACAAGATGGGGAAGTCTGACTACGATGTGCTCCTAAGCCTGATGCAAACAGGCAGGGTCTCCGTGTTGAAGGCCGGTCTTGAGGCTGAAACCGTCTGCATGGCCACGGTATTAGCGACCGCCAACTACCTCGAAAAAATACCCGCGGAGGTGCTTGACAGGTTCATGATACTCTACCTACCACAGTACAATGTTGAGGACTTTGAGAAAGTGGCTGTTAGGACGTTCAAGCAGTACGGCTTCGATGAGGGCCCTGCGGTCGAGCTGGCTAAGCTGATGTGGTCTATGGGCTTTAGGAGCGCAAGGGATGTGCTGCGGGTCGCCCGCTACGCCAGGGGCGACATTGGTCAGGCGAGGACCGTTCTAACCATCATGGCTTCTAGAACCCCTCCGGAGGTGAGGAGAAAGTGATCGTAAGACTCAACGGCTCATTACCTGAGGAGCTTGGCAGGACAGTAGTCCTTCTCCACCCTAAGTACGTCCTAATCAGGGAAGACGACCTGCCAACAATACTTGGGAAGTCTAGGTCCGTCGCCTTTGCGGTCCTCCCCGCCGTGGGTGTGGGTATCTTGGAGAGGCATGAGGCTGGCAGGGTGCTGTCCCGTTTTGTTGAAAGCCCTGACCACGTTTTGGCTGTGGCCGACGGCGGCACCCCAATAAAGTACCATGTGCATCCAACAACCGATATACTACCCCTTCACGTAAGGCTTTACCTTGAGCCGGGGGTTCCCGACGCGGTTGGTCCCTTAGTTCTAGCCTTTAAGAGGGCCGATGCTGAGGTCAAGGAGCTACAGAGGAGGCTCGGTGAAGTAAGTACCGAAAGGGCGCTCATCCTCGACCGTGTAAATGTTGAGGGGGAGCTGGCGTCTAGGCTCCCACAGCTAGCTGATGAGGAGGCATCGCTTAGGCGGAGGCTCAAGCAGGCACTAATGGAGAGGGGGGCCGCGTGGAAAGCGTTGTTCGAAAGCCTTGAAGCGGTTGGGCTTTCACACCTGCTTGGAAAGCTCCACGACGGGGTGCTGAAAGCCAGCATCCCGCTCCTGAAGTACGAGCTGGAGGCAGGCGTGAAGCATAGCGCGGCCTCTGCCGCGTCACTCATCTACAGACATGTCCTCAAACTCATAGGGCATCGGAGGCAGCATGGACTCTTCGAGGAATACGCCCTCCACCACCTCATTAGGGACATAAACCTAGCCAGAGTTCGTGGTACGGCTGAGTCTGCGGTGTGGGTTAGGACGTTGCTCAAGGTTAGGGCTGGCGAGAGGTTCACGTCCTATCTAAGCTTAAACGGCAACAGTGACGGCACATGTATAATCGACGCACCCTGTATGCCGGATATTGAAACACTCCCAAGGGCGGTAAGCGACGCGGTAAGGGAGGCTTTCGGCGGCACAATCGTGGTCAGGGCTGAGGATGTTGAGAAGCTACTAGGTCATATCAAGCCCATAGGGGAGAGCGCCATTCTACTCCCAGCGGGGCTCAAGGCTGTAGTATCATTCAAGCCCGCGGAGGCTGAAACAGGGCTGGGTGATGGACCATGAAACATTTAGTTCTCGCTTTGGTTACTATGCTTGCTTTACTGGTATCTCTCCCGCTCCCAGCACTGTCGCAGGAGGGGTACGGCTTCAGGGTTGAGCCGCTGACTGTGGACGCGGACTACACATCGCTCGACGTTTCTGGCGACGCGGTGGTGGCTGTCGGTAAGTCTGGGATTTTAACCGTTTGGAGGCCCGGCAGGCTCGACCATATAACGGTAGCTACATCAGACCTATACTCCATCTCATGTGCTGGTAGCCTATGCGTGGCCGTCGGTAAAGGCGGCATAATTTCCGACATAGACGTGAACAGGGCTTCATACAAGACCTACGCGTTGCTGAGGAAGGACTTGGTTTCGGTAGCCTTCGACGGCAAGGCAGCCATCATAGCTGCATCGGACGAGCTATATGTCTACAGGCCTGGCGGGGAGGTTGTGAGGGCCGTGCAGCCCGGCTCAAAAATATCCCGTGTAACGTTCTCCGGTGGCGAATTCGTAGCCGCTGCCGAGAAGGCGGCGTTCAGGGTCAGCCCCTCCGGCGATTTAGAGAAGGTAGGTGATTACCCCAACCCAATAACGGCTTTCAAGCATGGCGGCAGGCTATGGGCCGTGTTGCAGGACGGGCTCTATTCGGATGGCTCGCGCATTCTTGCTGGCACGTACTCCTACGCAACCCCACATCCTAGAGGCGTACTCCTCTTATCAGGCACGAATATACAGTTGTATGATGCTTCAGAGAGGCAGGTGAAGCATGTAGCTACTTTAACGGTGGAGGTTAGCGGCATGAAGCTTTACGCGGGCGATAAAGTTGTTGCGGCTGGGCCTAAAGGAACCCTCTTGATGGTTTCGGACGGCTCCCAGCGGCTGTTATCAGCCCCGGCGGGCGACTATTCCACATCCGCGCCCGACGGTAAGGGAGGTGTGCTGATCGCCATGA
>Ga0079992_147532_pt1 | contig 18514 bp, 19 predicted proteins | sample FaiFalFF_MnMetaG_3_FD_69197 | JGI IMG/M metagenome (GOLD analysis project Ga0079992, IMG submission 69197) | Freshwater microbial communities from Yellowstone National Park, Wyoming, USA - Fairy Falls B (FF_Mn_B) MetaG (SPADES assembly) (version 2) | ecosystem: Environmental > Aquatic >... | reverse complement strand
GGGAAGCAATACACGCATAACAAGGATGCATATGTGATCTATATTCGAGCCAGCAGTAATACAAACTTCTACAGATATGTAGGTTTCACAATTACTAGTAGGAAGCGAAGCAGATACGGCTAGAAAGCTACGTCAAGAGAACCGCTAGAAAACCTATCCCTCCCCCAACCATTTCCCCCATTCAACATAATACTCAAAATAATAACTAATATCGGGCCCGCTGGGACTTGAACCCAGGACCTCCGGCTCCGCAGGCCGGCGCCCTATCCATGCTAGGCCACGGGCCCGATATCAGTGATCTGCGTCGATGCTTTTTATGATTTATTCACCCATACGCAGAGCCGCGGCTATGTGGTCTGGCGCATCGGTCACGATGGCTCCCACACCAGCGTCGGCCAATCTCCTGGCCTCGGAAGCATCGTTGACGGTCCACGCCTCCAACGACATGTTTCGTGCGCGGGCATAATGTGTCAGATCCCGTGTTATTAGGCTGTGGTGGAGGGCTAAGCCGCATGCACCAAGCGCGACCCCTCTGAATATGAGGGTCTTGATGCCACCCCCTCTCTCAACTTCGCGCAGGCCGGCTATAAGCGTCACTGGGATGCGGGGCTCGAGTTGCCTCGAGCGGGCGAGGGCCTCCTTGTGAAAGCTCGCAATAACCACCCACTCCTCCGCGTTATGCAATTTCACGGTGTGGACTATCCGCCGCACTGTTTCTGGCGCCTTCACCTCGATGTGCAGCACAACACGCCCCGCCACCTCTGTTAAGACCTCGTCAAGGCGGGGAACTCGCTCGCCTGCGAAATCTGGCGACATCCAAGAGCCTGCGTCAAGCCGCGAAATCTCGCTCCAAGTCAACTCCCCCACAGCCCCCCGCCCATCTGTCGTCCTATCCACAGTCTCGTCGTGCATGAGGATAAGCACACCGTCCTTGGTTGCTCTAACGTCAATCTCGATCGCGTCGACTTGGAGCCTGAGGGCCTCTCTTATACTGCGCATCGTGTTTTCGGGGAATCTACTGGACAGGCCCCTATGAGCTATGATTAGAGGCGTGAAGCACATGCCGCCTTTATGGGAATCCGCGCCGACATATCTAGCTATCCCTGCTGAGTTGCATCGTCGCTGGTCTAAATATGAGTTTGGCTGGGTTGGAATAAGGAACTTCTAGCCCTTTACGACACCTATCGGGACTAACCTCGCCACCTTCTTGCTCATCCCGACTGAATGCGCAACCTCCACCACGTCGTCTGGGTTCTTATAAGCCTCCGGGACCTCCTCGACGATAGTGTCGATGGTGTCTCCCTTCACGTATATGCCCTTGCTCTCTAATGCCCTTACGACTGCCTCTCCCCTGTACTGCCTCTTAGCTCCAGCCCGGCTCATCTGCCTCCCCGCTCCATGGACCGCGCTACCAAACGTTATCTCTAGAGAGCCCGGCTGGCCGAGCAGGACCCAGCTTGCAGTCCCCATACTGCCGGGGACGAAGACGGGCTGCCCAATGTCCCTGTATGTCGCCGGGATCATCTCACTATAGTACTCGACCCCTCCCGGGAAGCTCCTAGTGGCTCCTTTTCTATGAACGAAGACATCCCTCAACTCACCATCAACTTTGTGTTTCTCCAGCTTGACAATGTTGTGGCATACATCATACACTATTCTGAGGTCCATCGTCTCCGCGGGCCTCTTGAAGACCTGCTCAAAGCTTTGCCTAACCCAGTGGCTAATGGCTTGGCGGTTGGCGAAGGCAAAGTTGACTGCGCATCCAAAGGCCTTCAAATACTGTGTCGCCTCGGGGCTGCTTGCAGGGGTGCAGGCGAGCTCGCGGTCAGGAAGCCTCAAGCCATACCTCGCGACAGCCCTCTCCATTATCTTTAGGTTGTCACTACATATCTGGTGACCATAACCCCTGCTTCCACAGTGAATCAGGACGGTTACTTGGCCCTCCTCAACGATGCCCATCCTCTTCGCGGCCTCGTAGTCGAATATCTTGTCGACCTTCTGTATCTCGAGGAAGTGGTTTCCGCTGCCCAGTGTACCTATCTGGTCAAGACCCCTGCTCTTGGCCTCGTTCGAGACGACGCTCGGGTCTGGGTCAGGTATGTCCCCCGTTTTGTACCTTGGGTACCTACCTTCCTCTTCAATGTGCTTGTAATCGTCATGCCACCCGAGCCCATACTTCTCGATAACGTACCGGGCCCCCTCAAGCGCCACCCTGTCGAGGTCGGATCGCGACACAACGAAGTCCCTCCTCCGGGACCCCAGCCCTGCAGGGACATTCCTGAACACAACGTTGACGAGCTCGGCAATCCGTGGCCTGACATCCTTCTCGGTGAGATTCGTAACCATGAGCCGCACCCCACAGTTGGAGACGACGAACCCGTCCGCGACGAAGGTGTGGGCCTCGTCCTCAACCGTCAGATCGTACACTTCGCCGTCGTAGGGGGTGCGGTCGATCGAGGCGATCCTCACCCAGACGACGTCTCCCTCCAGCCTCTCCCTAGTCCACTCCTCGAAGGTCAAGAAGCTCCTCGGGACTTTCAGATCTGATTTCCTTCCCTCGTAAACTGAGCGCTCGATGAAGCGCTCGTTGACGTGATCAATGGTGAGGAGCTCTACTGCCTCGCTGACCGTTCCACCTCCTGCCACGAGGGCAACGGCTGCAGTCTCTGCGGCCTTCCGCTCGCTGATGACCGATAGCTTGTACTTCAGCCAGGCGACCGCCGAGTGGGCGAGCCTCGTCCTCGACTGGTTGTAGACGTAGCCGATCACTGACCAGAGCCTTATCAGGTTCTCGGGATGCTCGGAGATCTGGAGCCTCAGCCTGTAGAATTTGCCCTCACGTGAAACCTGAATCGAACTAACCTCGACGCCGAACTCCTGCAGCATCGACTTGACCTGGTTCAGGAAGAACAGGCCCGAATCGACGTGTTCCGACCTCTTGCTCATCGAGAGGACAGGCGGCTCGAAGTTGTAGCCGTTAACGATCTGGGGTTTGTTAAGCTCGGCACCGAACAGCGCAGCCAGGTAAAGCCTCTTGATCCAAAGGGGCATCCTGAGCAGCCAATCAGGAACCGTGAAGTCGGATACGGTTTTCTTCCCCGCCGGAGCGCCGAGTACCTTCAGAAGCTCAGCGAAGCTCCTCGCCGAGACGCTGACCGAGTTCTCGGTTCCGACGGCAAGCTTCCCGTCGATTACCGTTGTCCTTTTTCTGCTGCGGATTCTGGACGGAGTGTAGCCCAGCAGGGTGATGTCGCGCCTTATCTCCTCGAGATCCTCAACGCTTCCGTAGAAGACCACCTTCTTTCCGTCGAAGGCCCCGTCGCCGGTAAAATAGCCCAGCAGCTTGACCAAAGTCGGGAGAGCCCTGCTCCTCGACGTGAGGGGGATGATGCCGCGCCTCCTCAGCTCCTCAGCCACTCCCTCATCGAACTCATCCCCCGAGAGTATTGTGAAATCCGCTGGCTCCTCGTATTGAACTCCCTCGAACGGGTGCGTCGCCACCATATCGCCAACGCTGAGCTCCGCAGCCTCGACCATGCCGCGCCTCGTGAGCACTGGATGATCCGGCGTCACGCGTATCTTGTCGCCTGTTTCGGTCCTGATGACGAGGAGCTCGTCGTCGCGCCTGAAGAGCTTCAGGAGGACCCTCGAGGCCCTGGAGGTCCTGCCCTCCCTGTCTACCACCAGAACGTCGTCGCCGATCTCGACGTCCTCGATCCTCTTCCACCAGCCCTCGCTGGAGAAGACCCTCGTTCCGGCAGGGAGGCAGTTGATGTCGTAGCCTACCCCCCCAGGCGAGATGACCCCCTCCGTAGCGTCCATGGCGGCGACTCCGCCGATCGGGAAGCCGTAGCCCTCGTGGGCGTCTGGAAGCACTGCCACGTGCTTCTGGACGCCTGGGAGCGTAGCGACGTTCACACCCTGAATTAAAGTCCTGTCTGTTAGCATCTTCTCCAGTAGCCTGTCGGATGCGAACACGTATACGGGTACCCTCATGTCTGATCTGTAGGTCTGAGGTATCAGCCAAACGTTCTCAGAGATACGCTGGAGTGGTATCTTTGAGCTCACGGCACCTCCACCTTCTAATATCTGATCTAGGGTAGCCTTATTAAAGTTGGTGGTTCTAACCCCGTATCCACAGCTCAACTAGCGTGGGCCTGTGTTTATGAGCCGATGGCGGACTGCCACGCAATCATAAAATAGCAGGAGCTGTATGGGGATTCCCGTGGCTAAATACAAGCCGCCGAAGAAGAGGAGATTCGGCAAGGGGGTAGCTAAATGTAGGCGCTGCGGCACGACCGTTGGTGTGATAAGGAAGTATAAAATCTACCTGTGCAGGCGATGCATAAACGAGGTTGCCCCGCTCCTCGGCTTCAAAGTCTATAACTGATGGGCGGAGTGGGGGGCGAGATCGCCTCCTCGACCTGCCTCACTGTGAGGCCAGCTTGCATCCCGGCGGCAAATTCCTTGATCAACTTTAGGCTCAGCCGCGACTGAGCCCTTAGCTCAGCCACATATTGCAGGACACGTTCATCAACATCGCCAGAGCTAAGCCGTGCCACAGCTATCATTACGCCTAGGATGGCCGAGGCCGCTAAGTAATCCCCGAGCCAGGGGGGACTCATGAAGCTGCAGGGGATACCCGCTAGGAGGAGTGGCGCCTCACCAAAATTGGGGTTGGCGCAGAGAGGGACGCGTGTTAGAGAGATTCCAGCCCTTTCCTCGGGCTCCCCCAAGAAGAGGTGAGTAGTGAGCCTACCGTGCCTAACAGCTAGTGTTAGGCCACCCTGTCCAAGACGTAAGATCGAGGGATGATCGTCCCGTGTATGCGTGGTCAGTAAAACAACATCTCCGACACGATCCCTAACCCTCTCGGTATCGATAACGAGTGAGGCTTTCCCCTCGGCGACGACGCCGCCTCTAGGCCTCAATCTCCAAGCTACTTCTCGGGATACTATTTTCCAAGACAGATCGCGGCACCAGAGAGAGAGCTGTAAGTCGTTTTGAGACGCTGTCCACTCGGCGAGACTTCTCATATCGCCTACGCAGACGCCTATGAGGGGTGTTAGCTGGGCGTGTGGTGCATCATCAAGAGCCAGCTGGATTTTTTCCAGCCGAGTAAAGTAGCTCTTAGGTAGCCCCAGCTCGTTCAGATATCGCAGCCACGCCGACGTAAAGGGGAGATAAAGACACTCCTCACTCAGCCTAGGCGCTTTAGTGGCCAGAACAACTGAGTACCCATGCCTGCTCAGTAGGTATGAGATAAGAGCCGCCGCAAAGTCCCCACCGTGTACAAGCACGTCTATATGCAAGGCGTCACCCCAGGTTGAACGGTAAGCCAGTCTTCAATACCTCTTCAGGAACCCTCGAAGACCATTTCCTCAAGAATTCTAGCTCTCTATTACTGCTCCTCATGTCGTCCGGCAACATAATCGGTATCTCGTCTATCACTGGATACCACCTCATACACTTCCGGCACACGAGGAGCCCGTCGATTATCTCGTAGGAGTAGCACTCGACGCATCTGGTTTCTGGGAGGCTGCTTACCATTCCGCCGTGGTAAGAGCAATATATCTCGCACGGTGTCGCATCCTCGACTGAGTATCGCTTTTCAGCCTGGAAAACATGGAGCTCCAGCGGGAAATTCCGGCAGATGGGGCAGGCGAGGATATCCACTAACCTGTACTTCAAGGCCAGCTAAGGTATCGCGTGGCGGGCCTTATTAAGTGATAGTATCCCAAAAAACTTTAATTAATGTCCTAAGACGTCTATTTCTACTCGCGAGGCTATTGTGGGGCCTTAGCTATATAAACCCGTTATTTGGACACTAACTTCGCTTTTCTTGAGGGAATGAGGGCGGAACCAGTCGAGCTTAGGCACTTAGGAGCCGGCTTGTCTGGCAGGACAGCAGGCATCCACACGGAGCACCATCCTACCAACGAGACATGTGTCTCTAAGGGCCCTGTTATAGATGCCGAACCATGGAGAAAGGCTGTTGCGACTTTAAGGAGTTTGAGAGGGTCCCTGAAATAATTTCATCCTAACGGGGAAAGAAGGGGGAGGGGTTGGCTGGTCACCCGTGCAGCATCTGGGAAACCCTAGAGGAGGCCGGACGTAAAATAAGGCATCACAGCACCCGGTAGTGGGGTGCGCGTTATAACGCCCATCATACCGGCCTCTGGGCTTTATCCCTGCGCCGGTGTGGCCAGCCTCCCCAGGGCTTCCTGCCTACATATCCTCCAGACTCTTGAGAGGGTTTCCTTCTCCATCTTCGTGGTAAGTTCACATGTTCTGATGTTGTTTACTGAAGCCGTCAGCCTCTGTAAAGCACGTCTCAAGTGCCCGCTATAGATCTTTCTTCTACCACGAATCGGTTTAAACAGCCCTAATAAGTTGCTCGTCTTCCTGAACCCCTTGGATGGATCTAGGTATGTTATCAGCTCGGCCAGAGCCTCCTGAGCCTTAATATTCCCACGAATACCTAACTCATCAACTAGCCTATTATACACAGGATACCTTTTACCAGCCTCCTCAACAATCATCCTAGCCATCTCCTCCAACTGCTTCTCTATGGATGAGATAGCTGGCTTCAGCGTAATCCTCTCACGCTCCGATAAGGCTTTGGCCTTATTGAGAAGTTGTATGTAGCTCTTCATAAGAGACCTATAGGCCAGAATCATCCTCCGCATAACTAGGAAATCCTCAGTAACCCTCCTAAACCACCTCTCCTCAATATTCATCAATACCTTTATGTCTCCCCTAGAGCTCTTCGGCAGCTTAAGCTCTCCACGCGCCTTCTCAAGCAGCGTAAGCCTCCTAAGATAATAGACCTCCACTCCCCGCCTTAGTAGTTCTATCGCGCCGTCCATGTGTTGAGGTGGTAGTGTGTCCATGAATAGCTTGTCTCCGGGCCCAGCCGGAACCTCGCCGAGGCTGTTTACGTGCTTGAAAGTTATTCCGTCAGTAGAGTATGTTATCCTGAATCTCTCGCCATTCTTCTTAGTCCTGTGAACGTCTGCGTAGAACTTAAATATCCCTGCACCCCCTCGTTCCGTGTCTTTATCTCATATGTCCTCGCTATTATGTGGAACCTCTCCACCTGCACCCTCTCTAGGACTATTGAGTTGAGTGGTGGTAGGTGGTGGATCTTCGGCGGTGTTTCTCCAGCAATGGCCTCGTGTATTAGCCACCTCAGCGTCGCGATGGAGGGTATCATCCATGTCCTCAGCATGCCTTCCCACTCGTTCTGAACAACCATGACTCCATCGGGTGTCGGAGTGATGTTCAGAACCATATCCACAGGGTATCTAAAGACCTCTAGGAACCTCTCAGACAGTTCTCGCCACGCCTCGGCGACGAATCTCTGCATGATTATGAAAGACTTGTAGTGTCGCACGCCCTCGTCTGCCCCATAGTCCCTGAAGACCATATAGTAGCCCTCATACCTCCCTAGCTCCTCGCCACTAAGCCTCATCCACAGATAAGCCATCACCAACCTATCTCCATCACCCGTTCGGATAAGAACCCCCACCAGCCCCACATATAAGGAGTAGTGGCCCCAACACACGGCAACGTACCAATACAGCTAGACCTATGGAGAAACGAAGTCACATTTACGGAAAAAGGACAGACAACACTATACGGATACCCAAGACCAGACTAAACCCACCCTACTACCCATAAATATATCTCTCCGTAGCCCTATAATATATCTAGATGAAGATAGAGTCTGTTAGAGTCTGTCCACGGCCGCGTCGTATTCGACTCGCGGGGTGACAAGGCAATGGAGACCGAGCTGGTCGTCAGGTTCCTTATCGACCTTGCGCCCTGGATTGCAGCCTACCTCGTGATATCGCTGAGCCTAAACTTGGAGTATGGCTTTACAGGCATACCTAACTTCGGGAAAGTTCTCTGCGTCTCGGGAGGCGCCTTCATTGTTGGTGCCATGCCCGGGCAAATTATCGCCTGGATATATAGACTCGGAGAGGGGATGGATTATTTCGACAACCATGCACAGATAATGAGCCGTGTAAACGATGTCTTAGCCGGCAACATTTTACTGGGAGTCTTGATGCTTGTGCTGTCGCTCGTCGCGGCGTCACTATTCGGCGCTGCACTCGGCTACATCTCAAGTATACCAGCCATAAGGCTCAGGGAGGAGTATCTCGCCATGACGCTTCTAGCAATGGGAGAGATCCTTATCCTCATAGGAGATAACTATAAGGGGTTTATCGGCGGGACCCTAGGAGTATTCGTACCCAGCTTCCTGGCGGCGGTGCCCCCGACCCTTCGGGGCTTCGTTATGGTTACGATCATAGTAGTGATAGCTGTGGCTGTTTACATCTTCGTGCACGTGCTGACTTTATCGCCTTACGGGAGGCTATTGAGGGCTATACGCGACAACGAGGATCTCGCTCTTTCGCTGGGAAGAGATGTCTCTTCGGTCAGGCGGGAAGTGATCGTCCTTGCAGGCGCCCTGGCCGGCCTAGCGGGGGCTCTACTCGCCCTAAACTCCGGCGCAGTTAATGCCAGGAACTTTAGCAGGGCTAATCACACCTTTATTCCATGGGTCATGGTTTTGGTGGGAGGCGCGGGTAATAATACTGGTACAGTGGTCGGAGTGATTCTCTTCATCATAGTCTCAAGACTCATTGATGTCTCGAAGAGGGAGCTGCAGGCTCTCCTGCCCTTTGACGTTGTCTGGCTGACACCGATTCTCCTGAGTGTAAGCCTCCTGATCGTGATGTTTTACAGGCCGCAAGGAATCCTACCCGAGAAAAGATTAGAGACTTTGAAGCCGCCCAGGGTCCAATACCCTGCGACGAGGCGCGACAAGCAATAGCCCACGGATATGCCTTGATGTCAGGGTCCCCCTCAAGAGCCTGGGAAAAATAATTTATTAGAAGCTTTAGCGGCTAGCATCCCAAGAGGATGGGAAAAATAAGGATAAGGAAGGTCAAGGTCCTGGCCGCCGAGATTCTCGAGAAATATCCAGACGCTGTTAAGCCAGATTTTGAGGAGAACAAGAAGCTGGTTGACGAGCTCCTGAAGGGCGAGGTCTCGCCTCGTCTTAGAAACAAGGTTAGCGGCTACTTGACCTCCCTCGTGAAGCAGAGGCTTCGTAAAGAGTCGGCCGAGAAGGGGGAGGAGCAGCTCACCAATATTAACGCTTAATAGCCGATGCATAGTGTTGACGATCCCGGGATCGGCGATAACTGATGAGTGTCGAGACTAGGAAAAGTGACCACATAAGGCTGGCTCTGGAGAGCGGGGAAACCGTGAAGGGCTCAACTTGGCTAGAATACGTACATCTCGTTCCAAGAACGGTGGGTGACGTTGATGTAGATTCCGTTGAGACCTCGGTCAAGTTTTTGGGCAGATGGTTCAGCGCGCCAATCCTTATCGAGGGGATGACGGGGGGAACTGAGGAGGCCGCGAAGATAAACGCTGTTCTAGCGGCAGCAGCCGAGGCGGCCAAGATACCTATGGGGGTTGGAAGTCAGAGGGCGGCGATAGTAAAACCTGAGCTGAGGCATACCTTTAGAGTTGCGAGAGAGACAGGGCCAAAGGCTTTCCTGATAGCGAATATAGGGGCGGCGCAGCTCGCGCTTCGGGGGGAGGACTTCGCATGGGAGGCTGTCAAGATGATAGAGGCCGATGCGATAGCTATACATGTGAATCTTCTTCAAGAAATTATACAGCCAGAGGGGGACAGAAGCTTCAAGGGCTTTCTCCACAATCTAAGAAAAATATGTAGAAGCTTGGGAGTGCCTGTTATAGTTAAGGAGGTTGGTTGCGGATTATCCTATGGAGACGCTGTGGCCCTAAAGGAGGCGGGGGTAGCGGCTGTAGACGTAGCTGGCCGAGGCGGGACGAACTGGGTCGAGATTGAGAGGATGAGAGCCATCGAGGCGGGCCGCCTAGATAGGGCCATGATAGCTGAGGATTTTCTTGACTGGGGCATACCAACTGCTGCCTCTGTGCTTGAAGCTTCACGTGTGAGGGGCCTAGAGGTGGTCGGGTCGGGGGGAGTCCGGAGTGGTGTCGACATCGCCAAACTATTAGTTCTAGGCGCGGTGATGGGGGGCTTAGCAAGGCCCTTCCTTAAGGCCGCTCTGGAAGGAGTTGAGAAGACTATAGCGCTTATTGCCATGCTTAAGGAGGAGATCCAAATTGTGGCGGCTCTCTGCGGAGTCTCTAACATGGAGGATCTGAGGAGGACTGCTTACGTCATTACGGGTCCATTAAAGGAGTGGTGTGACCAGCGATTTCCGCGCCGCGCTAGAAGGGTCTATAACGCGAGGCGAGGCATAAATAAGTAGACCGAGTACAGTATTACGCCGGCGGCCATGTAGAGCACCCAATTCCTGGCTGAGGTGGTTATGATCTTCAATCCGTCGAGCGGCCCGATGGGGATCAGGTTGATGAGACCCATAAGGGCGTTTATCTCGCCAACCAAGTAGAGAGCCAGAGCTAGTCGATAATCCAACACCCCCACCAACCGGTTCAGCGACAGCAACCCCAATAGCGCCATAGCAATAGCTATGTTTACGAGTGGGCCGATGGCTGCTATCCGAGCGACGTTTCTTTTGGTGACGGGGCCGAATATCATCACGGCTCCGGGGGCTACGAACTTAAACGGCAAAATTATCGAGACTATGCTGATGAGCGAGCCGAAAAGGTTAAGCCTAAAACTGGCCCAGTACCCTAGCCTCAAAGCCATAAGCTTGTGGGCTAGCTCATGGGCAAGAAACGAGGCTACTAGCGACAGCACAACCAAGCCCAATAGAAAAGGACCGATCTCCTGAAAAGGATACACTATGGAAAAAACAACGCCCGCCACTATAGCCCCCCCAGCAGCGAGATGAAGCCTCTCAGAGCCCCTCCCCATCGATGCCAACCTTGAAAGTATTACTTCACTCTTAAGAGCAAGCATAGTTGCAGGGCGCGATACATTTCCAGAGGCACGGTCTCCCCCACGCTCGATTTCAGTTATGTTCCTCGCGAGGTGAAGCTGCCTGCAGTCGTGCGCCTCCGGCAGACGGTGCGCCGAGCAGAAATAATCACCACAGTAGGCGCATCTAAAGGGTAATACCTCCTCTCTCCCACATTTATTGCACTCCATACCGCCCCTGATCCTAACTCTGCCGACTACTACGTCGGCATTAAACTTTCTGCATTACGCAATAGGCGCGGCCAAGGCTATGCAACTCCAGCGCGGATTGCCGGGGTCTGTGGACCCCCAACGTGCGGCCTTAGCTAGTCGGAGATATATTTATGAGTCTCCGACAGGCGCTTATTAATGGTCGTGTTGTCCATAAACCAAACCCCAGGCGACAGCTTCGCCGCTCTACTACTACAAATCATATGGTTTATCTTCCTGATATCCTTCTTCTTCATCTATCCCTACTTTGGTCAGCGGACGCAGCTGGCTTTCGTGCTGAGGTATATCGAGAAGAGGCTCGCGGCGTTGAAGCAGATTAAGGACGAGGTGAGAGAGAAAACAATCAACATCATCAGATCCTACAATCAGTCGCAGAACAATCCACACATTGAAAAGGAGATAGATGCGCTTCTAGACTTTTTCTACATTCCTCCCGAGTCCATGGACCCTGCCGGAATCGTGTATAAGCTTGAACACATATTGGAGATAGGCGACACAAGGTTTGAGGAGAGCGTAGCCAGACTAGCCCCTAAGGCAGACACGTATAGGGTAAAGAGTCTAGCTAACCTAGTGGAGGTGGCGAGAGCTCTCAACATAATCTACAGGATCGTAAGGCACTACTACTTAATCGGTAAGAGGACGGGAAACTATTTCCTAGCGCTCCAGATACAGATACAGCTTCCCATGATAATGGAGATTGCAGAATCTTACAGGCAGGCATCCTTCGCCTTCGCGAAGAACCTACCGATAGGCGATGGAATCGGGGTGCTCTCCGCAGCTAAGTTTGTCAGGGATGGGAAAAGGATCTCTGATACGGAGGTCGCTAAGGACACATGGCTCACAGTTGTAGAGTTCGAGGGTAGGAAGGTCTATGTTGTGAGACCTATAGGGCCAGGCGGTTCCGTTGGCCGGCCTGGAGAGGCTATCCGGAAACTTATCTACGAGTTAAACACAAGGCCAGACATCATAATCACGATAGATGCAGCTCTCAAGCTGGAGGGCGAAGATACTGGGAAGATAGCCGAGGGGGTAGGAGTCGCGATAGGTGGGCCTGGAATCGACAAGTTCAAGATCGAGACTCTTGCGAGGGAGAAGAACATACCTCTATACGCAATAGTGATCTATCAGTCGATCCTCGAGGCCATCACCCCGATGCGAGAGAGCATAGTTAAGTCGGCAGACATCGTGGTCAACAGGGTGAAGGAGATTATCAGAGAAAAGGTACCGGTCAGCGGGGAGGCAATAGTCGCGGGGATTGGTAATACAATAGGGGTTGGGATGTAGGGGGTTGGGCGGAGTGAGGCGATTGGTTGACTCCATTAGAAGCGAAAACGTTTACACGAAGACTCGTGGCATAACTTTCAATCCGATTACCCAGCTCAAGTGCAGCAATTGTAATACAATACACACAAGGAGCCATAAGGATGGTGACTACGTATTCGGCGTCGTAGAGGAGAAATGTCCCAACTGTGGAGCCACTTCACAGATAATCACGGCTATCTACGTCGAGGACCAGCCAAAACAAAGGCCCACAATCTGACTAAACCGTCACTTAGACCACTGCTCTCTTCTGCAGAGTGCTTTCTCTTGAGACGTAGCTGTGAGGATCAATCCTTGCATTGGTAAGAAAGGAGCCCTCCTGAACGACGGCGTTGTCTCCTACTACGCTTATTCCTATCACGACTGTAGGCTCAGTCCGTGACGACAAAATCTTTGAGTGGCGAGCGATTATGCTGTCTTGAACATAACCTCCCTCACCTATAAACACCCTGTCATGAACCGCGGACCGCTCTATCGTGACACCGTCACTGATAAAACAGTAATTATCTATATAGGAGTCGTTAATGACCACGTCATCCCCAATATCGCAGTGGCGTCCTATCAGGACGTTCCCGTTTATCCTGATCCTGCCCGTCTTGACCTTGCGTAAGATTTCTTCGCGCCTGGCAAGGGCCGCCGCACTCTGTCCAAGTATCCAGAGCCTTGCGTCTCCAGACTCGTACGCAGGCTCACCGAACAGGACCCGCATATATCCGCTATTCATGATGCGGAGCATAGAGTTTAGATAAAGCTCAGGCGTGCCTACGTCATACCAGTCGGACTCTGTGATATATGCTGCGAGGTGGTAACCCTTTTTCAACAGGTAGGGGAAGAGATCCATCCCAAAGTCTAGCCTTCGCAGGGTCGCTCTGAAGGCTCTTAGCTCATTGTCATGGCAGAGCTTCCGAGCCTCATCTGAGAAGAGGCAGATACCTGTGCTGGCAAGGTTGCTTGGCGCCTCCTCTTTACTCGGCTTCTCTACAAACGAGGTTATCCGCCTATCCTTGTCCACAGCGACGACGCCGTAGGAGGATGGGTCCTCCACAGGCTTTACCACGATGGTTGAAAAGGCTCCAACCCTCTCATGGAAATTCAGGAGGTCTGATACGTCGAGATTGAAAATCGTGTCTCCCTGAGCCACTAGAACCGGCGAGTTTAAGTTGTAATAGTCTAGGTTGATCAAGAAGCTGTCGGCGCTTCCGAGGTCTTCGATGTTGGGCTGGTACCTTATGTGTATACGGGGGTTAAAGCCATATTTTGCCGATATCCCGTATCCTTCCTGGAAATAATCGAATAGTGATCTGTAGTTAACGTAGCCTTTCACCCCAAAGATAAAATTCCTTATTCCCTGAGACGCGAGGTGCACAATTGTGTATTCGATAAGGGGACGGCCAAGGAACCTGACCAGGGCCTTGGATACCTCGACTGTGAGGGGGCGCAGTCTCTTTGCCACCCCACCAACAGGGAGAAAGACTGACAAGTCTGAAACACTGGTCAACGCTATTCATTAATTCGCTGCAGGCGTAATAAGTATTTCTGTAGATAGTTGTAAAACCATATATCAGCCACACCGACACCTCATTTATGTGAAGCGGCTGGGTGCCAGAGAGCTAAGACGAATGCAGGAGCGGATGTTGAGTAGTTTGGGTCTGAGCATGAAGGAGCTGGGGCAGGCAAGGGAGGTACTTATTGATCTCGAGGGGAAGACCATCAGGATCCGAGGAGCTAACGTTATTGCAGTCAATACACAAGCTGGACGCATGTACCAGATCGTCGGTGGCGAGGAGGTGGAGGAGGCAGAAGCAAAGACTGAGATCACAGCGTACGAGCCTAACCAAGAGGATGTAGCGCTAGTCGCCTCTCAAGCAGAAGTCAGTTTAGAGGAGGCGCGACAGGCCCTTATAGATGCTGGGGGAGACCTCGCGCGAGCAATTCTCAACCTGAGGATGAAGAGGACAGGCTAGCTGGTCGAGCCCACTACGCTACAATGAGTATGGGATAGGACTGTAGCAGGTCAGCAAACTCATCCCTTGAGAGAGAGCTAGACACCATATCCAGCTCTTGCAGATTTACGAGGATGCCTCCCGACACCAAACTAGAGAGCTCCGCGACCATCTCTTTATTCCGGAGGATGCCGGGAGGGATAAGATAGTCTGAATAGCGCGAGAACATTCTCGAGCCCTGCTTATCGCCAGAACTAGAGCGGCCCTGAAGCAGTGAGTCGATGGCTAATAGGCGGTTAGAGATTGAGCTAGGCCAAGAGGAGGCTACAAGCATTCTTTCGCCAAGTCCGGCCAGACCCTCTACTACGCTCCGGAGGCGGTGCAACAATTCAGACAAGAAGAAGAAAATTTGTTCTGAAGTGGTCTTGTCCCCTGAGCTTTGGGCTGCTTCGATAGCTCCCACGGGGGCCAATAGATAATACAACTTGGGGACCACAGACCTTTCGAGTCTCGCCCTAACTCGTGGCGCTGTACGCTGTGCGAAAGCTGAAAACTCAGATAAAACTCTTTTAGTCCTCTCCTCGAAGGCGCCCCAGTCGCCGCCAGACTCGGTGACAAGCCTATACACGTTCAGTCCCACAAAATAATACGTGCCTACATGATGATTAGGCTGACCAGACAAGATAGAATACCTAGTAAATAGTGGTGGATGCTCCTCTACGGCGGCCAAGAGCACCTGTCCGTTCCCACGGAGAGGGTACCCAATCATGGCTTTGTCTAAAAACGTGAAGAGTTGGGTCAGCGCTGTGGTGGTACTCGAGTCCTGCAGGTATTGTGTTAGGTCTTCAACGTTGTTGCTAGAGATTTGTAGCGCATGGTATATAGTTTCTGGGAGAGGCGCGATCTTAGTTGCCTCAATCAGACTTGATGACCGTTCACGGATTACAAGGTCGTTCACTACTGTGAGCAGAGCTTTGTCGAGAGATTCGTCCTGGTTTGGACCTTGAGAGAGGCTGAAGATGTGTGTAAGAGTCCACGCGGGGTGGTAAATATCTAGCTCCCCGTAGTAGTAGTGTTTTCTTAAGCTAGGTGGTATGGCTTTGTCAACAACGTAAGTCGACATCACGCTAGAATAGACATACTTGGTGAAGGGCCACCATTCACCCTTGCTGATATACTTGTTGAAGATCCTCTGGAGAGTGGCGAGGGTCGGTCCCGAGTGCGCGAGGGACGATAGCCTATTTATCGGCAGGCCAGTTGAGGCAAGCTCCACCAATAACATGTCCTCGACCAGCCATCGTGGCAAAAAGTCCGCAGATAGAGATTCAACACCGCTCTCTACGGCCAAGCTAACCCTCCTAGCCAGACGGTGAGGTACGCGTAATTCTCCAACGATGAGTTCTGTTAGGATGTTTCGGTCGAGATATTCGGCTGAGTCGTCACTGGTCTGAATCATAAGCTTACCCCGAGACAAACCTTCTTCAAGCTGCCGAATCACCTCAACAACGGCCCGGCCCAGCGGTGTGAGGGAATAAGAGCGAGACCTAGCCGAATAATTGACTAAACCGTTTTGTGCCAGCCTCTTCAAGTGGTAAGAAAGTGTGACACTTTTAGACCTCTCGGCAAAACCCAGATGTTCAGCGATCTCTGAAAAACTCATTTGTGAGGCAGTGAGGAGCCTAAGTATTCTGAGCCTGCTAGGAGAGAGAGCGACCCGCGCAGCCCTTACAACATCATTATTCCCGACACTAAGACTCATGATGTATAATAACAGGGGGCGCTAGACTAAATCCTTTAGCCCACGGCTGGAAGAGCTTAAATTAGGGCTAATGCATTTATAGTGATCGGCCGTCAGAGGACTGTGGGCCCGTAGCTCAGCCAGGTGGAGCGGCCGGCTCATAACCGGTAGGTCGTGGGTTCGAATCCCACCGGGCCCAATTTTAGTTAATTGATAAGATAAGTGTGGGGGTGTTTGCTGGGAAATGGTTGGGGGGAGGGGTAGGCATCCTAGTGGTTCTCTCGACGTAGTTCTCTAGCCGTATCTGCTTCTTAGTAATTGTGAAAACTGCATATCTGTAGAAGTTTATGTTACTGCTGGCCCGAATATAGATCGTACTTACGTTCTTTTTATGTGCGTATTTCTTTCCAGCCCTAGGACCATAGAATACTGTTCTCCGTTGGACATGAATTCTTGGCCCCGTTGATTCAATGTTAAATCTCCTAAGAAGATCCATGATATAGGTGAGTAGTCTCTGGTCGGTGTTATAGATACATATGTAACCACGTTTGTTGACGCTTCCTTCTGAGTCTGCGAAGCCCCTGAGGAACGCTACCACGCACCTCTCGCTGTGCTCGACGTATTTCTTCAACCTATCGAGGCCAATTGGCTTTCTGAGTAGCTCATAGAGCGTCTTAGACTCAACTTCGACGACATATTTTCCTACGTCATCCCTAAATCTCGGCCTTATTTGTTTCCTTCCCAGAACCTTTGCAAGACACCCAGCGAACTCCTCGACAAACTCCCTATCTTTAGCCTCAAGGCCTATCATGACGTCGTTGTAGCCTTTGCGGACGCGGCTTTTCTTCCCAACATATCCATCGCCAACCTTCACACCTATCACGTACGCCAACTCCTCTGAAGGCTTCAACAGTTCTAGCGAAGGTATCAATCTACCGTTGTATGGGCTATGCACTCCACGTAGCCAGTAACTTATGTGAGACTTGGATAGTCTGACTCCGTATCTTCGATAGATTTCTTTGATAATCCCTCTATATGTAAGCCCGCTTCTACGAAGGGCAACGACATCATTGTACAGCTTGATCCGAAGCTCCCGCGGCAGGTATCTACCCACTCACTACACCCCCTCATTCTGTGTCTTTATCTCATATGGCCTTGCAACTATGTGGAACCTCTCCACCTGCACCCTCTCTAGGACTATCGAGTTGAACGGTGATAGATTCTCGGGCGGCGTTTCTCCAGCCGTCACCTCATATATGAGCCACCTCAGCGTCGCGACGGAGGGTACCATCCAAGTCCTCAGCCTTCCTCCGGAAAAGTGATCTAATTTATTCGATGAGAACTTTGATGGGCTTAGGGTATGTTTAGAATGGTGCAGCGGCTAAACCCGATTAATGCTTCCTTACCCTGCATCCTCAGGGCACGGAACCTGTCTTCTCCGTGAACATCAACCTTAAAGGATAGACCATCAACATCAAAATTGACTCGAACGAATGTGCCCACAAAAGTGACGCTCTCCACCCTTCCCTTTAACACGTTCAAGTACTCAGCCTCCGCCGGATGGTTCTCGTCGAGCAGGTAAATATCCTCAGGCCTTAACGACAGAATTATCTTAGAGCCCTCGCTTAACAGTGGGCCGCCTCGAACCCTTAAAGTAACATTGCCCGCTCGAACCAGTGTGGTAGAGCTTTCCTCTTGGTATCCAATGACCCTAACCTCGATGAAGTTGCTGCTTCCAATAAACGCGGCGACGAAAGGCGTCCTCGGATTGGTATATAGTTCATATGGTGTACCTACCTGCTCTATTCGTCCACTGTTCATAACGTAAATCCTATCCGAAATTGCGAAAGCTTCGCTTTGGTCATGAGTCACGTAAATCGTTGTTTTTCCAGTCTCCTTTTGGATGCGCCTTATCTCATATTTTAGCTCGTCCCTCAACTTAGCGTCTATGTTGCTTAGAGGCTCGTCAAAAAGAAGCACGGCTGGATCCGTAGCAAGTACCCTTGCAATCTCGACACGTTGTGCTTGCCCCCCGCTCAGCTGGCTTGGCATACGCTCTTCAAACCCCTCCATCCTAACTAGTCGGAGGACCTCGGATACTCTACTTTTGATCTCGCTTTTAGGATACTTTCTCATCTGAAGCCCGATAGTGTCCAAATAAGGCGTTATATTTAAAGGCCGGTTGGTGTGTCTTGTATGTTATGGATGTTGTGGCCCTGGTTTCGGGCTGTTTTATGCGTAATAAAAAAGTAGGGAGGTTAAGGTCCTAGCTGTATTGGACTACATGTTTCATGGTAGCTGTAGGAAGGTTTCCAGAGTTCTGAGCCTTGCTTTGGAGCCTATAAGCAA
>Ga0079992_158994_pt1 | contig 18564 bp, 16 predicted proteins | sample FaiFalFF_MnMetaG_3_FD_69197 | JGI IMG/M metagenome (GOLD analysis project Ga0079992, IMG submission 69197) | Freshwater microbial communities from Yellowstone National Park, Wyoming, USA - Fairy Falls B (FF_Mn_B) MetaG (SPADES assembly) (version 2) | ecosystem: Environmental > Aquatic >... | reverse complement strand
CTAGGATACCTAAGACTAAGCATAAAAAGCAGCAACAAAGAAGGAAGAAGAACATACATATACCTACCGGGAATACCGGCAACACTACTGGAGAAAGAACTTATCAAGAGCTTCAGCAAAGAACACTCAACACAGACACTAAGTGAAAATGAAGACACCTGATAGATGGCTGGTTAAGAAAGCGGTGAGTAGAGAATCCAAGTAGCTTATTAGGTAGCGTGGTAACGGTATTTTGGTCAGGGCTTGAGACAGGAGGACAGGTCTGACGACTGCCCAAGATGCGGGTGATACTAAAACCAACAAAGAGAGGGTATCTGGAGTGCAAGATATGTGGTTGGCGTAGGCCATTGAAAGGTAAGAAGGGGACATTAAGGGAAAATGAGTTGGACGATTTTGAGATGAGACGAAGAATGTGGGGCTCCATGCTAGCATACAGATATATGACTGGAGATGGGCCACCTTAGAATAAGAAAAAATATGGCTGGACGAGAATAGTTTGAATATGTGAAGAATCAGATTGTATGGGTTGGTTATATTGCCTTGGTTACAGTTGCTTTAGTTGGACTCTTTCTAACCAGTGTACTAATCCTAGGGAAAGGGGAAAGGCAGGCCGTTACAGGTTCGCCTTCCACATTTACAAACCTTGCCGGTGTTCATGCGGGGATGGATGTTAACTCCGCTGCAGGGGCTACTCTGAACGATATTAGCAACGAGCCTTTGTCTCTCGCTAAAGATACAGATGGGATGGGCTCACTTGCCAGAGTAGGGCCTTCATATGAGTTAAGTGCTCCAAGCCTAGCCCTGCCAGATCAGTTTAAGGTAAGGGGACAAGCTCCCATACTGGGGGCTAAACGTGTTGTTAGAGGAACTTATGATGTGTTGGCTAGGTGGCCTGACGAAAGAGGTGTTGAAATAGGCCTAGTGACGGTAGATGTGGATGGGTCTAATGTTGTAGGAACTGTGGTTCTTGTGCTTAGAGATATCAGCTTCTCGGTTGTGGATAAGCAGGGTAGACAGCTCTCAGGAGCACGCATAAGCATATCACCAAAGCTGATGAGGGATGAGGACATGCATCTCACACCCGACACAGTATTCACACTACTGAGATTACCTGACGGCAGAACCTACGACTTCACGGTGAGTGGTCTAGCGAGTTCGGCACAACAGCTAAGACAGTAGTCCGCGATACGCCCGCAGGACTACAGGTGAGAGGAAGCATAACATTAACCGTAGACGATGTGTCGATAAAGGTTGTTGATTTAGAGGGGAGACCGGTAGCTGGAGCGGCAATCAAGTTCGCAGGAAGGGATGTGGGCTCTACAGACAGCCAGGGAGTAATAATAGTTGGGCAGGTGCCTCTAGACAACGATTACCCCATCACTGTAACAAAGGATGGTGCGGAGATGGGAAGCTATCTAGTCAGGTTCACGGCATCTAGAACATCCGCAACGATACAGGCAGGCATATACGACATAACGGTGCTGGTCAAGGGAGCGGCTGGGCAGCCTATACAGGGAGCACTAGTAGAGCTCGTCAAAGGCGGGACAGCAATAGCTAAGGTGGCAACAGATGCCAGCGGAACAGCCGTTTTCTCCAAAGTCATTGGAGTGGATTACGTGGTTAGGGCATCGTATGGAGTGTTTAGGGCGGAGACAAGCCTGCCTAAAGGCATTCGCAACACACAGATAACACTAGACATCTATACATCACTCATTGGAGTGCCGGTTAACTTTCCAACATCCCTAGTGCTGACTATTGGCTTCATACTACTCATTATAGTAGTAGCCGTCATCGTAATCGAATACATCCACTGGAGAGGGAGACGGCTAGGCCTTTACCCACTACCAACAAAGTAAATTCTTGATTTTGTTGCCGTAGGTTTTAGCTTGCACTCCCTGTTATTAATATCTACATTCTAAGCTTCTAATCCTTACGCTATTATCCTTATCTTTACACAATCGGGAAAGTGGATCTGCAATGTTCTGATAAGCTCTCCGTTTAACCCTAGGTAGTGTCCGGATAAGCATTTTCATACACCTCCCTGCCCTAGCGGCCTGATAGTATATTGTGAATTAGGTTTAGGAATAGTTTGAGGTTCTTTATTCCTTGTATGTGGTTTCTTGTGATCATCTTATGGTTGAATACAGATGTCCACTGCTTTAGGTATCTAAAGAGCTTCTCAACCTTGTTCCTCATACCGAATCTTATACTCTAACCCAAGCCTCTCTAGAGTCCATTGGTACCAAGGGCCTGTATCAACTACCACGAATTACTGAATCTAACGTCCACGGTAGACCATACATATATATGGATGCCTTTAACACATAGCTTTGCTCCATCAACGGCTAATACACCTTTTGTAGCTTAGGCTCTACCGCAACCTTGGCCGTAGGTACCTTCCAGGTAGAACATGTACAGTAGGCTTGTTTATAGGTTCCAGAACCATGCTAAGAACCTTAGAAACCCTTCTACGGCTACCGTGAACATATGCTCCAAGACAGCTAAAACCTTAACCAACCTACTTCGTCTAAAACGGCCAGAAGCCATGTAGTGTCCGGATAAGGCTTTAAATACCATCAAGTGGTAGCCATTTTCAAGTTCTGGGCTATTATAGTAAACCCTCTAGCTATATAAAACCACTTATCTGGACACTATTAGAAACAAGCCACAATATCATACATAGTTTAAACAACCATTCGACTCTTTCGGACATCAATTTCAATTGATAGAGTAAGCTTTTAAGCTCTCACTATTAACCGGTTTGCCATGGGTCGAATAATCAAGGGTTGGGAAGGCAGATATTACGAAGACTTTGAGCCAGGCGATGTATACGTGCATCCATATGGAAGAACTATTACCGAAAACGACAACATCTGGTTCACCCTACTCACTATGAATACAAATGAAATCCACTTTAACAATGATTATGCAGCTGGGACCGGGTGGGGAAGGCCGCTTATCAACAGTGCTCTAACACTCGCCATCGTGCTAGGAATGAGTGTGATGGACGTAAGCCAGAACGCCGTTAACTTGGGATGGGAAGAGATAAAGCTGCTTAACCCTGTGTTCGCAGGCGATACATTATACGCCCAGACGGAGGTTCTGGAGAAGCGTGAATCCAAGTCTAGGCCTGAGATGGGTATTGTGAAATTGAAGACTATAGGCTACAACCAGAATAACACACCGGTGATTGAAATGAAGAGGACTATCATGGTTTGGAAGAGGAATTTCGCACCTAGACTTAAGATTTATGACAAACGGATGAAATTTGCTGAAGGAAGGTAGTTCCACTAACTCACAGACCTTTGGATTATAAGGTTAGGTCATTTTATGACAAGCCTAAAAGTCTAACCCACTTTTTAACAATACAAAGAAATAATATGCGAATAAGTGAAAACTCAAGAATCTGTACAAAGAGTGTTAAAGTCTGACGATCTAATGTTTTCTTGTCTGATATTATGTTTTGACATAAAAACTTTAACAAGAAGCCTGTTTCTAGATTTGTCATAATTCAGAATACTTCTTACCGTTTATTTAGTTGATTGTGTTCAATAACCTGTTATTAATATACCTATGAAACAACATTTTGTCTAGTCGGTTGGCGTGCATCAAGTCACACATGCTTTGAGATCTTCTCATTAGCTAGTTTTCCATAAGTTATTGCTATAGCCATTACATCATGTTCTCTCATACCCATCTGAGCGGTTGCGGTGAAGAGTTCCTTGACTATGGAGCCAAGTGGTGTCGGTACCTCAACATCTCTGGCCACCTCCATCGCAAGCCTGAGATCTTTCACAGCCAAATCAACTGTAGCCACAGGACTCCATTCATCATCTATTATCTTCTGAGCCTTGTACTCCGTCACATAGTTCTTGAAAACCGTATTGTTAAAGACTTCAGTTAGTGTTTTTGGATTTACGCCTAGTCTTGAGGCCAACACAACACATTCAGAAAAGCCGGCCATGACTATCCAAAGATGCAAATTGAGTATTAGCTTGATAGCCATACCAGAACCTATGTCGCCTACATAGAGTATCTTCTGACTGGTTTTCTGGAGAATCGGTGCGATCATATCAACAGACTCTTTCCTGCCAGCAGCTAATATTGTAAGCTTGGCCTGCTCAGCTATGAATGTACCTCCCACTACTGGAGCCTCAACGAAATCTCCACCCTTTGACCTAACCTCCTCAGCGATTCTCCGAGTGACCAGAGGATGGTTGGTGCTCATATCAACCACTATCTTACCAGGGCCAACTCCATCAAGGACGGATGATCCCCTCATATCACCTGTACCTATTAATACATTCTCGGTTACAACCGGGTCTGTGAGCATGCTGATCACAATCTGACAACTCTCAGCCAAAGCCTTAGGCGACTCAGCTATCCTAGCCCCTAACTGAGCAAACTCTTCAGCTTTTAAACGAGTTCTATTCCAAACCATTAGGGGGAAGCCGCCCTTTAGTATATTTCTAGCTATTCGGCTGCCCATTCGGCCTAATCCTATAAAACCTATATCTGGCATGGTTTTTCAATGTAGAAATTGATGAGGTGCTTTTAAAACTTTCCATGATTGCTGCTTCGCAACAAACATTCCAAAAGGAGCCATTGATACCAATTATATTAATGCCAAATGACTCAGGCTGTAGTGGAAGAGGTGGCTAAGAGTTTTTCCATATCAATTATTCGCTGAGCAATCTTTATAGTCGCATCATCTACCATAATGCCGTCGATAGAAATAGCTCCTAGGCCTTCGCTCGCAGCTTTCTCATAAGCCTTCACAATCTTTCTAGCGATCTCGATCTCTTCCTTTGATGGTGTATATACTTTATTACACAATTCTACCTGCTTTGGATGTATGGCCCATTTCCCCTCAAAGCCTAAGCTTTTCGAGAGTCTAGCTGACTTAAGGAAACCTTCGGTATCTGTATAGAGTGCGTAAGGCCCGTCTATAGCCTGTAGACCAGCAGCTGCTGTTGCATTTCTTATGGTAAAGAGTGGATAGTGCCAGATATGGCCGGTGTACTCCTCCACATGCCCGCCTATAACCAGAGATGTCATACCGATGCTGGCTGCATAGTCGCCAGGCCCGAATATGAGTGACTCGAGCCGTGGGCTGCTGAAGGCAATCTCCCCACAACGTAGGATACCTTCAGCAGTCTCTATTATAGCCTCAATCCCAATAGGAGAAACTATTCCATTCTCATCCTCGAGCATTTTCAGGGTCTTTTCAACAAGCTGTATGTCTGACGGTTTATTTACCTTTGGTACTATCACACAATCTATTTTGTCTCCGACCCTGCTTAGGACGTAGCTCAGGTCGTCAAACCAAAACACAGTATCCACAGAGTTTATCCTAAAAGCTATAGTCTTACCGCTAGGCTTCTCAACATCCCTAAGAACCTCAACAATATTCCTCCTAGCGACATCCTTATGGGAGTCAGGCACAGAGGCTTCAAGGTCAAAGAAAACCTCATCGACCTCTATCTCAAACAAACCCTTCCTCATCATCTTCAAACTCACGGCTGGAATAGCCAACTCGGCTCTTCTCAATCTTCTAATGGGCATACCAAACGCTGTGTCCTGGAAGGTTTTATTTATGGATTAGCTAAAAACCCTTAATCACCCTGATCAGGTCTTGGAATAGGTGTGAACTACTTACCAATACTGAAGTCTTTTAAAACTATGTTTACACAATTGCAAGCTAGTACGAACTATACTCTTCCACGGGAGTAGAATGTGGCGCTGGCAAGATATAACTCCTTGATGGGTGTCCTATAGCTGGATAGTTTGGGCGCGGGGCATGCTCACACCCATCTGGCCTATAGACTCCCATTTGGACACAACTCTGAACTAAGCTAATTCTATGGCATTGAGTATCGAGAGGAGAATACACCGCTTTTCCTAACAACGAGCTATTCAAATAGCAGATAATTAACATAATGTACCGAGCTTGAATAGGGGAAATTAGGTTACCTAAAGGCAATATGTTGTCCATTATGTGTTTAGGAGGTAGAAAGATAGGGCCAAAGATATACATAGATAGCTATTCTCGCAGTTATTTATATGAACATAAGTCCAGCGTACTCTCCCAACGAATGGTTTGCGGACTCATGTCGTATGATAGGTAGAGAATGACTACTGAGGTCATGACCATCAGCACATAGAGGAATATACAAGGATAGCCTCGACACATAACCTATTCTATCTAAAGAGAAACGTAAACAAACTACCAACCATAAAACCCATAACAAAATTCAGCACATAGAGGAATATACAAGGATAGCCTCAATGGAATAAGGGCGAAGAGTTTTATATTAGGTTAGGTTTAGAATGTTGGTTATGGGGAATGAAGGACATGGAGGTAATAGATATTTTCTGTCATATCTTCCCGCCGGGTTTTCTAAATGAACTCCAGAGAAGGTGTCCTCACCTCTCTTTTAAGCCAGCTGGCACAGGTAGTGCGTTAAATATCATCAATAATCAGTCAGGTTACTGGGTCTCCTATGTTATACCAGACTCGGCCTTTGACACTCCAGAGAAACGGTTGGAAGACATGGATAGACATGGTATTGATATCCAGGTCCTGAGCGTCGCGCTGCCCGGAGCCGAGCCTTCAAGCCTCTCAACTTCACCGGAGGATGTGGTCAAGCTAGCAAGATTTGTCAACGATTCAATATCCGACATCGTCAACAAGTATCCAGAACGTTTCGTAGGAATTGCTGAGATACCCATCACATCGGAGACTGATGCTCTGGAGGAGTTTGATAGGGCTGTCAATGAGCTTGGCATGAGGGGGGTTCAGTTGTATACGCAGATGGGTGGGCTGCCAATAGATAATGAGAAGTTTCATCCTTTGTTTGAAAGGGCCATTAAATATGATATTCCCATACTACTTCACCCATCTAATCCGCCTCCAAGCCAGTCAAGGCTTTACGAACAGGATTATTCCTTGATGCTCATGTTTGGATGGCCGTATGAGACAACTTTAGCCCTTTCAAGGCTTGTCATTTCAGGAGTTATAGAGAAATTTCCCAACATTAAGCTGGTATCACATCATATGGGAGGCATGATAGCATACTATGGTGGACGTCTTCAGATATATGAGAACCTTGCAGCAATGCGTGGAATAAAGTACCAGAAGCCGCTACTGGAATATTTTAAAGTATTTTACGCCGACACGGTACTGGGTGGTCATCTTCCTGCAGCAAAGTGTGGATATGAGGTCTTTGGCCCCGACCACGTTGTCTTCGCAACAGACTACCCTTTTGGACCAGAGGTTGGCAACGCATTCATAAGGCAAGCCATGAGCATTGTTGAGGGATTGAACATATCGGAGCGGGAGAAAGCTAAGATATTGCATGGAAACGCTCGTCGCCTTCTTCGTCTTGGCTAAGGTGAGATACTGTGTAGTTTTTCAAAGCGACCTTTAGCTCAGAAAATTTACATCAGGAAAGTCTTAAATCAGAGTTTCATTCCTGCATAACATGCAGGAAAAGATAGTAACACATAGGGTTATAACCCCACTATCATACGCCACATTGATAGTACCTATCGCTGGTCTGATAATTGCTTTAGTAACGACGGATCTTAGGCTACTCATATACACCCATGTTATAACCGGTGGCACGTGGACCGGGATTGATCTCTTCATGGGTCTTGTCATGACACGTGTGATGAGGGGGCTGAACCCTGAGGCTAGGACCGAGGTGGTTAAGAGGCTGGTCCCGCTGCTCCTATTCTTCATGCCCGTGCTTGCAGGTGTTGCGATAACGTCAGGGATAATTCTAGCCCAAATATATAGAATACTTGATGTCAGGTATCCAATGATCGTTATAACAGTAATCGTTGTGGCTATACTGACTATCCAAGGATATGGCATCATAATGCCGAATGAGATAAGAATATACCGTGAGCTGAGGAAAGATGTGCCCGACAGGGAGAAGATAGTAAGGCTAGGGCTCCGCAACTTTAGAGTTGCTGGCAGTCAGGCAATCTTTCAACTGGCCATCATATATGTAATGGTCAATATCCGTCTGGGTATTCTTATTCCCTTCTAACTAACTATGATTTATCAGCGATGCAATGTCCCACCAGTTTCACCACGTCATCGAGCTTTTCAAGATTCAACGTGGTGGCTATAAGCTCTTCTAGTTTGTAGCTTGTGAGAACGGTTTTGGTGTTACTCCTAAATTTTGTCATTACTTGTTCGCTGCCTATTAGGGGAGCATCGCTCCGCTTGCCATAATATTTGCTTCCATCCTTCATCACAATATTGATAATTACATCATCATTTTCCATTCTCTTAGTGAATCTTATCTTTCTAATTAGTTTAGCAGTTTCCGGTGGAATGCCTCTTGAGATATCGAAATCCAAAACATTGGCCCAACCCTTAGCAAGCACTGTGGCAACACCATAGTGGAGGCTGAAAATTGCATCATATCTTGTTACTGGATTAATCTTCCGCTCAAGAGGTTTGCATATAATTGGTATCGACAGTTTGTCGACAAAACATACCACTTCTTTTATCTGGTCTGGTTCTATACCATGCTTCTCTTTAAGGGCTATGGCAGTATTCATGAAATCATGTATAAGATGGCAGTTGGGGAACAGCTTGAATGAAATATTCATCACCTCCCATGTTTTACCAAGTCCGGCTAAAACATCATTGGCTGACGGTCTAACGCCAGCATAGGACATGTATAACCCCTTATCACCTTCTATGATTCTCTTTGGGCCTACAATGCCTTCCCGCGCTAGGAAGGCGGCCATGATACCTGCATGTGCCGCCCATCCGGTGTGTAGAGGTTTAACCCAAGAACCGTCAGACAGAAACTCCATTAAGCCTGATGCGAAGCTTCCAGCAATTCCTAAAGAGCCCATAAGTCTCTCAGGATCAAGTCCCAGCAATTTTCCAGCAGTTAAGGCTGTCCCAAAGACTCCGCAAAGAGATGTTGCATGAAACCCCCTCTCATGAAACTTACCCCTCACTGCCATCCCAAGCCTAGAGGCTACTTCATAACCCCCAATCATGGCTGTAAGAACCTCCGATCCAGTTGCATGTAAAGCCTCACCCACCGATAATGCAGTGGCAACAATAGGCGAGCTTAGATGCATTATAGAGGGAAGATGTGTATCATCATAGTCAAGAGCATGCGCTAGAGAGCCGTTAACCATCGCAGCCATGGGTGGTGAACATTTCCCCCCATACCATAAGATAGTACTCTCTGGGGTACCTCCAAAATGTTTGACAACAGTAAGTATTGAACGCATGTGCGGCTCAGCTGTACCCGCTGCCATAACACCTAAAGTATCAAGTAAATGGAGTTTGGCTCTATTGAAGACATGTGTAGGGATCTCTGGGAATTTGAGTCCGTATACAAAGGCTGCCAACTCCTCACTCAGGGTACTCAAGGTCCTATCTACTTACTTGTGCTATGATAATATTATTTAAGCTGTATATGCTGCTCTATTGATAAGGTTTGGTTTATATTACTCCTCACCACTAAAGACCCGATGTCGCTTCAAACACAGAAAGATGAGCACCAGCTGATCAGGAAGGCGATTAGAGATCTTTTGGCAAGATTTCCGTCGGAGTACTGGCGTAATAAGGATGAGCGGCGGGAGTACCCGACGGAATTCGTCAACGAATTAATGAAAGCCGGATGGATGGGCGTTAACATCCCGGCTGGGTACGGTGGAGCTGGGTATGGGATTACTGAGGCCAGTATTGTGTTGGAGGAGTTGGCGGCCTCAGGTGGTGGGTTGTCGGCTGCAGGGGCTGCCCATGCATCTTTCTTTAATGTTATAATCTTAACAAAATACGGTAATGATGAATGTAAACAGTATCTCCCTAAGATAGCAAAAGGTGAGCTGAGATTTCAAGCACTTGCTATAACGGAGCCAGCTGCTGGTTTTGATACACCCAAGATCTCAACCTTCGCGAAGAAGAATGGTGGCGAATATGTCATAAATGGTAGGAAGGTTTTTATCTCTAGGGTGAAACACTCAGACCTAATGCTTCTGGTGGCTAGGACAACACCGTATGATGAGGTGAAGAAGAGAACCGATGGGATAACTTTGTTTTTGGTGGATTTAAGGAAGGCCGCTGACTCTATAACTGTGAGGGAAATACCTAACAATGTCCGGAGAATGGTGGATACAAATGAGCTGATCATAGAGGGCCTTGTGGTACCTGAATCCCATGTTATAGGGGAGGTTGGGAAGGGTTTCTACCATCTTCTCGAGGTCATAAATGCGGAAAGGATTGAGATAGCAGCGGAATGCATTGGCTTGGGCCGTTATGTCCTAAGCAAAGCCGTTGAATATGCTAAAACCCGCATTGTCTTTGATAGGCCTATTGGGAAAAATCAAGCCATAGCCCATCCTTTAGCCGAGGCGTATATGAGGTTAGAGGCCGCGGATCTGATGAGGTATAAGGCCGCTCATCTTTATGATAGTGGGCTGCCATGTGGTGCTGAGGCTAACATGGCAAAGTATCTGGCAGCTGAGGCATGCTATCATGCCTGTGATAGGGCTGTCCAGACATTTGGTGGCTACGGTTTATCGGTTGAGACTGATATAGAAAGGTTCTGGAGAGAGTCGCGCCTCTACATCCTAGCACCCATATCCCAGGAGATGATTCTAAACTACCTCGCCCACAACATTCTCGGACTGCCGAAATCCTACTAAACCACGCCGGCGGAAAATTTGAGTGGATAATTATGGAAACACCAACTGCATAAAAACTTCTGTATGAAGAAGCTTTGTATATGTGAAAATTAGGGAAAAGATAGAGGCAAGATAATGCCTTCTTACATATTTTGAGAGCACATAATAAAAAGGCATAAACAAGCTGATTGCGATGTGCTTATATTCGACTTGGCTGGGAATACTCGTATTACATGAAAGGATTTAAGGAAGATAAAATGTTTTTGCGACATGGTCGAAAAAGCTGTAGAAAAGGCTGAGGAGGTTCAGCGATACACTATGTTTATAAATGGAGAATGGGTGGAGCCGCGTTCGAGAAAGTATTTTAAAGTGATATACCCCTTTAACCAGCAGGTTGTGGCTGAGGTAGCTGAGGCCTCCCATGACGATGTAGAGAGAGCTGTAAGAGCTGCACGTCAAGCATTCGACGATGGTGGTTGGTCTAGAATGGCCGCATCTGAGAGGGGTCGGATGCTATGGCGGCTGGCTGACCTTATAGAGGGAGAGGCTGAGAGGCTTGCTCGACTCGAGACACTGTGTAATGGAAAGCTCTATAGGGAGATGCTGGGCCAGTTAAAGGTTATTCCAAATTACTTCAGATTTTTCGCTGGACTAGCTGACAAGATACTTGGTGATGCGAAATATCTGCCAGACAAGCCGAATGTCCTTAATTACACCATACGCGAACCTTATGGAGTTGTTTCCATAATAGTACCGTGGAATTCACCAATATTGTTGACAACCTTCTCATTGGCCCCTGCACTAGCTTGTGGAAACACGGTTGTGGTCAAACCTTCCAAGAACGCGCCACTAGGTGTGCTAGCCTTAGCCGAGCTCTTTCAGAGGGCGGGATTCCCACCTGGCGTTTTTAACATTGTCACGGGCCCAGGACAGATTGGTGAGATGCTGGCTGGCCACCCAGGAGTTGATAAGGTATGCTTTACAGGTGGAACCGATACTGGGAAAGAAGTTGCCAAGAAAACAGCCGATAATCTTACGAGGTATGTTCTTGAGCTGGGTGGTAAGTCACCCCAGATAATCTTCGATGATTGTGATGTGGAGGCGGCTATCAGCGGTGTAGTCTCAGGCATTATTGCTGCTACAGGACAAACATGTGTGGCTGGCTCAAGACTACTGGTCCAGAAGGGATTGTATGAGGAATTTCTGGAAAGGCTTCGTAATGTATTTGAGAAAATCAGGCTGGGGGACCCTATGGACCCACAAACCCAGATGGGCCCTGTAGCAACGAGAGAACAGTTAGAGAAGATAATATACTATATAGAGACCGCAAAGAAGGAGGGGGCGAGACTGCTCTATGGGGGCGAGAGGCCGCGGGATCCAGTCCTCTCTGAGGGATTATTCATACTTCCAACGATATTCGCGGATGTTAGACCCGACATGACGATTTGGCGTGAGGAGATATTTGGCCCTGTTCTGGCTGCAACAAGTTTTGAGACTGAGGAGCAGGCTGTTAAGCTGGCTAACTCGGTTGAATACGGGCTTGCTGCTGGAATATGGACTAGGGACATTTATAAAGCGCATCGTGTGGCTAGAAACGTTCAAGCCGGGACTGTATGGATTAACATGTACAGAAGCCTCTCATATGCTTCACCATTCGGCGGTTTCAAGAAGAGCGGTGTGGGGAGGGAGCTCGGACTTGAGGCAATAAACGAGTTTACACAACTGAAGAGTATATGGGTGGAGCTCACAGGGCAGAAGAGAGATCCGTTCATACTCGGTTAGACTTTTAAGAACGTTAACAAACATTATAATTCATGACTCAAGTATACAGGCTAATTCTCCCACGAATTGACGTAGCGATGGAATCAGGTAAGATAGTTGAATGGGTGAAGAAGGAAGGGGACCGCGTATCTAAGGGAGAGGTGGTCGCAATCGTAGAAACAGAAAAAGCAGCTATGGAAATTACGTCGGATGTCAACGGAGTGATAATTAAAATATTGCATAGTAGCGGCGAGGAAGTAAAGGTGGGTGAACCGATAGCTGAGATAAGAATAGATTAGCAAAGACTTATAGACCATTAATCTTCATAACATACTATGACTACATCATTTAGTTACGGGGTTGGGCTTCAGACCTATACAGGCGGTGCATGGGATGGTATACAGCCTACACTAGGGGATCTGGGTGAGTATGTTAAACGAGCTGAAGAGCTGGGCTATAGCTGCATCTGGCATACTGATAGACTGCTGCCAAAAGCCCCACCGGGATACAGCACGGCATGGTACGAGCCTTTGGTAACATTAGCTACCCTACTCCCCTATCTAAAGAGAGCTGCTGTTGGAACGTCAGCCGTTGTCTTACCTATGAGAAACCCAGTAATTTTAGCCAAACAGCTTTCAACATTGGACGTACTCTCAGGTGGTCGGCTGCGTATAGGTGTGGTCATGGGCTGGTCTCAACATGAGTATGCCGCAACCAATACAGACTTTAAACGTAGAGCAGCGATCTACGATGAATACCTCAAGGTTCTAAGTAAGTTACTCACTGGTGAGAAGGTCAGTTACCATGGAAGATATCTTACACTATCTGATGTGGAAATAAGGCCGCTTACAATCCAGCGACCACGTCCACCTATATATATGGGCGGCGGAGGCCCTTGGATCGGTATGGATAATTCTACACGACAGAAATTTGAGTTGAAAGTCTTTGGAAGAATAGCCGAAAACGCTGATGGTTGGATAGCGGGGGCTAGGACAGATCCCGAAACGGCTCAAAGATATATAGCACTTGTTAGGAAGATACTAGCTGAAAAGGGCAGGGATCCCGAGAAATTTACTATATTGAATCAAAACTTCGTCTACATCTTCGGCATCAGCGGCACACCTGATATGTTGAAAGCGATGATCAATAAAATTGTTCCAATACCGTATGATGCAGCGACCAAAGTTTGGATAATCGGCGATAGATCCGCTGTCGAAGCTAGGATTGACAGAATTGTGAAAGCTGGTGTGCAGCATTTCATAGTCTGGCCTGTTGGAAACCATCTTCCGACAATCGAGTATCTTGCACAAGAAGTATTTCCAAAATATATTAGGAGATGATTGTAATTGGTTAAGTTACGAAGATGTTCGGAATTTTCACTCCACCAACCGAATAGCGGCTGACACTATCTTATCAGCCGTCACCAAATACTTTCTCTCAAGCTCTACTGACTGAGGTGCCGGCATAGGGGGCGAGTTTAACCTAATGATAGGAGCCTCCAGATATTCGAAAGCATACTCACATATATAGCTAGCCACCTCTGCCGAGATTCCGCCCGTTTTCACACTATCCTCAGCTACTATCAACCTATTGGTCTTTTTCACAGAGGCAATTATACTTTCATAATCCATTGGCATGATAGTCCTTAGATCCACCACTTCAGCGTTGATTCCTTTGTCAGCCAACTGTTCAGCGGCAGCCATAGCCTCTGAGACTGTTCTCGAGACCGCTACAATAGTTACGTCATCCCCCTTACGCTTTACATCCGCTCTACCAATTGGTATAAGGTACTCTTCTTCAGACACAGGCCCCTTATATCCATAGTAAGTCTTATTCACGTAAAGTGATCCACATTCTACGAAGAGAACAGGGTCGTCATCCCTTATCGAAGATTTGATCAAACCCTTCGCATCCCACGGAGTAGCTGGTGCAACTATCTTCAGACCAGGTGCCTGAAGAAATGATGCGGCCAAAAACTGGGTATGTTGGCTACCATAGGCTCTCCCGAGGCTATATTGAGTCCTCACAACCATAGGTAGTTTAACCTGCCCCCCACTCATAAAACGCATCTTGGCAGCATGGTTCACCAGCTGGTCAAAAGCTATCCCAGCGAAATCGAAAAACATCAACTCTGCCACGGGCCTTAACCCACCCAAAGCAGCCCCTATGGCTGCACCCAAAATAGCTATCTCCGATATTGGTGTATCCAACACCCTTTTCGGGCCGAATTCCTTGAGCAGGTCTTTTGTCACCTTATAGACACCGCCTGATGCAGCCACCTCCTCCCCGAAGACTATAACCCTGTCATCGCGTCGCATCTCTTCCCGAAGACCTTCATTTATGGCTTCAACGTAGGTCAGCTCCCGAACAGGCATGATGCATCACCTAGACAGGAGACGCGTAAATCAGCGAGGACAGCTTCTCATAATCATAGACTGGAGATTTGAGCACTTCTTCAACAATGCTATCCAACTGTCTTGCGATATCATCTTCTATTTTCTTCTTTTCCTCATCCGTAAGCATACCACTACTCTTCATCCTCTCGACAAGCATGTCTATAGGATCTCTTCTAAGCCACTCCTCGACCTCCTCCTTAGGCCTATACCAAGTGGATACGTCATAGCCTCCATGCCCCCTGTACCTGTATGTACAGCATTCGATGAAAGCTGGCCCATTCCCGGCCCTTATTCTCTCCAACGCCCTGGATGTGGTCTCGTAGACCTCGAGTACATCATTACCTAGAACAGTGAAGGTTGTTATGCGATAGCTGGCAGCCCTAGCAGATATACTCTCACTGGCTAAGACAGACTTGATAGGGGTTGACATAGCATATAGATTATTTTCACATACGAAAAGGACGGGGAGCTTCCAAACGGCTGCTAGGTTAAGGGCTTCATGGAATGCACCGGTGTTTACTGCGCCGTCACCGAAAAACACTACAGCAACGTTTTGACGCTCCCGATATTTAAAAGCTAGCCCGACGCCCACGGCTATTGGTATGCCGCTGCCTACTATCGCTGTGGCCAGTGGTATGTTCCTCTCGGCTGAGATAGGTGCATGCATTGAGCCGCCCAATCCCTTACATGTTCCAATAGATTTTCCAAGTATCTCACCTAGGATAGCTTTCATGGGTACGCCCCTAGCTATACCATGACCATGGCCTCTGTATGTCGAGATTACAACATCGTCTTCCTCCAAGGCTTCTATGACCCCGACAGCTACACCCTCCTGGCCGATATAGAGGTGGGTTGGACCTTGTATATGGCCTTCACGATATAACCTCTCAACGCGCTCCTCAAACATTCTAATCTCGATCATTTTACGTAACATAGTAAGTAACTTGTCACGGGATAGCAGAAGTTGTTGCCGTGAACTCATTTGCAAGTTTTATACTCACTGGTGTATTTAAAAATTATGGAGTTAGCCCGAGTTGCTGGGTCTATCCAATCCCATGGTTTGGTAGAATTCTAAAGCGTCTTTCCAGCTTATGGGTTCATGTCCACCAATCTTACAAGCCTTTACAAAATATGTGGTCAGCGCATTCTTAAAAAGGTCAGCAGCACACTTCTCTATTATAATTTTGGCCCTTTCACGCGGTGATAATCCTCTCAGGTCAGCCCAGCCATTTTCGGTCACCAGAAAATCAACGTCATGTTCTGGAACATCTACGTGGGAGCAGACGGGCACTATTCTTGAGATTTTCTGGTCCGAGGTTGTGGATGGTAGGGCTAGTATAGTTAAAAACGCGTTTCGCGTGAAGTCACCTGAACCGCCTACACCATTGTAGAGGTTTCCGCCTATATGGGTGATGTTTGCATTACCATAGATATCAACCTCTATTGCCTGTTGGATTGAGATAAGGTTCATACGCGCTATTAGCTCAGCCCTGTTAGTGATCTCATAAGGTCTTAGCACAAGGCCCTCCTTAAAACTGTCGATCTCATCATATACCTCTCGGAGTATCTTCTCCTGACCCTTGAGGGAATATACACATGATGATGAGATAGCCCTAACCTTATCACCAATGCTCCTCACCCAGTCAATAGTTATCGCCTCACACCATACTCTCAAACCCGTGACCTCAAGCCCATCTAATAAAGCGCTAGCTAGTGGGCCTGCACCAGGCTGGATAGCGTATTTCTGGGATAGAGATTTCCTACCTAGCTTGCAGCTAAATAAATCATCGATGTGCCCCGCTATAGCAAGCTCGCTTTTGCTCACACCTCCATAACCCCCCGCCCCGCTTTCAGGCTTGTCAGTAACTATTATTGCAGCAATCTTTTCTGGGGGACATTCCACCACAGGACGGCCTACTCGATCTAAGATATCATTTATCAAGACTAACCCATTTCCACGTGGTGGCAAAATATCATGCAATCCATAAAGCACTGGTTTGGAAAGGTTTATCTCGACAATAACCTTCTTAGCTGTCTCTACCATCGCAGGCATGACGTCAACGGAGGTTGAAGGTATTATTCCATCCTCTACTATTCCAGAGGATTCTATGACTGCTACATCTATATGCTGAGCTTGCGGTATACCACCACTACGTATCAGCCTACTATATTCTGAGAGCCAGTAGTCGAATACATGCAGTAAGCCGCTGTTAGTCCTATTACGTAAGGGACCTCCGGAAATAACAGGATATCGACGGTTTATCTGTAGGACTGAAAGCTCCTCCTCAAATTGGACAGTTGTAGTTCCGCCTGTCAACACCGTAAGATTGTAACTGCCATCTAGCTGTGAAATAACGGATGGGACCTCTTTAGCCAAAGCCGTACCAGCCATCCCACTAAAAGCCACTACACCAGCTTTCGGGATATATTGGATTATATCGTTAGGATTAACAACTTTGTCCCTGAACGATGATGGGATACGCATTTCATCCATTCACTGCGGGTTTAGCTCAAACTTATTTTAACTTAATGCTAGAATCTAATCATATTGGGGCATTATCTCATTGGCAACATATTCTAGAACGTCCAGATCCCTCGTCAACGGTATTAGGTTGAAATGGTTAATGCCTGCAGCAATCTGCTCGTCTATTCGTCTAGCCAGCTCAGCCTTGTCGCCTATGAAATATTGTTTCTTTGCTTCATCCAAGGGCATGGCTAAAACCTGAGATACCACCTCACTAGCCTTGCTTTCATCCCCATCAAGTAGATAGACATATTTGTGGGACATTATGTGAAAATCCCTGTCATCCTTCTTCAACTCCTTTAAATCTCTGCGAAGTATTTCTACAGCCTTTCTGATGTACTCGGTGGGAACGTAGGTTGCGGCATACCACCCATCGCCTAGCTCCGCAGCCCTCCTAAGAAGTCGTTCAAAACGGTTTGGATCGCTCAAGGACCGGCCTCCGGCTCCAATTATTATGGGTGGATGTGGTTTCTGCAATGGTTTGGGCTCGAGCCTAATGTCTTTGAACCGCCAGAATCTCCCCTCCCAACTGGCTGACTCAGTGGTCCAAAGTAGCTTCATCACCTTAATAGCCTCCTCAAATCTTCTACCCCTCTCCCTCATACTTACGCCAACCAGTTCATACTCTTTATCTAACCAACCAATAGCTACGCCAAGCATGAATCGCCCATTAGAAAGAACATCCAAAGTAGCCACCTCTTTAGCTAGCACACCTGGATTTCTTAAAGGAAGTATAACTACGGATGTGCCTATCTTAACTTTCTTGACTAAGGAAGCTACGGCAGCCATTGTAACCAGTGGCTCATACCAGCTTGTTGAAAGGAGAGGGGGGGCCACCACATAATGTTCCGTATGCCAGATCGATGTATAGCCTAGTTTTTCAACTTCACTACAATATCTGGCCAGCTCATCTCCAGACATATATCCTCTTTTCCAGCTTCCACCACAATAGTCGGGCAGTACAACCCCGAAAGTTGCTCTCTTCTGCATACACTTGTACCTAATAATAAAATAATATTTAAGCAGTAGCTTTAATCAGCCTTCTCCCTGTCCTATATTTTCTTACATCATTAGAACCAATAACGTGTTCTGCCCTACTCCATGCAACAACTCTACATGGGGCCGCTTCACATCCTATAATAGGTATTGGGAAAGCTGTTATCCAGATCTTGCTGATTCCATTTAACTGCGTGAGGTTGAGATTCTCAATAATTA
>Ga0079992_139927_pt1 | contig 18567 bp, 12 predicted proteins | sample FaiFalFF_MnMetaG_3_FD_69197 | JGI IMG/M metagenome (GOLD analysis project Ga0079992, IMG submission 69197) | Freshwater microbial communities from Yellowstone National Park, Wyoming, USA - Fairy Falls B (FF_Mn_B) MetaG (SPADES assembly) (version 2) | ecosystem: Environmental > Aquatic >... | reverse complement strand
CATTCTTTACAAAGGTAGAAACTTATATAAGGTCACGAGGAGGGCGCCGAAGGGGCACGGCACATGGGTGTATGATCCCCCCGCCCCAAGCCTCTCCACCCTTGAGAAGGGGGGGGAGAGGGTGTAGGGAGTGGGGGGATGTAATACCAACGAATGGTAAGAGGGACATTTTGAGCGCCCCCGCCCTATGGGGCGAGGGCGCTGGGGGCTGGTACCGCTTATAGAAGCTTCCCCCACCAAAGAGCGAAGCGGCACCCATCCTGGTAAGTTTTCATGAGCTAATACCCGAAACCCCAGATGCCGGCTACCTGACTCATACTCTCTTTTCCTGTCCACCCCACTCCATCCCCCATGTGCCGCGGTTTTTTGCACACCTATACGCAAGCATAGGATAGGAGGATAGACTCTTTTGTGGGTTCGGGCACCGTGGCTCCGCTTCGGACAATGCGGCTCGTTATTTAGCTCTCTATGGCGTATGATGGGTCTTTGGCAGTTCGCCGAACAACCTGGCGCATCCTAGCCGAGTACTTTATGGCTCGCAGCTACCGTCTGGAGGCCTTTACGAGGACAAAATCAAAAACCAACAGCTTTTTCACCACACACAAAAAAATCAGAATTCTGAGGGAGATGAGCTCGGGGTTTTTACCTGGTCATGCGCGAGCTAGGAGAGAGGGCCTCTTTGTGCTTGCATAATCGACCCCCTCAGCGGCTATAATAGGGGATCTCCCCGGTATAGTCGGCCTTCCTAGGAGCGTAGTATCAGAGACTCCCTGAGGTTTCGTTATACAGGGGCCACTTCATACGGCTCTCCTGCTTCTATTTGCTCTAAGACTGGAAAGATGGTATTGGGGTCCAAAAACTCGCCGACATATTCGGAGCTGGATATGTAGCGCACTATCCCGTACCGGTCAATCAGGTAGGCAGCAGGAAGGGGTATCCCAGCTTCGTATCCTGCCGCCGTTTTTTGAAGGAATTCATTCTGGTAAGCATTGCCGTACCGGCGAATAACAGTAAAGTTTTCATCAGAAAGCATGAGGAAAGATACGCCAAGGCGCTCTATCATAGCTTGATTGACGCCGAGAGGGTCTGGGCCAATGCCTAAGATGATGACATTTTTTTCGTAGAAGCGGTGTTTATGGCGTTCGTAGGTACGTAGCATCATGTGGCACCCTGGGCACCAGTCTCCCCGTACAAAGAGGAGTAGCACGGGATTGCGCGGGAAGTACGAATGGAGACGTACCCAGGTTCCCTTAGTGCTGGGCAGCTCAAAGTCCGGAGCCACATCACCCACTTTCACAGCATAACCGCGACTGGCCGCCGCTGCAATATAGGGGGCATCTTGAATATACGCTCCTGAGATCACAGCTCCGGGTAAGGCCGCTACCAAACTGGCCCAGGGCCACACCCCCTCTGAATAACCCCCCAAAAATAATAGCCCAGCCCCAACCAAAAGCATCAGCGGCTCCGCCCAGAGATAACGCGTGCGAGTAAATATACGCATGAATCGCTGCCGTATCGTTAGCGCCGTCGCAAAAAGCACCAGCGCCGGCACATATAAAAATAGACGCGCTAGCCAGCTGCCTGGCAGCGTAAAAGCTACCAACGTATTCCCTATAAACGCCGCCGCATATTGAAGGGGCCCCGTAAACCGCTGAAAGTCCGCCCCAATCAGTCCGCTCCCAAGGGCCCCCACCCACGCCGCATACGACGCATAAGACCACCCTCCTAAGCTATACCCCAGAGCCCCAACCTGTAAAAGCAAACCCCCATAAGTGGGAATAGGATATTGATTCCAGAAACGTTTCACCCTCTCCATGACAGACATATTACCTACGAAGGGGCTTTAGGCCTAAAACCAGCACATCGTCCACCTGCTCGTAATCCCCTTTCCATTCTATAAAGAACCGGTGGAGCGCTTCGCCTTGCTCAGGGAGCGGTAAATGGGCTGTCCCTTGCAAAATCCGCTTAAAGCGGCCCGTAGAAAGCTTTTTCCCCCTTATCCCGCCAAATTGATCTCCATAGCCGTCTGAAAAGAGATACAGGCGCATATCTTCTTCTATAGGCAGGGTCTTATCCGAAAAGTTATACCCGACTGGCGTGTACCCTCCGATGCTGGCGCGTTCGCCTTTGGCTTCGTAAAAGCGCTCTCTCGTGATCCACCAAAGGGGGCGACCGGCCCCAGCCCAGCGCAAATTAGGCTCTGTCTTCTGCACTTCCAAGATGATCATATCGGCTCCATCGCGAATCTTTTCCGTATCAAAGATGAGGCATACCTGCTGATGTAAGAAAGTCAAGAGCTTCGCGGGAGTGGGCTCCTCCAAGTTAGCCAACGCCTGATGGAGAAAACCCAGCATCAGCATGACCATCATGGCACCCGGCACCCCATGACCCGTACAATCTCCCACAGCTAAAAAGTAACTACGCGACGTCTCCGCTACCCAGTAAAAATCCCCACTGACTATATCCCGAGGTAAATACAAGAGAAAGCTTTCCGGAAATAGGTTTTTCAGGGTGGATACGGGGGGAATAGCACCTAACTGGAGTCTGCGGGCATAACTAATACTATCCAGAAGCTGACGATTTTTCTCCTCAATCATTCGGGTCAGCCGCAGGCGCTCTCGTATGTCCCGGATATATAAAATGATGGCAGGGGCTTTACCCACCTGAGTGACGCGAGTACTGATTTCCACAGGAATGGGGGCTTTTTCGGTTTTATGGCGCAGGGAAAGCTCAGTAGATACCGCTCCGCCTTTTTCCCAGGCGTCCGCTATTAGCTCTGCACTGCGCAGTACCTGATCGGGCATACATAACTCCGCAAAGCTGCGGCCCACCACCTCCTCCCGAGTATATCCTAAGAGCCCCGTTAGGGCTCCATTCGCATAAAGCACCGTCCCCTGCGCCGCATGTACCGCCAGCACCACATCATTCGCCCCCTCCACCAAGTCCGCATACGGTACCTCCTCTACGGGCTTCCGCCCTAACAAACCATCTATCAAACCCATAGCACCAAAAATAATACTTTGATGTCCAGACCCTCGCCTCTACCTCCCCAAAAGTCCATAAGGAAGTTCAGCATCGGGCAAATATAACACATTTCCTCCACCGATGGTTTTAGGCACATACCATTAGGTACTTTAGCGGGGCAACATCGGGTCCTCTCGCAAGACTCCTTCTCCATAAAGATCAACTGCCATCATACATAACGCAAAAGTCCCTCTCATCCGCCGATTCATGAGCAGTTATGTGGCTAATATGCGACACGTATTCAAAAAAGCCCAACTCTTTATCAGGTTTTTAGCAAAGCTCTCAAGGCTCCTGCTATTTAGGGCTGTCTTGGGGAAGCTAACCGCAACGCTGTCGGAGCCAAACTAGAATAAAGCACATGCGAGGATTAGTTCATAGTGAGAAAGGGCTATGAGCTGCGGCGTGATACCTGAGAAACCTCATAATCGGGCGGCAAGGTAACTAAATGAAGCGTACGCGTAGGGAAAGCAAAGTCGGTTTGGGGAGCATACCGCCGCACTGTGCGTAAAATGAGCGTATTGAGGATATTTTGAACCTGAAATAAGGTTATAGGCTGGCCTGTCTCCGGATAGATATAAGCAGGGTCAAAGTACGCAATAAGGCTTAGTTCTATGGCTGAGTCCAAGTAGTTGGTAAAAAGCACCTGGGGCCGCGTAGGCTCAGAGAGGATAAAAGGCAGGCCTTGTACCTCCATGAGGAGGTCCTTTTGAAGGCTCTCCAGAACTGAGGTGGGTGTGCTGTAGAGAAGGCCAACTCGTATCCAGACCCGCCGACGTTGAACACGGGAGAGATTCGTAACAAGGGAATCCACGAGCTTTTTATTTGGGACCACCAGCAAAAGGCCATCAGAGGTTCGGATTTGGGTAGAGCGCAAACCCACTTTTTCTACGGTGCCCATGGTGCCGCCTTCCAGCTGGATAACCTCCCCAATCTGAAAAGGTCGGTCCGTAAAAATAACCATCGCCCCAATAAAGTGCTGGAGCGTCTCCTGAGCCGCCAGCGCAACCGCTAACCCCCCTAACCCCAAACCCGTAAAAAGAGCCCCGACATTGAGCCGAAGCGTGTGCTGCAAAATCAAAAGAATCACAATCAAAAACAGCACAATACGCGCCACGCTAAAAAGCGGATGAATGAGCTGAGACTTGTATGTTTCGCCGCTCTCATTGAAGCGATGCTGAAGAATAGTCTCAAATACCGCTAAGAGCCGACTCCCAATCAAGCCCCCCGCCAATAGCGCTAAACCCTCAAAAACCCGCTGAATAATCTCCTGAGAAGTAGAAGGCAAGTGCAGAAAACGAACAATACGCGCACTCGTATAAAAAGTCGCAATAGCCAACAGAAATATCCAGGCGGGCTGCATGAGTGTCTCCAGCTCTTGGAGGGTAATATGCGTTTGCTGGCGGAAAGCAAAGAAGTAAAGTAGCCGAGAAAAGCCCTTACTAATCAGCCTGCGCAAAAAGAATATCCCAACCAAAAGAGCGCCAGCTATGCTCCACCGCAAAATGGATAGACCATACCACTCCTGGTCTAACCACGCCCACCAGCTCATGGCCTTAACCCGTTACAATCGTCCCAACCGGTTCTCCTAAGACGATACGATAAAGGGCTCCCCGCTCCAAAATATTGAAAACAATGACAGGCAGGCGATTCTCCTGGGAAAGCGTGAAAGCCGTCAGGTCCATCACGGCTAAACGCCTATCCAGAGCTTCTTGATAGGTAATGTGCGGAAGTTTTTGGGCGGTTTCGTCCTTGGCGGGATCAGCTGTATAAATCCCATCTACTTTGGTGGCTTTGAGCAGAACATCCGCGCCAATCTCAATAGCCCGTAAAGTAGCTGCGGTGTCCGTAGTAAAGAAGGGGTTTCCCGTGCCCGCCGCAAAAATCACTACCCGCCCCTTCTCCAAGTGCCGGATCGCCCGCCGCCGAATAAACGGCTCACATACCCGGGCCATTTCAATAGCCGATTGGACCCGAGTAGGAACCCCCACCTGCTCCAGCGCATTCTGAAGGGCTAAGGCATTAATCACCGTCGCCAGCATCCCCATATAGTCGGCCTGCACCCGGTCTAAGCCCTGTTCGCTCCCCTCAATCCCCCGAAAAAGATTCCCACCTCCAATCACCACCGCCACCTGCACACCCAACTGAGCCACCGACCGAATCTCCTCCGCATAATACCGCAGCCGCTGCGCCTCTATCCCAAATCCCCGCTCCCCCGCCAGCGCCTCCCCACTCATCTTCAGAAGAATGCGCCGATACTTCATTTCCCGCCTACCTGGAAGCGCAAAAATCCACTCACCTCCAAGGTCGGGGAAATGCTCTTCAAATATTGCCCAACCGTCTTTTGAGAATCTTTGAAGTACTCCTGCTCTAAAAGCACCGCTTCCTTGAAGAACTTTTCCAGCTTGCCAATGGCAATTTTTTCCAGCAGATGTTCGGGTTTGCCTTCGGCGCGGGCCTGCTCCCGAGCAATCTCCTTTTCTTTTTCCAAGATGTCCGCAGGAACCGTATTTCGGCTCACGCTGATGGGACGCAGCGCCGCCACTTGCATAGCAATATTCTGACCCACTTCATACAAGGTCTCTTCGGAAAGGTTACCCACCCCTTTCAGCGCCACCAGCACCCCGATTCGCCCCCCTAAGTGAATATACGCCGTAACATATTCTCCTTCCAAACGCCCCCAGTCGCCAATCTCAATCTTTTCGCCAATACGCGTAGTTAGCTCCGCTAACTTGTCAGCAAAGGAGCTTCCGTTGATCTTGATGTTAGCCAGTTCGTCTTTAGAGCGAATATTTTGGGCCAGAGCTGCTTCTACGAGGGCTTTCCCAAAAGCTTGAAACTCCGTATTGCGAGCCACGAAGTCCGTTTCACAGGCCAAAAGCAAAAGATGCCCAACGGTCTTTTGCGTGGCAGCAAAAACAGCCCCCTCCTTAGCCGTACGCTCTTGGCGGGCAGCGGCCATCTTATGGCCTTTCTTACGAAGAATTTCTATGGCTTTCTCAAAGTCGCCATTGGACTCTTCTAAGGCTTTCTTGCAATCCATGATACCCGCGCCCGTAGTCTCCCGCAGGCGCTTAACAGCTTCGGCTGTAACACTCATGGGCACAAAGGTAGGCATTTCACGAGAATGCAGACGGACCCTTATGCCGTACCTTTATGCCGCATGTATTACGCAGATAAAATCCCCATCTTAGAGGACTTGTGGGGAAAGCCCGTAGAACTGCACGAAAATAAGCTGATTGTAGATTCGCATGTGTATCCGATCATCAACGATGTGATCATTCTTTTGGAACCTTCTGAGTATCCGCCCTCCCTTCGGAAGGATAAACACATGGCAGAGCTAAGCCCAAGCCCCCCCAACCTTTCCGGCTCCATAGCCAAGGACATCCAGTTTACCTTTGGCGCAGAGTGGCAGAGATTTTCTGAAATTTTACCCGAGCACCAGCAGGAATTTGAGGCTTACTTTGATGTGGTAGACCTGCCTTCTCTGAGGGGTAAGCGGTTTTGCGACTTAGGGTGTGGCATCGGCAGGTGGAGTTATTTCGTAAAGGATATTTGCCGAGAGCTGATTCTAATAGATTTTTCAGAAGCCATCTTCGTAGCAAGGAAAAACCTACAAGATGCCAAACATGCATTATTCTTTATGGGCGACATTATGCGCCTACCTTTCAGGCAAGACTTTGCAGATTTTGCGATCTGTCTGGGCGTCTTACACCATCTACCCATCAATGCATTAGATGCTGCTCGTCATATTAGCACTTACGCACCCGAGCATCTTATTTATCTCTATTATGCTTTGGACAATAAGCCAGCGTATTTTCGGTGGCTTTTAGGGGGGGTGACTCTTTTACGCAAAGGGCTTTCTCACATTCGGTCGCCTCTACTGCGAGAAAGCCTAAGCTGGCTCCTCATGATAACCTTATACTTGCCGTGGATTGGGTTAGGTCATCTCGTGCGCCCCTTGGGCTGGGCCTCCAAAATACCCCTCTACGAAAATTACGCTGGCAAAACTCTGAAACGAATCCAGCAAGATGTGTACGATAGATTTTTTACTCGCATTGAGCAGCGGTTTAGCCGAAAAGAAATAAATACCCTCTCGGATACCTACGCAGAGATACGATTTTCAGAACGCCCCCCCTACTGGCACTTTTACTGCAAAAGATAAGGGGGCTTCTTCGCCGATTAGATATTGGGGAGGGGATAGCTAAGCAGGCAGACTAACTTCCTGTAACTATCCAGCGCAGGGTCGTGGGAGCAGCATAAGGCCCTTGTATCCGGATGAGATAGGTGCCTTTGGGAAGTTCCGGCAGCTGAAGGCGGGATTCTTGGGTCAGGGTACGCCACAACGTGCGCCCCAAAGGGTCTAAAACCTGCACTTCCACAGGCCCTGCGAGATGTCCCAGAAAATAAATATAGCTGGCTCCCACTGAGGGGTTGGGCGCCAAAAGCACCTGAATACGAAGAGCTGATAAGCCCGTTGAGATTACATCATAAATAAATCCATCCGAATAGGTGGGAGGGCTTAGGAGGTTAGCGCCATTGCGGGCCCGAATGCCAATGTAGTAGCGCGTCCCTTGCTGAAGCGTTCCCGAAGAAAGCCTTTCTGCTAAAAAGCTGGTCTGAGCCGTAGAGGCCCAACTAATCACATTAGAGTCGCCTACAGCCGTGCTGAGGGTATATTGGTATTCCGTGAGGCCGGAGTGGGGATCCGTAGCTGACCCCCAGCTTCCCACAAGAAGGGTATCTTGGTAGAGGGTATCCTGATCCTGCAAGAAGTCGCTCCCATCATATACATACGGCGGTGGCACAGGGGGAGTCCAGTCTACCCGAACATCCCGAGCTGGAGTACTGGAAAGGTTACCCGCCGAGTCTTGAACGATACTCCGAATCCGCCCCACATAATGCGTAGGATAGTCCGACTGCCGCCGAATATCATCATTATTATTAGGCCCCACCCGAATCGTAACACTGCCATTAATAGGCCTGGAACGATAAACTTTGAAGTTATTGTACTCTGCCCGGGCATTACCTGTGCGTAGAGAAATGTAGGAGCCAGACTGGATGGGGGCGGGGTCTTTCCAGCTGAGCACGAGCTGGTTATTGACATAGATGCGATGGTCGCCCGTGATACGGTCATAACTCCACTTGAAGTCGTACCAGACGCCATCTTGGAAGGGGTAGGTAACCTGAGCTACCGGTCCACTCCCCCAAGAGTTATTGACGACTTTGTAGAGCTGGACCTTTTGACCCTGCAAACGAAAGAAGACGAAGTAGGAATTGCCCCGGTCGGAGAGGGTGGGGTCATCCGCAAAGATATGTAGGCCCATGCGGCAGTTATTGGAGGTATCTCGGACGAAACGGCCTGCCCAGTGATAGAGATAGCGGTTAGAAAGGTTTTGGCGAAGGTAGGCATAAAGATTGGTGTTAGAGATGGACTCATCGGTTTGGCGGAGGACGGGGTCGCCATTGCCCGGATCAAAGATGAGCCAGGTACCGACATGCGAAGTCCATTCCGGGTGGAGGGCCGGCCCCACGAAATTATCGCTGAAAAACCCTCGCTCCGCATTCGCCCGCCAATCCCCAGCGCTGTCGTACATAACAAGGTAAAAGGCTTTTTCTACGCCGACATTGTCGTTATCGGTGAAAGTAAGGGAAAAGTTTTGTGTAACCCAGTCGGGAGCGAGCCCTATGGCAGTAGTGGGAGGGATGTTATCGGAGGTGCTGGCATTGATATTCGCCGTATAGCTTAGCTGCCAGCCTGCCATTGGATTAGAGCAGTCGGTGCGCAGCTCCAAAAGAACCGTACCTCCCGTGGAGGTAATCGGGTTGGGCAAACTTGTGCCCGTCAAACGCCTCAGGAGCGGCGCCGTCGTCGTATCTCCATCATAAATATAAAGATAATCTCCGCCTTTCGTAGAAGCTGAGAAGTTATTTTCCAGACTGAACTGCTGAAAAGTCAAGGTAATCGCCGTGGCTCCCGGAGGGGCAATTTTGATAAAGTAGCGCTGGTTATTGCTATAATCCCCTGATGGTCCTCCCGGATCATAAACTGTACCCGAGGCGGCAGTAAAGGTCTGCTGGATAGTATAGGTAGGGCCTGCCACAAGCTGATAATAGCGGTTCCAGTCCCAATGGGGACCGACATCGGTGTGGGTTTGATTAGGGTACTGCTGATGGGCTTTGATACGAATGCAGGATTTGACGAGGCAGGCGGAGGTGGAGCCCGTACAGGCATCCCCAAACCAGGTAGAATTGCGCGGGATGCCGCGACGCTGGCAGATGTCGCGAACTAAGGCCGCCGAAGCATGATACATGGCGGTGGTGTACCAGCTGGGATTATTGATGTACCCTTCGTGTTCTATGCCGATAGTGTAGGGATTTTCCGTGCCGACATGCCAGGCTTTGTCCGCTTCCCGAACCATTTGAGTGATTTGCCCATCCGAAGAGCGAATCACATAATGCGCTGAGACCTGCGCACTGCAGTTTTTAAACCAAGAGATAGCTCCTGCGTAAGTGCCCTGGACGGTATGAAGGGTTACATGGGTGATGGAAGTGCCATTTCGGGAGCTGTAGTTACAACTAGGGGCAGGGTCCCAGATGGCCCCCGAATAATCGGCATTATTCGTGCGCTGGAAGGGGGTGCCGTCTACGGTTTGCACTTCTTCACCGACGATGCGGACGGGAGAAAAGGCCAGAAGGGAATAGTTTTTACCGAAAAAATCCTGTAAGCTAATTTCCCATTTAGGGAAGTGGTACTGAGCGGCAGCCTCGGGGTCCGTCAAAAAGCGAAAAGTCTCAAAGAGTTCGCTCTGAAGCGCAAAGTCATTTACGGGGTCTTCGGGAAGGGGCAGGTAGCTTATCGCTATGAGGAAGTTCTTTACGGATTCGGGCGATTTAGGGGGGAGACGTTTCTCTTGGCAATAGGTTTCATAGGCGCGGGCGAAGGCTTCGGCTTGGAGGGCGGGGTTGGTTTTGAGCTCAGAAATGGGGAAACCCGTTTTTTCAGCGATGAGGAGGAGATTTTCTCGGAAGTAGCCCCGGCCGTCTTCTATCCAGCCGAAGAGGCCCCACCCTTGTGGGATGCCCATGCAGGAGGGCTCGGCAGGGATTAGCGGCGAAAAACGACTTTCTCGCCAGGCGACCGCTTCCAGCAGGCCCTTAGGTAGTTGGGGGTGCCGAGCATAGACATCAGCCATAAGGTTCTGATAGGGGTTAGGAGGATACTTGGCGGCCTGCCCTAACAAAAAGCTGGTCAGCAGCAGGAAGGATAGCCAGCCTTTGCGCATGAGATAAAGATACGCATAAGAGCTCATAAGAGGAAAATGCAAGCCGCCTGGAAGTAACAAGGGGCACAAAAGATTTGTTACATTTGCCTGCATGGACGGGATGATAGCGACACAGGTGGGCTCATTTTCCTTGGAGCTTCCGGAGAGTGTGCGGCACATTCAGGAGATTGTGCGGCAGTTTGCGCAGGAGCGGCTGGCCCCTGTAGTTCGGGAGCTGGATGAAACGCAGCGGTTTCCCATAGAGCTATTTCGGGAGGCGGGGCAGTTGGGGCTTTTAGGCATATTCGTGCCACAGGAGTATGGAGGAGCAGGGCTGGGATATTATGAATATGTGGCGGCCATTATGGAGCTGGGCAAGGTAGATGGGGGTTTCGCGCTGTCCGTGGCTGCGCACAACTCCTTAGCGGTGGGGCATATTTACTACTTTGGGAGCGAAGCGCAAAAGCAAAAATACCTTCCTAAGCTCACTTCGGGGGAATGGATTGGCGCTTGGGCCCTTACTGAGCCTAATACGGGCTCCGATGCTTCTAATATGGATACCGTAGCCGTGCGAGAGGGTGAGGGCTGGCGGATCACAGGACAAAAGAACTTCATTACGCATGGGATTTCGGGAGATGTGTACGTGGTGATAGCTCGCACGGGAGAACGCCGAGCCCATCGTAACGCCACAGCATTCATTATTGAGAAGGGGACGCCAGGCCTTATTCCGGGTAAAAAAGAAGACAAACTGGGGATGCGTTCCAGTGAGACGAGCTGGGTGGGACTGGATGGGGTGTGGGTGTCGGATGCCCAGCGTATAGGCGAAGTAGGAGAAGGGTTTCACCAGGCGATGAAGGTTTTGGAGGGGGGGCGGATTTCTATTGGGGCGTTGGCGTTAGGGATTGCTCGGGGAGCTTATGAAGCGGCCCTCTCCTATGCCCAACAGCGCACCCAGTTCGGAAAACCCCTTATAGAACATCAGGCTATTGCCTTCAAGCTGGCCGACATGGCCATGGAACTCGCCGCCGCCGAAATGCTGGTCTTCCAAGCTGCCTACAAGAAAAACATCGGAGAGCCCGTCAATCTGTATAGCTCCATGGCTAAGTACTATGCCAGCGAAATCGGCGTCAAAATCTGCAATGACGCCGTGCAAATCTTCGGCGGCTATGGCTACATCAAAGATTACCCCGTAGAAAAATACTACCGCGACATCAAGCTCTGTACCATTGGAGAAGGCACATCCGAAATCCAGCAGCTCGTCATCGCTCGGGAAATCCTGCGTTAGACTCTAAAAAAGGCTAAAATAACCCATGCGCTTGGGTAAAACAGCGGCTGGGCCTCTAAGCTACCTTTATGCGATGCTCTCTGGAAGGGTGATAGCTCTTCTGCTTTCTTTTGCAGGGGCTCAAGGTTTGAAATACACCACCGATATTGAAGCAGCTTTCAGAGAGGCGCAAAAGACCCGAAAACCTCTTTGGGTCATGGTATCAGCCACTTGGTGCGGCCCCTGTCGCTGGACCGAAGCCCAAGTCCTCACTAAGCCGTGGTTTGATAGTCTGATTCGCCCTCATTTCGTTCCTCTCAAAATCTACGCCGCCAGCGGAGAAAATAACACCCCTGGCAGTGAGGCTTTGGTCAAACGGTATCAGGTGAGGGCCTTTCCCACCTTTCTTTTTCTCTATCCGAATGGGGAGCTTTTTTATCGGATGGAGGGGGCTCCCATGGGAGAAAATGGCGATGCTCCCGAAGTCTGCCAAAAATGGCAAGACATCGTAAAAGCGGCTTTGACCTATCAGGCTGACCTTCCCCGCCTCCAAAAGAAGTTTGAGAAAGGGGATCGTACGCCTGAGCTTGTGCGGCGATACTTTCTTTGGGCGCTTTCGGCAGGGGACTCCGTTACCCTCCATAAAACCTGGGAAGCCTACCTTCAGGCTTTTCCCTCTCCCCGCATGGCTTGGCTATACGAACCTCAGGCCTATAAGCACCTGCAAGCAGCGGCCTTCCGCCTCCCCGCAGCCCAAAACTACGCTCTCCACATCGCCGACACCCTCCAAAACCTCCTGCCCCATAAAATCTGGACTGAAATCTACGAGCCACTCCTACAGGCTCATCTCCTTCAGTACCTCCAAAGCGAAATCACCCAACTCAAAGCTCAGTCTTCTCCCGACCCCCTCCTCCAAGCCGCCGAAAATACCCTGAACTACGCCAGAACCCTTCAAGAACGTTTTCCTTTTGCAGAACCTTTGGCATTGGAACAAATCTCCGACCTCCTCCTAAAAAGCGAAAAAGATAACCATCACACCCAAGGCTTTCTATATGCTTCCCAATACGTAGCCCTCGTAAAGTCCATCGGCCCTCCCGATGCAGAAGAGCGTGAAAAGTTAGCCGATAAACTAAACAACATGGCCTGGCATATCTATGAGCATCTCAACGATCCGGTAGCTCTTTGGGTCGCCATCGCCTGGACCAAAGACGCCCTCTCCTACAAGCCCGATGCCTGGTACATCTGGGATACCCTCGGCGCCCTCTACTATAAGCTCAAACGCAAAAAAGAAGCCATCACAGGCCTCTCCAAAGCTATAGAAATCGCCAAATCCCAAAAAATACCCGAAAAGCAGTATCAAGAAACCGAGGAACTTCTGCAAAAAGCTCAGGAGTTAGAGTAAAGCCCTTCCCCACCACCACTCGCGCTCGCCCACCGCTATGTCGTCTAGTTTATTTTGTTTTGTAAGCGTGGAAGGGCGAATCTACGAGCTTTTAGAAAAGGCTTTAGCCGGGGAGTTTCTCTCCGTGGAAGAAGGCGTTTATCTCTATGAGCGGGCTCCTATGCCCCTCCTCATGGAAGCGGCTCATCTCCTCCGTCTCAAACTCAAAGCCGACACCCCCCACATCGTCACCTGGCAAATAGACCGAAATGTCAATACCACGAACATCTGCGTAGCCAACTGTAAGTTTTGTAATTTTTTCCGTCCGCCAGGTCACCCCGAAGGTTACATTACGGATGATGAGACCTATAAGCGAAAGATTGAAGAGACTCTGGCTCTGGGTGGAGACCAACTCCTTCTGCAAGGCGGCCACCATCCCGACCTCGGCATTGCCTATTATGAAGAGCTATTTCGCAAACTGAAAAGCTGGTATCCTCATCTACGCCTGCACGCCCTTAGCCCTCCGGAGATTGTGCACATCTGTAAAAAAGACGGACTAACCTATGAAGAAGCCTTATTACGGCTCCGAGCGGCGGGGATGGATTCCCTTCCGGGCGCAGGCGCCGAGATCCTCGTAGATCGCGTGCGCAAGATCATTTCCGCTGGGAAATGTACCGCAGACGAGTGGCTGGAAGTAATGCGCACCGCCCACCGCCTCAAAATCCCCACCAGCGCTACGATGATGTTCGGACATGTAGAAACGATTGAGGAACGTTTTATTCATTTGGAGAGGATTCGTGCGCTTCAGGCAGAGAAACCGGCTGATAGCTTGGGTTTTACGGCGTTTATTTTATGGCCTTTTCAGGACGAAGGGACGAAGCTCAAGCGAGTGCGGGGCGTCCGCAATCAGGTAACCGCCGTAGAGTATGTGCGCATGCTGGCCCTCTCCCGCCTGATGCTACCCAATATTCCCAATATTCAAGTTTCTTGGCTGACGGTAGGGCCCGAGGTTGCGCAGGTGTGTCTGCATGCAGGCGCCAATGACATGGGCTCTATCATGATTGAGGAGAATGTCGTGTCGGCGGCAGGGGCGCGCTATCGGTTTTCAGCGGCAGAGATACAGCAGGTGATTCGGGAGGCGGGTTTTGAACCGCGGTTACGAGACCAGCTGTATAACTTCCGAGAACTGCCAGCAGGGATAAGCTAAGGAAACAGCTATCCCCAAATCCCCCCTACCTTTGCCCTATGCCTAAGCATCCCGGCCTTTCCGAACCGTGGAACCTCCGAACTTCCACCCTCCGTCCAACCATTGCCGACCTCTATGCAAATCCCCCCTTAAACCAACCCCTCACTATAAGCGGCTGGATACGCACCCGCCGCTCCACCAAAGCCGTCAGCTTCGCCGAAATCACCGATGGCTCCACCCTCCGCTCCCTCCAAGTCGTACTCCCCCACGACAAAATCCCCCGCGACCGCATAGAAACCGACCTCCACACCGGCGCCAGCCTCACCGTCACCGGCCAACTCATCCCCACCCCAGACCGCCCACAACCCTTTGAACTCCAAGCCGAATCCTACACCCTCCATGGCCACGCCAACCCCAACACCTACCCCCTCCAGAAAAAAGCCCATTCCCTGGAATTCCTCCGAGAAATCTCCCACCTACGCGTACGTACCCGCACCTTCCAGGCTGTCTTCCGAATCCGCCATGGCGTCTCTATCGCCATCCATCAGTTTTTCCACGAACGCGGCTTTATCTATGTGCATACGCCCATTTTGACGCCCTCGGACTGTGAAGGCGCCGGACAGCTCTTCCAAGTGATTACCACCGAAGATTCTGATCCTCATGCTTTCTTTGGCCGCCCTGCCTACCTCACCGTCAGCGGCCAGTTAGAAGCCGAAATCCTGGCTATGGGCCTCGGACGCGTCTATACCTTCGGCCCTACCTTCCGAGCCGAACCTTCCCATACCCCTCGCCATCTGGCCGAATTCTGGATGATAGAACCCGAAATGGCCTTCTTTGACCTCAACGACACCATGGACCTCGCCGAAGACCTCCTCAAAAACCTCATCCGTTACCTCCTGCGCCACCATACCGAAGAGCTGACCTTCCTCACAGAGCGGTATGACCCCGACCTCCTGGCCCGCTTAGAAAGCACCAAAGAAAGTGCCTTCCTCCGCATCTCCTACACCGAAGCCATAGACATCCTCCAAAAAAGCGGCCGAGAATTCACCTATCCCCCCATCTGGGGCACCGACCTCCAAGCCGAACACGAACGTTACTTAGTGGAAACCTACGCCCAGCGCCCCGTCATCGTCTATAACTACCCCCGAGACATCAAAGCCTTCTACATGCGCCAAAATGACGATGGCAAGACCGTAGCCTCTTTTGATGTCCTCTTTCCCGGAATCGGGGAAATCATCGGCGGCTCGCAGCGGGAAGAGCGTCTGGATCGCCTGGAAAGCGAAATGCAGCGCCGAGGCATGAACCTCGCCGCTTACCAAGCGTACTTAGACACTCGGCGCTTCGGAACCGTACCCCACAGCGGCTTTGGACTGGGACTGGAGCGATTCCTCCTCTTTGCCACGGGGCTGACCAATGTACGTGATGTAATTCCCTTCTTCCGGGCCGCCGGTCAAATGGCATAGCTTATGTGGGAGCGCGGCTTTGCCACCATTGGCCTCCTGATCATGTCCAATATCTTTATGACCCTTGCCTGGTACGGGCATTTGCGCGCCCAACCCGCTCAACATCTGAGCCTGAAAGGCTGGCTCATGGTAGTGCTGGGAAGCTGGGGCCTGGCGTTTTTTGAGTATCTACTCCAGGTACCCGCTAATCGGATTGGGTATAAGGGATTAGGCGGCCCCTTCTCTCTGGTCGCCCTCAAAGTCATTCAGGAGGCCATAGCGCTGGTAGTCTTTGTGCTGGTAGCCAAAGTGCTTTTTCGGGGAGAGACATTGGAACTGCGACATTATTTAGCGCTACTTTTGGTGCTGGTAGCGGTGTGGTTAGCCGCTTAGAGAGCTTGTGGGCTAAGGTCTACTGCTTTGTCGGAGGGCATTCTGGTTGGTGATCACGATCACGGCATCCAGGGCATTTACAATGCCGTCGCTATTGAGGTCGGCTATGGAGAAGCCAGAGGTGATGCCGTTCCGGGTGATGACAAAGTCGTAGTCGGCGGCGTTGATCCAGCCGGCATCCACATGGGCGCCGCCCGGAATGAAGGCGTTATGGAGGTCTGCGCAGTTGCCCGCCCAGGCGGCCGCACGCAAGGTACCCCCCGGCCCCGGCACAAAAGTATAGTGCTCCCCAGGAATTCCCTCTAAGTAAGTGGGATCCCGCAGGTCTATACTATCTGCCTGACCCACCCCCCGCACAGGCAAACTCAACTGAGGCGTATGAAGGGGCAGGTGATTCGGAAACCGCACCGTAATATACTTCGGCGTATTGGGATTACAATGACAAAAATGAAGCGTGTCCGCACTGCCAACAATAGGAAAATCAATACGACTTAGGGGCGCTCCGTAAAAGTAAAGACGCCCAGCGGTGTCTATTAGAGCGTAGGCACTATCTACGACGGGCCCTGAGGGACTTTCCCGCAGCTCCACCCGAGCCAGCGCAGTCCAAGGCGTATCGCAATACCAAGTACCCACCCCCGGACAAGGACCCGAAGGCTCTACCAGGGCAAGGTTCCAAGCCTTCATAAGAGAATCCCCAGCCACATAAGGAAGGCGCCAGAGGGAGTCAGAAGACACGCCTAAGATGCGCTGATTATATGCCGCGATGTTGTATCGCGTGAGGAATGGATGCGGCCGATGGAAGAAGGTTGTACCGTTATACGAGCCTTCCAAAGCAGTAGTCAAGCGAAGGCGATGCCCCTCTCGGATGCGAATCGGATGCGCTAAACTGGAAGTAGAGACCAAATAACTCCACTTTGGCGCAGCAATAGCCGCCCGAATCGTATCATAACCTGACTGAGTAGCCCGCCAACGTACAATCTCATTCCCACCCGTTATGAGACTTACCCGGCCCTGTTGGGCGGTAGCTGGCGCGAAAAGCCGCAGACTTACCCGGCAGTCGGTTCCTACCACGACTTCGGTATCGCGCTGGACATACGTGTGAAACACCTGACCCACGCATACCGTATCCGGCCCCCGCAGGTTCACTGAGAAGGTCGGCAAATGATAAAAAGGGTAAAAGAAGGGCATCGCACGGGTACAAGACGTGGTCTGCACTTGCAGATAAGTGCTATCCATACCCGGCCCGGAAGCGCTCGGCCAGCCAAAAGTCAATGTATCCTGGCTATGTCCGGGAAAAACGGATGTCCCTCCTGCTCTGCTGCTCCCGGTGATGATTCCCTCCGATAGAAGGGTATCTCCTTGTCCAGCCAGGGCTATCGGCATCGCTAACTTGACGGTCCCGTCATGTAGCACAGCCAGTGCCCCGCCTCGCAGCAGCGCAACACCATCCAGCCCCCTTATCCAATCCGAAAGCCCATACTTGCAGCAAAGAAAAGGGTCACCCATGCAGCGAAGCAGAGTGTCTCGTGTCTGCGTGCTAAGCTGGTATCTTACTACTTCATCCGAGGTTCCGAAAATGAGCGCTGGCTTCGGAAGCTTCGTATACAGGAGGTAAGACCGTAAAGAAGTGCTCGAGCGGATGCGGATCGTGTCTATGGTTTGCACCTGATAGCTGAGCGGCCCGGGGAAGGTGCTTGTCGGATACGCCCGCCGCAAGAGGTATGTTGTATCGTTGTTGGTGCACAAGGGACGCGGCACTATCTCTATCCAGTAAATCGTGTCGCCGCACACGGCTATTTCTGTCTGGGGCGCCCGAACCTTGGCGCCACTTCCCATGCCATCCTGGGAGCAGCCTGTAGGGGGATTAGGTTCTGTCAAGCGATAAATCGTATCTTTCTCCAGAGATACGCGCCATAGAGAAACTGAATTGATATTAGGATAGGAAGATCCAAAAAATATGATATCTCCATGCGGCAAAATAGCTGCCCTTGCAATAGACCTTACCCAGATTGAGTCATAGCGCATCGGGTAGACGTCCCTACGCACGGTTACTTGGCCAGTTGGGCGCTGGATAAGCAAACTATCGCCAGTGCCCCAGGGCGGAGGAGCCTGGTAGAGGTTGTCGGTTATAATGGGTATTGTGCGCCTTGCTATGGTCCAGTAGGTCCCTCGTACAGGGTCAGGGACATACCTATGAATGTTCGGATTGGGGGGTAGAGGCAGGCTATCTACCCGTCCAGTCATTAGGTCAATGCTCCAGACTGCCTTTACACTTGGACTTGTCATTGATATGAGTAAGGCCTCTTTGCCGCGCAGGTATGGCAAGTAATGCAGATTAGTGATGCCACTAGTAGGAAATTTCCAGTTCTCCAAGCGATAACGAGGGTAAGGACCGGTGATATCTGGGATGCCAATGCCTATCTGCCCGGCATACGGTGCCACAAGATAGGTGAGGGCCGTCTGGGTAGCTCGGCCCATTGCGGGAACCGTCGTGCCGCTTACGGTGAGTTTGAACGTATCTATAATATCGGCGCGTCGTCCGGCTAAGACGGGCACCACCGTCCCCGAAATGCAATACTCCCCCGGCGCAAACTGCCCCCGCGCCATTAGAGGGG
>Ga0079992_125614_pt1 | contig 18600 bp, 12 predicted proteins | sample FaiFalFF_MnMetaG_3_FD_69197 | JGI IMG/M metagenome (GOLD analysis project Ga0079992, IMG submission 69197) | Freshwater microbial communities from Yellowstone National Park, Wyoming, USA - Fairy Falls B (FF_Mn_B) MetaG (SPADES assembly) (version 2) | ecosystem: Environmental > Aquatic >... | reverse complement strand
GCTACAGAAGAACTATTACTTGGATACTTGTAACAATCCTTTTATTTGACCTTGCTAGATTGCTCTTTGAAGCATCTCCTTTATCTTTAGATATTAATTCTCTTATAGATTCTCTTAAGGATAGTATTGCAGCTTTCTTTCAACTTTTCAATAAGGATGACCCGCTAACGATCATGGAAAGAGTAGCTTCAATTCCAATACTTGGTGCTTTCATTATAGCATTAAGGAGGAGGCTTGAAAGAAGAATAAGACATTAGAAGTAAGCTTAAATTTTTTACTAAGCTAAAGCTATGTTTTAGTATTACTTGAACTATCTTTTGTTAGCTATTTTACTCTGAGAATATAAGAGAAGATCCCTGCATTCAAGAAATCAGTAATTTTCTCAAAGTTTCTCTCATTTCGATATAAGGATTTAAACGAGTTATGATTAATGATCACCTAATTTTATGCGGAACTCCAAAAATTCTTAGAGCAGATTTTCCTTGCTGAGTTAAGATCACTTCACTTCTTCTTCCAGAATATTCGACTTTAACATAACCCCACTCTTTTTCTAAGGGATAAAGTATGGCACGTAGTTGGCTATGTTTAGCTGCTACTGTTAATTTGCTATTCTCCTTTGGTCTTATTATTTTAAGTTTGACAAGTTCTTGAATTAGTTCTCGTTTACGCATTCTCCCACCAGCCTTATCTATGATAGAAAGAACAATCAAATGTTCATCCTTTGGTTTCCTTATATCAAGAACAGGTAGCATTACTATATCTTGTATTTCTTCTTTCTCTGTTCCAGACTTACTATAATCTTTTTTAGCATAATATGGTTGACCACCTATAATCATACAAACTAGCATGCCTGCCATAGCTGTAATTTTACTACCTGTTGAAACATTGAAATAAATTTGGTTACCTTGTTCCTTTTCTTTTTCGAATATTTCTCTAAATTTCTCTATACAATCAAACAAATCCCAAATGTTAACATAAACTTCCTCTATTTCGATACGTTCATCTTCCTTTTTCAATTCTTCTTTGATAGATTCAAAATACTTTTTTGCATTATCGTTTGGCTTATATGTAACAAGGTATACTTTATCAGCCCTCATCTTAATTAAAGGATACGTTACTCTTTTTACCTCATATCCTACAGGCGCAATGTGAACCCTTAAATTTTCCATAATTAATAAAATTATCATTATTATCATATTTAAGCTTATTATCATTATTATTGACAATAAAAATAAATATAAGATAAAAGACATGGCATTTAATGAATGAGGCTATGTTTAAAGAATATTTAGCTAAGATTGGTAAAGTCAACGTTGGAAGTAAAAATAAAAGTTGCGGTGAAATAAACCATGCATGCTGAACTTCCTGAAATTTGGTGGAATAAAGAAATCTATCTGAACGTTTGGGCAGCTAACAAGTCGATACCAAATAGTGCAATTGGATATGTTTATGTTTTAACAAATACATTTAGTGAAACGAATGAATTATGGCGTAATATTACTAGAATAGTAAATGAGCTTACTTTAAAAGGTTTGGTAGCTACTCACGTACCAATAGAAGCTAAGAAGAACATTCGTGGAGATGTTATACTTCTCTCAGAAAAAACAATTGATACAGAACATGTTTCGAAGCTTATATCTAAAAGATTAAATCTCACATTAAAGTTCTCACATGAAATACAACTAAAATACTTAGATTATCCAATCATATTTTCATATGCTTGGCAAAATAATTTTAGAGCACATGCTAAAAAGCATGAATTTCAACGAGTAGGAAGCCATTATATACCATCTGAAGAATTCAACAATGCAAATTCAAATAAATCATCCTTTCGCATAACTCCTATATTAATAAGAGACGTTCCTGCGTTATGGATTGATCCTGAGCAACGAATAATGATAAAACTTGACTTTGAAAAAGCCAAACAAGCATCAGAAGACAATCCAATACCAGTAAGGGTGCTACCAAACTGGAAACAAGGCTTTGTGGTTGGTGTTTACAAAGAGAACGTAGGAGATTATAAGCAATATCCTATTTTTGAATATTGGAACAATGAAATAGGGATATATGTAAAAAAGAACGATAGACTGCTTAAAGTTAAGTTTAGTTCAAGTGCACAGGTTTATGCTTACCCAGAAGTTTGTGTTTACGAAGAATATAAAGCCGGTTCAAAGGAGTATTCAGGTAAAAAATATAATCCTGTTGAAAGAATAAAGTTAAGTCAAGGATTTCTGGAAAAAATAGGCTTAATAAACTTCTTAGGTGAGACTTTTGCATTCAAACCTGAACCATTAAGGATTAATGACTTAGGTTTTAAACTCGAAGAATTTTCTTCTCATAAAGAATTTGAAGTGTTTCTAAGAAAGAATGATAAACCATATAATGTGAGTATACTTAATGTCAGAAATCAGCTTGAGCAGGGTGCAGAACCGTATACGGGTAAAATTGATGGAAAATACGCTGTCATAGCCCCCTCAAGGTTGAAAGGAAAAATTGAGGCTGTACTCAGAATTATAGAAGAGACTTATACAAAGTTAAACCTTGGTTACATTCAAAGGATTTTACCTATAAAATATATCGATAACTTAACAATTTCGAAATATAAAGAAGCCATTAATGAAATAATTTCTAATTTAGCTAAAAAATCACAGAAAGATAAAATTATAGTATTTGTTATTATACCTAGTTCAGACATAGGAAGATTATATTATGAAATAAAGGATGCATTCTTTAATCCTATTCCATATGGAGGAGAAATAAAACCAATCCATACTCAATGTATAGAAGAAGAAACAATCCCAAAAATTCTAGCAAATAAGATCGAAATATGCGAGAATATTGCTTTGCAAGTTTATTTAAAACTGTATGGCAAGAATGCAGCTATTTGGCTTTGTTCAAAACCAGTAGATGAAGGGATATACGCTGAATCAGGGATAACATGTTATGCTTGTTTTGATGTATCTAGAAGGCCTCAATATAAAACCGAAGTGGGCGTGTTTACTGTTATTACTGATCCATACGGCAGATTCATTTCTCTTGATTTTATCCAAACAGTGGGCGAACAGCTCTCCAAAGCTACATTCCATAAGATAGTAGAAAGAATAGCACAAGTTTCAAAACTCTACTCTAGCTCTTTCACCAAGTTCGAACCTAATCTAAAGTTTAACTTAAAACGATTAGTTTTGTATTATGATGGGCGTGTAAGATCAAGTTGGAAGATAGCTATGGAGGAGACTTTTTATAAAGGTGTTCCTGAAGAAGGCTTAGAACCAATTCCAGATTATTTCAATGGCAGAAGCGATCTTCCTAAAGAACTTGCAATAGACATTATTGGGGTAAACAAGAGTCCTAATAAGAGGATTTATCAAAGAATTAAAGGTGAATGGCGTAATGTCAAAAGAGGAACATGTATTGTTGAGGGAGAAAGAAAAGCTCTCTTAATAAGCTCTTTACCTCAATTGAAACAAAATATTGAAATAAATACCTTGATCCCTTTAGAACTGGAGAAAATACTTCATTTTAGCATAAACTCTAACCTGCAAGAGCCATCAATAGCCGAACTTGCTAAAGAATATTTCTATCTTACTTATCTAAATTGGTTATCTTTAAGACAAAGGACAAAGTTTGCATTACCGCATAAAATAGCGCAAAAGGCAGGCGAGTATATTTCAGCTCAAGTTCATATTCCTCAAAATATTATAATATGGTGAAATATGCCAGAATTCTTACACTTGTTTGTTAATCAGATAAAAGCTGAGCCAATCAAAGATATATTTGAGCCGAGAATAGACTTGTCTACCCTCTTTGAAAGAAACTGGATAGATACAACTTTCGAATCTAAAAAAGTTCCTTATGAAATTCTAGCAATAGACAGTAGCTCTCAGCATGAACAATTACCTTGGGAAGGTTTATTCTACGTGGTAAGAGCTTTGGGTGTAAGCAAAGGCAAAAAATACAGAGATTTGTTTTCTAGTATTGAGGTTTCACCTAATACTATTGAAGAGCCTTATTTACTGGGCAGAAAGAGAGAATGGCTTGAACACAAAGTAGCTTTGAAAGCTATTGATGAAGGATTTTTAGGCTACATATTATTGGATGGTTCAATATACGGCAGAGAAGTACATTTGCCATTTGAAACTAATTTCTCCAATGATAGGGATTTTATGATAAGATACTTCGAAACATTTCTTAGTCTTATGGATATTTGCAAAGAAAAGAAAATATGGCTGATCGGTTTGAGCAAAGAAAGCAGAAGTTCATTTTTCCGTGAATACTTGCTCCTAAATTTTGCTTTGGAAATAAAGAACGAAATAGGTCTAGGTGAAAAAGAAATCATAGAACTTTTCTCAAAAGTCCTAGACAATAAATACCAAGCACTGAAGAAAGTAAGGAGCATGAATAATGAAAAGTTGAATATCTTAGTTGAGGAGTTGACCTCAAAAAAACCCGACTTTGCATTAATATTGAGATATGCTCAGAAAAATGGATACACAGTACCTCTTCTATTAGGAGCTTCTTCAAGATGGAGAAGAGGAATAAAACAAATTTTGGATAGCCCAGAAGCCTTTTTAAATTCACATTTCCCAGTTTGTAGCCAAAATGAAGAATTCGTTAAAAATGCTAAAGGAGTTATAACTAAAATCTCAGATCTGCCAGCGATAATATCATTCCATGTTCTTCCTTCATTAAACGATACACCAATTAGAGTTGATGTTCCTGCTTGGTGTTTTGGAATAGATGACAAGTTACTAGATGTAGGATGGCCCGAAAAAGTAAATGTTGATATTAGTAATATACTCGAAATAATTTCTGCGGGATATTTTGGTCCTGAGAATTACAATATATGGCTAAAGGCAGCACATGACGGTGCTAAACTTACTTCTGATGTTTTTAAAAATTTATATCTTCGTAAAATTATGGATATTTCGGGTTCTTACAAAATGGTGAGGAGGAGTAGATATGGAGAATTCTAAGATCGGATATATCGTAGGAGAAGTAAATCCGACAGAATTTTGGTTTGCAGTTAATGAAGAAAAGCATCCACAACGCTGGGATTATGTAATTGTAAAATCTAGAGAGTTCGTGGATGGAGAGGAAAAAGAAGTTTATGTGCTTGCCCAAATAGAAACAATAATTTCTCATAGCTTAGCTTTGAACAATCCTGAACTAGTGAATGTCAAAGCTGTTGAACGAATGCTTGAGGAAAAGCTCGTAGAACCAAGAACACTTGCAAAGGCCAGAGTTCTAGGTTTTATACATAATGGGGAAGTTTTTCAGCCAAGAAGAGCAATTTATCCTGGTGAGGCTGTTTACTTAGCACCAAAGGAAATCCTTGAGACATTCTACTCTTATCCAGAAAATGAAAGTCTATTTGTTGGTCATCTAATAACAAGACCTGAAATTCCTGTTTTCTTGAGTTTAAAAGGGTTTAGAAGACATCTTGCAATACTTGCTCAAACAGGAGCTGGAAAAAGCTATACTGCAGGAGTTCTAATTGAAGAATTGCTAAAAAAAGGCGCTACAATTGTAGTGATAGACCCTCACGCAGATTACGTATTTCTTTCAATGACGAGAGATGCAAAGAATTATTCAAATCGAATTACTGTTTTCCAAACTCTCAAGAGTACAGGAAGATATAACTTACCAAGAAAACCAGAAACATATCAAGTAAAGTTTTCTGACTTAAGTCTAGATGAGATAGCGTTCGTTTGTGGAATAGAAGAGAGGTTCACAAATATTTTGATGAGCTTAAAAGACGCTCTAAATAATCTAAAAAATATTAAAAAAGATTATAGTCTCAATGACTTGATTGCGTATTTACAAAATAACGAAGAAGACTCAGCGTTTAAAGCGCTTAATTATTTGAATAAACTGGAAAAAATGAATATATTTGGCGATGTGACAACAGATATGTTCAAAATTCTAAAACCTATGCATGTTTCAGTCATGGACCTTTCAGGTCTCGAAGATAGAGTCTCTGATTATGTCACTTTTAGAATTCTAACAGAAATCTATTCTCTTCGAGAGAAAAACGAGTTTGAGTTTCCAGTCTTCGTGTTCATTGAAGAAGCGCATAATTTTGTTCCAAATAAAGAAAATACACTTTCGAAGGGTATAATAAAGAGGATTGCAGCTGAAGGAAGAAAATTTGGTGTCTTTCTAATACTTATAACACAGAGACCTAACAAGATCGATCCAGATGTTCTAAGCCAGTGCAACAGCCAAATTATTATGCAAATCACAAATCCTGAAGATCAAAAGGCAGTAAGAGCCAGTTCAGAAAGAATGAGCGAAGATCTTCTAAAAGATCTCCCTGGACTAAACATTGGAGAGGCAGTTATAGTTGGTGAAATGACTAAGGTGCCTGTAATGGTAAAGATAAGACAAAGAGAGACTAAAGAAGGAGGAGCAGATATAGATGTAGTTGATAGCTTACAAAAAGCAACTGAAAAAGCCAAAGAGGAAGAAAGAAATAAAGAGCTTGAATTAAAAGAAATTAAAAAGATGATGCAAATTACAGAGGGATATTGATGAGGATAGCACATATTTCTGATACTCATTTAGGGCATAGACAATACAATCTAGATGAAAGGGAGAAAGATATCTATGATGCTTTTGAACAGGCAATAAATAAGGCAATTGAGGAAAGAGTTGACATTTTAATTCATGCAGGTGACCTATTCGATTCATCTAATCCACCAATTAAAGCTCTCTATGTTTTCAAGAATGTTTTGAAAAAAATTAACGAAAAAATGAAGTTTTATTGCGTTCTAGGAGATCATGATAGACCAAAAAGAAGAGGAATGCCTCCACATAAACTTTTTGAAATAAGAGTTCTTGGTGTGAATGGCCTGGAATGGGAAGATGTTAATGGCATCTTAATAGCTGGAATTTCTAATCTTCGAGGAAAGATGGCTGAGCAACTTAAAGAGGAAATGAAAAAATTCGATTCCTTGGCTGAAAAGTATAAAAAATCTATTCTTATAGCACATCAGGCAATTTATCCCTACTTGACTTTTGAAGGGAGCTACGAGCTTAAAGAAGATGAGCTACCAAAAAACGCTACTTACTATGCATTTGGACATTTGCATGCAAGACAATTAGTAAGGTTTGGAAAAGGGTTTTTTGCTTATGCAGGTTCTACAGAAATTTTAAGCAAGGATGATATTTCTTCATGGAAAAAGGACGGTAAGGGTTTCTACATAGTCGATCTAGAAGGAGATGAACCCAGCATACAAAAAATAAATTTAGATATCCGACCTCAGATAGAGATGGAAGTAGAGCAGGACAAACTTGCTACGCTCTTAAACTTAGATTTCACAAAAAAGCCAATTCTTCACTTAATAGTAAAGGGAATGAAAATAGATAGAGCTCGTATTCAGGAAAAGCTAGGTGAATTGCTTAAGGACAAAGTGCTCTACCACAGAATCGATTTCATAGATCTTAGCAAACCAGTAACAGAATTGCCAAAGGGCCAGCTAAAGATTGAGGAGTTATTTAAAGAATATCTGAAAGATGAAAGGTTATCAACCCTTGCAATTAAGCTGCTTCATCTTCTTTCGAGAAAGGATATTGAAAATGCAAAACAAATTGCCTCTGGTTACTTAAATGAGGAGTTGGAAAAATGATAATTAAAAGCGTTAGATTGAAGGATTTCATATCTCATGCTAATACTAAAGTAGATTTCCCATACGGTATTACAATTCTTGTTGGTCCAAATGGGGCTGGAAAAACTTCAATTCTCGATGCGATTGTCTTTGCACTCTTTGGTGAAAAAGTTAGAGGAGATAAGGTTGAAGACTTGATAAGAAGAGGTTGCAATTCAGCAGAGGTTGAAGTTGTCTTCGAACACAATAATCAGGTATATATAGTCAAACTTTCAAGGGAAAAGAAGAGAGTTGAAGCGGTGCTTGAAAGGCAAGGGTTTGGGATAATTGCAACTACGGCTAGCAAAGTTCAAGAGGAAATATCGAAAATAATAGAAATGGATAAGGCAACTGCAATTAGATCAATCATTGTTAGGCAAGGAGAAATAGCAGGTTTAATAGAAGAGGATCCAAAGGAAAGGAAAAAGTTATTTGGAAGATTGCTCGGAATTGAAAGTTTAGAAGAAGCTTGGACAAATATGAAAGACTTGATAGAATACTTTAGCAAAGAGGCCAAGGATTATGATATAAAACAAACTGAACTAAAATTAATCAATCAAAATATGGCGAATCTTATTAATGATTTTAAAGAGCTTGAAAAGGAAATAATTGAAAAAGAATACGAACTAAGGCAAAAATCACAAAAGCATGAGGAAGTAAAGAAAGAAGTAGAAGATCTCAAAAGAAGAGAAGAAGAATACCAAAAACTTGAAAAGGAACTTATAAAAGTAAAAGAAGGAAAGAAAAAAGAAATTGAGTATTTGAATGAGACCAGAGACAAACTCAAAAAAGCAAGAGATGCGAAAATTAAAGCAGATAAACTAAAGCCTTATGTGGATAAGATACCCCTATTAGAGAACTTGATAAGAATCTCTGACTTCATTAAAAATAAATCTCAAACCTTAAAAGAGAAAGAGAAAGAGCTAGAAAGGATTCGGAAGTACAAATTAGAATTGAGTAAAATGGAGAGTGCTTACAATGAATATATGAAGCTTGAGAAGGAAATAGAGGGGTTAAAAAAGAAGGTAAAGGATTTAGAAGGGCTTGCTGTACAAAAAACAGCAAAAGAAACTGAGTTGAACAATCTCAATAAGACCTTAGCCTCCTATAAGGGGGAACTTGAAAGGTTAAAGATTGAAATTCTCAAATATTTAACTGATGCAACAACCGAAGAAAAAAGGAAAAAACTAGAAATGCTTCAAAAGGAGAAACGAGAAACTGAAGATAATATATCAGAGACTCAAAAAAGAAAAGGTAAACTTGATGGTCGAAAAAGAGAAATAGAGGAATACTTGGGAATTCTTGGAGAATCAGAAATATGTCCCGTGTGTAAGAGTAAACTTACGCCAGAGCATAGAGAGAAAGTTAGAAAAGATTTTCAAGATGAGATTAAAAATATCAACTCAGCCTTAGAAAAACTAGAAGACGACCTTAAAAGGCTTGTCGAAAAAAAGGAGAGATTGGAAGGCGAAATAGGCGAGATTCAAAAATTAAACGTAGAAAGAGCAGAAAAACTCTTAAAGGATATAAACGAGTACAACTCAAATATCGAGAAGGTAGCGAAAGAACTTGAAGAATTAAAACCTAGAGTAGAAGAACTTCAAAATGCGAAAAATAAGCTAAGAGAACTCGAACAGAGACAAACTGAATTGAAAAATGATTATGAAAGATATACATTAGCGAAGCGAGCTCTTGAATACGAGAGAAGCGAAGAAGAAGTTTCTTTAGAACTAGAAAAACTCGAAAAAGAAATGAACGATCTAAAGATGAATTACGATCAATTGATTGAAAAGATTGGATATTTGCCTTCTGATCCAGAAAAAGAACTTAACGATCTCAAAAAAATTGAAGAGGACTACAATAAGTTAGTTATTATTTCTTCACAGATCGAAGAACTGGAAAGAATCGAAAGACAACAAGAAGAAAATATTAGAAAAATCGAGGAAAAAGAAAGGGCTATCTTGGATGAGATTAAGAAATTAGATTTTAGTAAAGAAAAATTAGAATACGCTGAGAGTAGATTAAGACAAATCGAAAATGATGTCTCCCGTCTTGATGAGGCAATCAAAAATAAACAAATGCAAAAGAATAAAAAAGAAGCTGAAATTAACTTAAAGAAAGAAGAAATTGAAAGGCTTGAGAAGGAAATTGAAAGGCTTGAAAAGATTAGAAAATTCGTTGGAGATCTCGAGACTATAAGAAATGCTTTTTCAAGAGACGGCGTTCAAAAGTTGATTAGGCGAATAGCTACACCAATAATGTCATATTATGCAAGAGAATACTTAGAAAAGTTCAACTTGGATATAACAGATATCAACATTAGTGAAGATTTTGATGTATCAGTAATAAAAGGAGGAGAAGAAATACCTATTAGCTCGTTAAGTGGAGGAGAAAAAGTTGCCGTTGCAATAGCACTCCGCTTAGCTATTGCGAAAGTTATGGCTGGTAAAATTTCAACGATCATAATGGATGAACCAACTACGCATCTTGATGAGGAGCGAAGAAAAGAACTTGTAGAAATTATGAAGGGTTTCTTCAGAGAAGAAGCATCTATCCCACAAATGATATTAATTACTCATCATAGCGAGCTAGAAGATGTAGCAGATACAGTATATAAGGTTGAGAAAATAGGAGGAATTTCAAGAGTCGTTGGCGAGTATTAAGTTTATCATTTTGTTACTGTTGAGAAGATAGAAGAAGGAGTGATTATTGTGAATGTGCTTAAGTTTTTATTTTTTTAAAATTTTATAATATAAATGACAAAAGAATATAAAATCAAAAGTTTATCAAAGATCTTATTAATATCAATGATCGTTATTCTGTTATTAGGAGGAACATTAATTTATTATTATTCAATAAGTGTTACTAAATCGACCGAAACAATAACAGTTACAGAAACTAAAACGATAACTACAACTATATTTTTGGATACGGATGGTGATGGTATACCGAATTATAAAGAAAGAGAATATGGAACAGATCCAAACAAACCAAACTATCTTTTGGCTTACGCTTTAAAGAAGCTACCAGAGAATGAAGCTTTAAAGTTTAAGAATGTTGACAATTTCAATGAGAGTTCTAAAGATTTAATAGATTACTATGCGAGCTTGTCAGAGAATGTAAGAAACTCAAAAGAAGTTAATGAGTTATTGAGCCAAATTCTTTCAGATAATATAATTAACGAACTTGAGAAAAACTTATTCTATGATAAATTCGTGCTTCCAAGTTTACCTTTAATATTTAATTTAGAATGGTTTCCAACAAGAGAAAAATTGGATAAAATCTATGACATAAACGTAACTTTTGTTGCGAAAGATGATAATACTCCAATAGCCTATGCTGAGCTTCGTTTTGTTCCGGTTGAATATTACTACATGATCGAAAAATATGGAATGAGACAAGAAGATTATTCAAAAGTCTTTCCTCCTGATAATGAAAGAATTTATGTTTTAACTCCTATAAATGGGAAGTTTGATAGCTTAGAGGAAAGATTCTCAGTCTCAATAAATGATATTGTTGGTGGTAGAGAATATAAAATAGTAGTTTTAATTAGAGACCTTGCTGGAAATGAAAGAAAAGCAGAAATAAAAACACCTTATATAAGACAATTTGAAAATATAGCAAAAACTGACAACATCACGGTAGTGGTTCCTTACTATCTATGGTATAGGAAAAATCTTAGTAACTGGAAGGATGGACATAAGTACATGCCACTACTTGGCGAGTACCGTTCGGATGACTCAATAGTAATGTCTAAGCATATAGATTGGGCTACAGGGCATGGGATCGATGTTTTCGCTATTTCTTGGACTGGATATGAGAGTGGAGATTTAAAGTATTTCGACGATAACTTGAAGCTTCTCTTCGATAACTCTCTCTCTGTGAATGTGGAGATAATGATACTTTACGAGTCTCCAGGCAGATTGAAAACGACGGGGAACCCTTCAGCGCCTTGGGAGAAGGATTTGAGTGACAAGGAAAACGTGAAAATATTATTAGAAGACTTCAATTACTTGTGTAGAAACTATTTTAATAGAGAGAATTACTTCAAAGTAAATGGACAGTCTGTTGTATATGTTTATGATTCAGCAGCTTTTATTGGCGATGTAGCGGGGGCTATCGAGAAATTAAGGAATTCCATTAGAAAGGAAGGTTGTGAAGTATTTTTAATATCTGACCACGTGCATCCCTATGTATTACCTGGAAGTAGCCTGGTATGGGAGAATAGGGCAAGGCAGTTTAATGGAATTACCTCATGGCTAGGAGGTTACTCAGGAGAAGGAAAATACCTAGGTGGCAGTTATGAAGCTCAAATAGAAATTCTATACTCGAAATGGGGAATGTGGGCAAAGGAGAATAATAAGGAGTTAATCCCGTTTATTACACCAGAATTCGACAATAGGTATGTTAAATGGGGTAGTCCAACCTCCATCCCCCTTGAACGCTCACCTCAACTTTTTATAGAAAGATTAATAACAGCCTTAAACCACACTAAAACTTTTAAGATTATAATGATTGGTACTTGGAATGATTTCTTTGAAAGTACTACACTAGAACCTTCAAGGGAATATGGTTTTGAGTATCTTAACCTATTGAAAGAAATTTTAAAAGATTTTGGCCAGCAAGTATCGCGGATGCTATCAATGTTAAAGTTCTATTCATGAAAGGTAAACGAACTGTAATTTATCTCGGCCAAATATCTTCCAATAGGTCGCTCAAAATACTCGCAATCATACCTATTAACACAGAGACTAGTATCCAGTGATAGCTGTATGTCCCGTTCTCGAAGAAGAATTGGTAGCTCCACGCTAAGTACACCGATAATGCAGTGACAACAAGAAAAATTATAATATCCTTGGAAATTTTGTTTTTATAGTTAGGTTCAAACTTCAATATTATGCCCCTTGTAATCCAATAACCACCAATAAGCGCGAGGCATCCTAACAGTTGTATTCGTCCGAAAGCTATTATAAAGAACCCGAGATCCGACCTAGTAGGTTCGATGATATATTCATGAAAAGGTGAAGGATAAAAATCTAATAGAAGAATTTTCTCTGTTAACACTAATAGGAAGGGATATACTACAGGATACGTTGTTATGAAAAGGATTATAAGGGCAAATATGTAAAGCCCAATAGTTTTAGCAGTGAAATCATAGTACGCAACAAGAATTTTCTTTAACTTCTCACCACCTAGGTTTACTTGTAGATACTTTATCTCTACATACTTTAATATAAAATAATAAAGTGGCAAACAATAAAAAATTATGATTATGAATAATACTTCCAGATTTACTATGATGTTAATAAGGATCACTAGGATTAGTATTGCTATAAGGATAAGTAAAGGGAAGAGTATTATTCTAGCGTATCTCTCACCTAATTTTGTTAGTTCTTCAAAAATTTTCAAAAATTCTTGGCCCTTATGTCTATATACCCATCTATTAAGCTTATGTATTGTTACAAATATCCAGTAAAGCATGGTCAAAAACAAAGCTAGCCCCACATATATTAGTAAAATTAATCTTTCGATAAGATCTGTTGCAAATGGATTAATTACCGGTTCTGAGAAAGGAAAAGAACTCAGAGAATATATGCCGTAACAGAGTAATATAATTAGAGGGACGATTTCTACTATAATTCCCACAACTCCATAGTACTTAATCTCATTTAGTTCTATTCGATAAGCTTTGGAGAGAATTCTAATAACCATAGTTGATATTAAAGAACCTCTATAGATTTTTATAGAACATACCTGTAATGCTAATAGAGTTGAAATGAAGATTATGAAGCCTACATGTGGAATAGTAAAGTCTACTGTTTTAACCTTTAAAATATGAAAAATGCTTATTTTGATGCTAGAATTTTTACCGTCCTCATTTTTCACCATTAGCTTTGTGTTTAATTTCACGTTAGTCAGGTTTAAAGCAACGGACGTTGCATTGCCGGCAAGAACTTCCGTCTTATTACCAATGAATCTATATAATGTGAAAGGATTTGAGCTATTTATCTCCACCAGAGCAATATCTTTCAGTACAAATGTGCTATGAAAATCCAAATAAAAAGCCTGCTCGAAGGAAAACGGTATATAAAAAGTTTTATTTCCATAAGGCACTAGTGTAAATTCACCTTTATACGAGTCAACAAGCACTCCTTCGCTTATTTTAGGTCCTGATAAGAAAAAGCTTAGAGCTACTAGCATTATGAGGAAGAGAATGATCATAATCCTTGATGGGGTAAGTGTATTTTTCAGTGTTCTCCAATATAACCTTATTTTTCGTTTGAAAAGCTTTAGGATCAGATAACACATCGAAACATCATACCACATCTCTGAGTTATGCCCCCTTAATTTAAGCCTCTGAGACACAATTAATATAATTTTAAAATTAATTATCTATATATATAATTAAAATAGAAATTAGGTTTAATTTTTCTATATATATCATCGTGAATGCCTCATCAAGACTTTAAGAAAAAAAGATAAAGCTTTATAAAGTGTGTAGATGTTAATATCTTCCATCTGAAATGTCTTATCTTGAATTAACAAAGGGTGAAGTAGATGATATGGTGAACTTTATTAATCAACGAACTGAAGAGCTAGAAAATATCGAGAGTAATTTGAATAATCTGACAAGAAATTTTCGTGCGCTTACAGTTGAAGAGTTGAAAAGAGTTTATTCAAATGGTTATAACCAGTGAAATTAGATATTGAATCGAGCTTTCTTAAGTGTGAACGTTGCATATTTCCCATTAGCCTGCTCAAGAAGACAGCGGGCTAGTAAGTTCGTTCTGTTCATAAAATTTCGTATCCAGATGTGTTGCCTCCACATCCATGCTCTTTCTTAATCTCAAGATTGCAGTTGTTGAGAAAGCAATTCCACTTACATTTTTAATATAAAAATACATATAAATTTTTGTTGTTTATATGCTATTATGAATTATTCCTTTCAATTAATTATTCTTAAATCATAATAGAAATCTAAATAATAATACTAACTTTTATATGGTTATATGAATATTATAAGTATATGTTACAAAATGTATACAATAGGAATTTAAAAACTTGTTTGTGTTTCTTAAGACATGTGACTATTATTGGCATGGTGTATATTTATAAAATATTCAAAAGTCATAAAATGGTATCTTTGTGCTTGACATTTGGAAATTTAGGTAGTTTTTGTTAGCGGTTTATTCATATTTAGGATTTGTTATTCTCTTTATGAGTCGTGGATTATGGTATGAAAGTATGATAGAATTAGGGCTACCTATATTCTATCATTTTACTTTAGAAGAAAGTATGCGATGGTCAATTTATTTTTTTGCCAAGTATCTTTCCAATTTTTGTTATAACAAGTAGTTTTAAGCGCAAAAAGTTTTCGTTGAGCTTTTTTAAAATCTCTCTGATGTAACATATCCGCTTACTTCATCTATTTTCAATATTATAATAATCTTTGCTTTCTTTATATTTCTCCTTTACTTTATTCCAAGTTTTTTCGATCCTTGGGTCATCAGCTTTGTATTTGCCTACACAAGCATTGTTGGAATTTCTACTTTTTACTATATTGGTTCTGAGCCATGGGAGATATTAAAATCTGGAAATGAAGCTAGATATATCGAAGCGTTAAAACTAGAACATGATTGGATTTGGAGAGCGATCAATATCATTTCCTGGGCAATTGTAATCCTTGCAACAAGTGCCGTCTTTATTTCATGGACTCAAATAATTTATCCCGGAATACCCGTAGAAAAACGTTCTTCTTTTCCTTTTATTAAACTACAAGCTTTTGCAGCCGTTCAAGTTATATATTTGCTTCTAGGAGTCTGGTTTGGAATATTATACAGACTTATGGATTATGCTTGGCGTATACGTAAAAGAATAGCAGGTATCGAATAAGAAAAAAGAACCTTTAGTTCACTTTGGATTTGCAAATAATATATTTTAAAGTTAAAAATTTTTAACAGGGTATAGCATCTATGAGAAACGTCATATAATCATTTAATTCGATTAAAAAGGTAAGTAGTTCCAATTTCGATAGTTTCGAACTTATAAAAAGACTCTAAAATATTTATTGTTTTATTTTTAAATTACCAAATAAAAAATATATTAAATAATGTTTGATACTGGTATCCTTCTCGCAATTATGTATATCATAGTAATAGAGGTATTCGCTTTTATATTACTGTATCCAATTTTAAGAGAATCCACTAGAGGTATTCTTTCTTCTAGCTTCTCTGAAGAAGTGATAGCCTTTTGTATTACATTAGTAGCTTTAAGTTACGGTTTATACTTTATGTTCTATTTGATCACTTTTTTCATAGGAGCATTATCAATTCTCATAGCTATGTTCGCAGGATTATTTTTAATAACCTTATCAAGATCTTCTAGGATAAACCTGTTTCTCTTTCTATTTTCGGCAATGTTGTCCATTTCATCCTTTGCTATTCAAGATCTCACAAAAATAGCCAGCTTAATTAATGGAATAGTTTACCTCATAGGCATAGGGGAAGGAGCAATAAAAATTATTCTTCCAACTTTTAAAGACTTTTACGCAAAATATGATAGCTCGTATGCAGAATTACTCACAGCTTTTTTTATTATTATCTGCATCTTAAACGTGGTTCTTTCATGGCTTGGTATTGAAACACCAATGGATCTCCAAACAATTCAAAACATGTCAATGGTGACCTTTATTGTAATGGGTTTATTAGGATTTTACTACCTAAGATTTATAAGTAAAAGACGCTCTTAGTTATAAATTCTTTTAACTAATCTTATACTAAATATTAATTTAAAAGAAGAATCATGTAAAGCATTGATTTTCATAATATTAGTAAGCAAAAAGTGGTACCTTTGTATGAAAATTATCATTGATTACTAATCATTTATTTATTAGATAGTTTAATTCTTTTCTTTAAAATACCAAAAATCTTATAATCATTTACTTATTTTTAGTTTGCTCATTAATATAAGGAGGCAAACCTCTTATAGTTCAATATTATGATAAAAATGTTGAACCTCTTAATAAGTTAATCACTAATTAATCGAATTTCATTTAGTAGATCCTCAACAATACTTGCAGTTATGCTTATTAGTAAAGAAACTGGAACGTTAGTTAAGTTATATGGTTGATTTTGGGGAAAATAATAATAGCTCCAAGTTAAATATTCTGAAATAAAGAATATTGAAAAGAAGAAGGCTATATCTCTAAGAATCCTTAATATTGGTCTGGGCCTAAATTTATATAGCATTATGCGTGTGATTAAATAAGGACCAGTTACCAAGATACACGCAGGAACCTGAAGTTTTCCTAAAAATATGAAGATGTCATCCGTCAATGTTAAAAATGTATGAATTGCATCGTATATGAATGAGGGGTAAAACTCTAAAAGGAACAAATTCTTGGTTAATAATGAAAATAAAGGTTTCATTGAGGTAAATAAAACAAAGAATGCAATAATCATTAATACAAAAAAGCCGCTAGTCTTCATGTCTATTTCAAGGAAATCGGCAATTTTCTCGTTAGCATTATTACTTGTCAGACTTTTTTTCAATTGCTTCATCTCTATTTGGAGTGATGCAGCGTATAAAATCAAACCTACAATAAAAGATATGCCTATTATTATTTCATATTTAAAATTTAGAACAAACATTATAGTTGCAACTAGTAAAAAGACAAATGCTAAGAGAATAATTTTCTTCTCTTCCGACTTGAAAATATGAAAAGTCTTTTCATATATTTTTAAAGCTTCTTGGCTTTTATTTCTTAAAATCCAAATTTTCATGTTCCTGAATATTAGCTCAAAAATCCTTACTATAACCGCAAAGAAAAAACCGATTGTAATAAATATAAACAATATTCTTGCAAAGTAGTCCATAGCATAACCGAAAATATTCTTGATAGAAATTATCTCTTGCCAGAGAGAAATCATGATTGCATAGAGAAATAAGAATAGTATTGATATTGGAAGGATTAACTCCACTATAGCCGTCGCTAAACTAGTGGTACTTTTCTGTTTGCTTAAACTTTTGCGTATAAGTTTAAAGAAAATTATGGTCACCATTCTTCCTATTAAAGTATCTTTTTTAACAACAAATGAGAGAAATTGCAACGAAAATAAAGTTATAATGAAAATGATGAAGCCTACATGTGAAATGGTGAAATCCGCAGCTTTAACCGATACAATGCGTTTAAAATTCATTTTAACGCTTATATTTTGACTACCTTCATTCTTTACAGAAAGTTCAGTCAGGTTTCCTATATCATACAAATTAGAACTGTAAAATAATATATGTTCAGCAAGTTTTACTGTTATATTACCATCAAGTTTATAAAGCGTGAAAGGACCCGTAGCATTTATTTCTACAAATACAGTATTATTAAGTATAAGATTACGTGCAGATATCAAATAAAATGTTTGGTCAAATGACGAAGGGATGAGAACTGTTTTGTTTCCATAAGGTTCTAAGGTAAATTCGTATTTTTTTGTCGAGATGAGATCTTCATTATATAGTCTTGGCCCAGTCAAGAAGATTCCTAAACTTATCAGCATTAAGATAAATAATAAAATCATAAGATTCGATACTGACAAGATTCTTCTTAATATCCTCATATACCTTCGAAACTTATTTTTAATATTCATCACCCTTTACCATATAGTTCAGTATGAATCAATAACGCTGCAAACATGTAATTTTTTACCTCTGATAACATTTACACATATATAACTTTAGTAAATTTAAGTATATCTTAAAAACTGAATATGCTTTAAACAACGAATCTTAAACATTGTATTAAATATACTTCAAAATATAGATTACAGATAAAAAAAATACTTATAAATAGATTAGACTTAGGAAACTATCTTTTAACTATAATATATATTCTTCTTTAAAAGAATTTAAGGAAAATATAAATAAAGAAAAAGAAAAAACAAATTTTGAAATAATTTCTGAA
>Ga0079992_150505_pt1 | contig 18630 bp, 14 predicted proteins | sample FaiFalFF_MnMetaG_3_FD_69197 | JGI IMG/M metagenome (GOLD analysis project Ga0079992, IMG submission 69197) | Freshwater microbial communities from Yellowstone National Park, Wyoming, USA - Fairy Falls B (FF_Mn_B) MetaG (SPADES assembly) (version 2) | ecosystem: Environmental > Aquatic >... | reverse complement strand
GATATTATGAGAATTACCATATCTTGAACAGCACCAGCTAAAATGACTCCAAATATTATCCATAAAGTAGCCGGAAGATAACCCATCTGAGCCGCAAGAACCGGTCCAACCAGAGGTCCTGCTCCACTTATTGTAGCAAAGTGATGCCCAAAAACTACATATTTGTTTGTAGGGACGAAATCATATCCATTATTGAAAATGTGAGCGGGTGTTGGATTCAAAGGATCTAACCTGAAAACTCTGTTTGCTATAAATCTACTGTAATACCTATATCCAACAAAGTAAGAAGATAGAGCCAGAACTAAAATCCACGCTGCCGATATGTTCTCTCCTCTGTATATTGCAAGGACAAAAAGGGAAAGGAAAATAAGGGAACCGAAAATGAAAGGTATAAAAGGACCGTTGAGTTTTCCGGAATTTTCAGCTTTAATGATTTTTTCTTTTATCTTATCAAAAAATGGTGTATTATGCATGCACATAATTAGGAATTTTTAATAGAAAAAGGAAAAAGTTTTTTTATGCTAATTCTTTTTCTGAATGCAATATTTGTAAGGTAGAAAAAGAAAAAATTTTGAAAGAAGAATATTGATAAATATTTTATTTGTTATTCGCGCTGAAAATATTTATAATATTTGTTTGAGTGTTAGAAAATTTGAATTTTATTTCAAGAGTTGGGAGTTTGGCAGAAATGGCTGATTTAGGGAAAGAGAAAATTCCAGCTATATTTATCAAGATGTGCCCTAACTGTGGAGGAGATATAACATCTGATAGATTATCTAGATGGCTCCCGTGTGTTTCTTGCCTTCCAGAGGTTCCACAAAATATAACTTTTGAGGAAATAAAGAATGAACTTGAAAGATTAGGAAAGCTTAAAAAGTTAGGTGAGATATATGAGATAGAAAAAAGGGCAGACGAATTTTCAAAGTTTTTTGAGAAAATTGTGGGATTTCCACCATGGTCATTACAAGTAGGATGGGCAAAGAGGGTACTGACAGGTCAGAGTTTTGTAGCTCTCGCTCCAACGGGTGTAGGTAAAACAACTTTCGGGATTGTTACTGCTCTGTTTTTGGAAGGTAAGTCATATATTGTAATACCTACAAAGCTTCTTTCAAAACTTGTAGCAAAGAGAGTTATAGAAGCAGCAGAAAAATTAGGAATAAACAAAAAGATACTTATAGTTCATGGAGCAAAAAACATCAAAGAGAAGGAAGCACTTCAAAATTCAGATTTTGATATACTCATAACAACAAGTATGTTCCTTGCAAGAAACGAAAAACTCATTTTAGATAAAAGATTTGATTTTATATTCATAGATGATGTTGATACATATCTCAAGCAACCTAAAAATGTTGAAAGAATTCTGAAAGTTATGGGATTAAGTGATGAGGATGTGAATGAATTAAAAACACTCATGAATAGAAAATTCTCTATCGTTAGAGGAAAAGAATCAATAGAGGAGAAAATAAAAGGGTTCAACGAAATCAGTGGGAAAGTATCGGAGATAAGAAAGAAAATAAAAGGGGTTTTAGTAATCTCATCAGCAACTGCAAAGCCCAGAGCAAATACAACAAGATATTTCAGAGAAATATTTGGATTTGAAATATCTCCATACGCAACAACAATAAGAAATATAGAGGATACGATAATAGACTATAACGGGGAAAATAATGGAAATAATGGAAAAGAAAAGCTCACAAACATCAAGGCTTATGTATTTGAGAAAACAAGAGAAGTCATACAAAAGTGTGGAAACGGTTGCTTTATCTTTATAAATGCAGAGTATGGGAAACAATCAGTCTATGAAATGAAAGACTTTCTCAAATCATCAGGAATAGAAGTAGCAACCTATGAAGAATTCGACGAGAAAACCCAAGAAAAATTCAGGAACGGAGAGATAAAAGCGGTGATAGGTATATCATCTTTGAGAAACCCACTTTGTAGAGGAATAGACATGCCAGATGCTGTAAGGTATGCCGTTTTCGCAGGAGTTCCGAGATTCATTTTCTCTCTTGGTGAGATAGATGAGCCAGCAAAAATGTTAGGGGTACTTATATCTTTGAAAAACGCAATAGGGAACGGAAAAAAGATTTTCTCATTCATAGAATCCATGAAAAAATATTCAGGAATGAGAGCAGAGGATATAGAAAAGTATCCTCCGATAAAGGAGAGAATTTTAAGTATAAAAAACTTTATAGAGGAAAAACTAAATGATCTGGAAGTGATAAAGAAAATAAAGGAATCAGAAGACATACCTTTAAGAATAGGAGAAGATGGTAAGATAAAATTCGTAGTTGCAGATTCATCAGCTTATATTCAGGCATCTGGGAGAACCTCACGTCTTTACATAGGCGGTCTATCAAAAGGATTATCTGTAATGATAGTTGATGATAAAAAGGCTTTTGTTCAATTGAAAAAACGATTGAAGTTAGAACTATTTGAATCAATAAATTTCAAAGAGTTCGATAAGATAGGACTTAAAAATGTTCTTGAAGAGATAGATAATGATAGAAAAAATATAAGAGACTTGATGGAAGGTAAAATAACTCCACTAATTACGCAAGCTTCTATAAAACCTCCGCAAAATGCTCTGGTAATAGTTGAGTCTCCAAATAAGGCTGGGACAATTGCTAAACTCATCGGCAAACCAACTAAAAGAAGAATAGTGGTGAACGGGAACGGGAAGACCCAAGATGCATGGGAAGTTTCTCGTGGCGACCTAAACATAACAATAATAGCATCAGGAGGACATATAATTGATCTACCATACTCTTATTACAGAGAGGAGAACGAAAAAGATGAAAAATACGATGTCAAAATTGTAAAGCAGAACGGAAAAATAACTTTTATACCAAAGTACAAATCCATAAAAAGATGTAGAAATTGTGGAGAGAATTTTTTTGAAGATGAAAAATGTCCCTATTGCGGATCAATAAACTTTGATGACAAAACAGAAGTCATTAAGGCAATACAAAAACTTGCTCAGGAAGCAAATCTAATTTTTATCGCAACAGATCCAGATTATGAAGGAGAAAAAATAGCTTTTGACTTATTCATGTCTATACCAAAATACAAAAAAGAAATAAAAAGAATAGAATATCATGAAGTGACAAGAAAAGCAATATTCAACGCTATACAAAATCCCCGAGACTTGAATCTATCGCTTGTTATGTCGCAAATAGTCAGAAGAGTTACAGATAGATGGGTTGGATTTGCTATGAGCGAATTTTTACAAAAGGAAGAGGAGAAAAGATGGTTATCTGCCGGACGGGTTCAGACCCCTGTTCTTGGATGGTTAATAGAAAGAGAAAAGGAAATGAAAAATAAAATCGGTGTTCTGAGCTTCAAGGGGGAAAATGGAATATCAGATTCAATAAGGATTGAAAATAGAGAGCAAGCAAAAAGAACTAGCAAATCAATCAAAAAATTGAAAGGTAGAAAAAGAAAAAACGAAGAGGACGAAAAGCAAAGATTAGAGAATGCAAAAATAAAAATAAGATATGAACTTTTAGATACAAGTGAAGATACGATGAATCCACCCCCTCCTCTCAATACTCCTGAACTTATAAAAGAGGCGTTTTCAAAATTAAAGTTGTCTTCAACCCAAACGATGAGTCTTGCTCAACAACTATTTGAATTAGGTATGATTACATATCACAGAACAGACTCAACTCATGTTTCAGATGTAGGAATTTCTCTTGCAAAGGAATTTATAACAGAAAATATTGGAGCAAATTATTTCGTAGGAAGAACCTGGGGCGAAGAAGGAGCTCACGAATGTATAAGACCAACAAAAGCTTTAACACCAGATGAACTATCAATATCATCTAAAATAGGAACAATATCTTTATCTGAAAATGCAATAAAGCTTTATGAGATCATATTTTCAAGATTCATAGCAAGTCAGATGAAACCAATAAAAGTCCTCAAAGGGAAAGTAAAGCTACAAATAAGCTGGAACACAAATGGAGAGGAAATTTCAATTGAAAAAATATCAGAAATGAATTTAAAAGTTATTGAAGATGGATGGAACAAAGTTAATTTTCTTCCAATTTCAGATGTCGGAAGATTCATAGTTGAAAAGAAAGTTATTGAATTTGAAACAAAAGATTTCAAATTTTCATTTGCACCTCCGGTTCCTCCATATACTCACGGCTCCCTTATAGAGGAGATGAGAAAAAGAGGAATTGGGCGACCATCAACTTATGCATACATAATAAAAACCCTTCTTGACAGGGGCTATTGCATAGATAGAAAAGGTTTCATAATTATAACAAAATTGGGTAAAGAAGTATATGAGAAATTAAGGAATAGCAAGAAATATTCAAAATACACAAATGAAGAATACACAAGAAAAGTTGAGGAAAAGATGGACAAAATCGGAAAAGGTGAAGAAAATTATATGGAAGTATTAAAAGAACTTTATCTCGAGCTCTTCCAAAACGACCCAACCTACAACTGAAAAACTATAAAATACCCAAACAAGAAAAGTAAAATTAACTATTATTAACTAACAAACAAGATACCCTATTCCACCTAAATAACTAAAATACAAAGCAAAATTTTAGAATGAAGAAAAATAAAAGAAAACATCAAGGAGAAAAAAGAGAATATAAGCATAAAAAAGAGCTGAAAAGATTTGACCTTATTTTGAAAGAGATTATCTCAAAGGCTGCAAGCAAAATTATATGGTTAGCGACGGGTAGAAAAGTAGAAGGCAAACTCAAATTGTTTCCAGCAGAAATAAGATTAGCTAAATCCTTCTATACGGATATCTTGTTTGAGATAGGAGGTGAGATGTTTCAGATTGAAATCCAAGCTCAGCAGGATAAAACCATGCCTGAAAGAATGTTCAAGTATTACTATGCAATAGTAGAAAAATACAAAAAAGAACCTACCCAAATTGTTTTATTTGTTGGTAAAGGAAACCCTCCTCCATCAGAGTACAAAACTACTAAATTAGCTCTAAAATATGAAGTTCTGGATATGAAGAGGGTAGCCCCTGATGTTTTCATAAAGAGCCAAAAGCCGTACGAGGTCGTCGTCGGAGTTTTAGCTGGCAAATACAGAGAAAAACCAGAAGCATTCAGTAAAGTTGTGAAAAGGATTTCGGAGATTGTCAAAAATGAAAAAGAAGTTATAAAATATATGAATGATATAAATTTTTTGGCAAGTTTATTTGATGTTAAGATAAAGGTAAAGCCTATGCCAATTCAGATAGACATAAGGAAAGCACCTTTTTATAGGTGGGGAAGAGAGGAAGGATTAAAAGAAGGGTTAAGAGAAGGGGAACAGAGAGGTATTGTAAAAGGGAGACAGGAAGGTTTAAAAGAAGCAATTTTATTGGATGTTCAAATCAAATTTGGTAAATCAAAGGTAAAGAAGGTAAAAACTTTTTTGGAGAAAGTAGATGATTTAAATCATCTCAGAAAAATAAAGAGAAAAATAATAGAAGCAAAAACATGGGATGATTTTGTCAAAGCTTTCAGAAACCATAAGTGAAATAAATTTAAAGCGCATGCCAATTCAAAATTTTTATCACCAGTTAGCAATAGGCTATTATTTTTTATTTAGCTGATTTTATTTATTTGATTTTTCTTTTATGTAGTTTATAGCGTCTTTTACTGTCCTTATTTTATCTAAATCTTCATCTGGAATTGATATACCGAACTCCTCTTCAAGCTTCATTATCATATCAACAAGGTCAAGGGAATCAAGCCCAAGATCCTCAATAAAGGAAGCGTCATCTCTTATGTCAGATACGCTTTTTCCTGCTTTCTCTGCGATTACGCTTTTTATTTTCATCTCAATATCGTTCATATCTTTTCACCTCCTGCCGATTTAAAAAAAGAAAATAATTATTATAAAGCAAAAAAAATAAATTAAATATGGAATAACCTAGTTAAAACAAGTAAAAGCTAATACAAAATTTAGAAAAAAAACAGAAAAACTTTTTATTTTTTGTATATATGGTATTTCTGACAGGTGCTACTGGTTTTATCGGGAGTTGGACATTAAAAGAATTACTATCAAATGGATATAAAGTAAGAATATCTTTGAGAGAAAATTCAAATACAAAGAATATAAAAAGCTTCCTTGATAAAGTTGAAGTTCTCTTCGGAGATCTAAAAGATGAAAACTTTGTGAGAGAATGCTTGAAAGGTTGCGAGTATGTAATCCACACGGCAGGAAAGGTAGATACATCACTGAGAAAAGAAAAGCAAGCAGAAATAATGACAGCTAATTATATTTCAACACAAAATTTGTTCAAACAAGCTATAAGATCAAGAGTAAAAAAAATTGTGTTTTTAGGCTCTATATTTGGTCTTGGGAAGGGAAAAGACAAAAACTTAGCCGATGAAACTGTTCAGTTTAATTTAGAACACCTTGAAAAGAAAATCCCTTATGTTAGAGCAAAAAGAATGTCTGAAATAATAGCAGACGAATACATAAGAGCTGGACTAAAATGTGTCAGGGTCTACCCTAATTTTTGTTTAGGTGAAGGAGATATATATCTTTCTTCCTCAAAAGCAATCTTACCTTTTGTTATGGGAATGAATTTCTATTTTGATATGGGAATAAACATCCAATGGGTTGGGGATGCCGCAAAAGCCCTAGTACTTGCACTTGAAAAAGGAAAAGAAGGAGAAAAATATATAGTCGGCGGAGAAAATATACACTATGAAAAAATAGGCAAAATAGTTTGTGAAAGACTTGGCAAACCTTCTCCTAAAACCAAAGTAAGCCCTAAAATATTCAAGATATTTCTTTTTACACCACAAAAAATACTTGAATTGATTGAAAAGAAAATCCTTAAAAATGTAAAATTAGATGTAGGAACTCTCCTCATAGCGTCGGAAAAATATTGGTATTACTCAGATAATAAAGCTCGGAATGAGTTAGGATACTCCTCTCGGTCAGTTGAAGAAACCTTATATGAAGCTGTTGATTGGATAACTGAACAAATGAATAAAAGAGTTAAGAAGAAAGGAAATCCGAAAAATTAGAATGTAGTAAATTTAAGTATATAATTAATAATGATTATGTAGTGGTGGTGGGCGTAGCTCAACTGGAAGAGCACGGGACTGTGGCTCCCGGGGTTGCGGGTTCGAGCCCCGTCGTCCACCCCCTTTTTTATGACAGAAGAAGAAAAAATAAAACAAATTTTCTCCTTCAAAAACATAGCAGTCGTCGGAATGAGCGATAACCCAGAAAAACCTTCAAATAGAGTCCCTGCATATCTTATGAAGCAGGGATACAAAATAATCCCTGTAAACCCAACAAAAAACGAGATAATGGGACTTAAATCTTACAAAAGCCTTCTTGAAGTTGAAGATGAAATAGATGTTGTTGATGTTTTCAGAAGACCTGAACAGGTGTTAGAAGTAGTAAGAGATGCAATAGAAAGAAAGAAGCAAAGGGGAGACATAAAAGCTATATGGCTCCAAGAAGGAATAGTTAATGATGAAGCTAAAAGACTTGCAGAAGAAAACGGCTTACTTTTCATTCAAGATAAATGCATGTTTAGGGAACATCTGAGAATAAAAAATTCTGAATAAAAAAAATCTGAATAAAAAAATTCTAAACAAAAAAAGGAAATTTAAAATAAAGATTCACAATCCCAACCCCAGGCCAAAGTATATTCTGACAGGTGCTTTGAGTGGATCTTGCAAACCACGAGCGAAAATCATCTGGAAAGCAAAACCATATCTATAAAATAAATTACCATACAAAACAAAACCTCCATAAACAGAACAGAAGAAATCCTCACCCGAACAAATACGAATTGGAGTTCCTAAACTTTTTCCTTTCTGTGCAAATCTAAAAGTATCAAAAGCGGCAAGAACAGAAAACTTATTCAAAGAAAAAGTTGAAAACAAAGGAACATACCCGTACCACAGATCAAATGTAGAAATAGTTTGCAGCCTCAAATACCAATCCCCGAAGAAAACAAGAAAGTATCCGGGAGATGTTCCCCTGAATTCATCAAAAATTTCAACATCTTGTAATGTATAACCACCAGAAGGGAATAATCTCAAAGATATGGTCTGACCAAGAGCAATAGGAAGCGTATAAGCAAGACCTAATCCGCCCTCAAGTCTAGCAGATTGATAGTTTCTAATCTCAACGGTTTGGGAAATATCAAATTGTTTTTCAGATGCATCAATACTTGTTGAAAAGAAGGTAGAACGAAAAGCTGCTAACAGAGATAAACCTCCAATAGGAGAGGGAAAAGATAATGAGCTATTAGCTCCGATAAATGCATTTATAGACCTTACACTAAAAGACTGAGAAATTGGTACTATAAAGAAACCACTAATGTTAGAAGAGACAGAATAAATTTCTCCAAATGCTCCGGCTGATAAAAATAATGCTCTCGCAGGCACCCCAGTTCCTCTAGGGACAGCACCATACAAAATTGGGAAGATGATTTGTCCTCCTCCAAAGATATCAAAAATATTTGATGATTGTGTTAAATTGAATACGGTACTAGTAGTCAAAGGTACAGCCTTGATATTTGATGCTCCAAAAAATAAAGATGGTATAAAGTCTTTGAAGTAAATCAGATCGGTCTGAAAAGTCAGGCTCCATGAACCACGAATCCCTAAAAACCCGTCTCCTAAAATCTGAGCGCGCCCTAACCTATCAAATGTCGCTAACTGAAAAGAAAGCCCGAAAATATCAAGCGGTAGAAAGAAAGTTTCTGCAGAACCTGTAAGAAAAGGGGTCAAAGTAAGTCCTAAAATTGGAACAAATAAAGGAGAAGATAAATTCAAAAGCCCAACGCTTTTTGGCTGAAAGTAGTTATTAGAAGATATCACACTCTCTGAATTAATTTCATCGTCAAGCTCCGCAGAATTCCCTTTATCTAATAAAACAGGCTCGGATTTTTCGATAGGAATCCAATTTTCTCTTTCGGTTTTAAGTTCTCTTACCCTGAAACCCTCTGGTTCAAATGATACATACAAAACTCCTTTTGTTGAAAAATCAGCAAATAGAGCCGATGAGATTTCCTCTGTTACCTTCCAAGTTTCTCCGGATTTTAAGTCTTTTACATATATGTTAAAAACCCCATCTCTATCAGATGAAAAAGCCACAGCTTCGGCTGAAACAAATTGAGGGTCCCTATCTTCAAATTTATCTTGAGTTATGAAAATGAGCTCTTTTTTATCGTATATTGCTTCTCCCTGCATTACACTTTCTTGGATAAAAGGAATCAGGACTATATCTTGGCTTTTACCATCAAAGTATGAGGCTATAATAAATTTCCCATCATGCGAAAACTTTGGAAAAGTAAATTGTTGCCCTGATGAAAATTTTGTGATTCTGTATTCTTTTCCTTTTTCTATATCATAAACGAAAATGTTTCTTGAATCAAGTTCGTTTTTTACATAAACCAAAAACTTGTTATCTGGGGAGAAAGATGGGAAAGAAGCTCTTGCTGACACATCCTTCAAATCTTTTATTTTTATCCTTTTCCCCTGACTCACATCTTTACTTTCTTCTATTTCTATTCTCCCCAAAGAAAGTTGAAAGTACTCTTCTGGTATTGATGCAAAGAAAATAAATTTTTTGGTAGGTTTGAAAAAAGATATAGCTATGTAAGTGCCACTCACGGCATACGAATTTACACGACCAAAAACTCTTTGTGGTTTTCTATCCCCTTCATAATACATAAGAACTCCGTCTTGAATGACAAAAAAACCGTTCCCATAGTATTTTGGCAAAGATACATAATATACATTTCTCTCATAAAGACCAACCTTTTGCTTTTCAAGTTTCAAAAGTTTTCCTTGCAATTTCCCTTGACTTTGTTCAAACCTTGAAATTTGTTCCTGGTAGGTTGTGTAGAGCCAGTTTTTCCATTTGTCTTCAAGTTGATAAAACTTTTCACCGGTTGCTTTTTCAAAACAACTCTCATAAGAGAAAGTCAAAACGCCAGATGCACAATCAATTGTTCTCAAAATAGCATCCCATCCATAATTTTCTTTTATAAAATACAAAAAAGAAAATCCGTGATTATAAACGATTTCTCCCTGCCAAGCCTGCTTTGCTTCAAAATTCCAAAGGTATTTTAGAGGATAGATTTTTTTGTGATAAAGTAAAGTTCGCAAAATCATATTTCTATAAGAGTCAAGAGCATCATGACCGAGCTCAGCGGTCACAAGTTGAGCTATACCTTCCGTAAAATAAGCTGGCTCAGAGTAAGGAGGCAAGCCAAGGCCAAAGCCACCAACTAATGTAGCTTGTCGCTCAGATAGTGAAATAGAACATAAACTCCCCTTACCTATTCCACAAAAGAGTCCTCCAATTATAAAAACCGTTGGAACATACCTTGATGTTTTTTTAGCTTTTCTCAAAGCGACGATATGAGAAAATTCGTGCGTCAGAACATCTTCAAGCCATGGGTGTCTTCCTCTCAAAGGAACATAATAAATATCAGCAGCAAAAATAACTATTTGGTCAAAGATTTCAATAGCAAACCCATTCCCTATATCATCAACATCTAAAAAGACAATATGAGTTTTTCTATCAAGCGGATTTTTAAGGGTATTTACGACATGGTGATATGCTTTTTCTTCTAAAAATTGAGCGCTTCTTTGAGCAAAATCTTCAAGACCATCATAGTAATATAAAACAAAATGAGTAGTCTCTATGCTGTACCATTTCTTTACAAGATTGAAATTCAGAACAAAAAAAGGTATAAGAAAGAAACCCACCATAAACTAAAAACTTTAACTTACAAAGATAAATTTATTATTTTTCTTCAAATATCATTTTTTAAGGTAAAAACCTTGTTTTTTCGTCTGATAATCAATAAATGATTATCTAGACAGCTTTATTTGTGTTTTGGTGCTTACTTGGCTGTGGTTTATGAGATTCTGCTTATTGAAATCTGTTATATTTTCTTCATCTACATTTTCTTCATATATTTTTTTCTTACCTCGTTGACAAAAATATGAGCAAGTCTTATAGGTTCTGGTATTCTGAAACCAGCTGTCATTTTCTTGACAACCTGAACTGCATCGTCTAGTGTTATTTTATGTCCTACTGATACTACGATTGGCTGAGCTTTATCATCTGTACACATCAGATAACCCACGACTTTTCCTTTGAACCTCAGGGGAGCTGTTTCCCATTTACGTTTTGGTAGAAAATCTGGAGTACCGACCAAAATAGATTTAGCAACTCCGATAGATGGTTTATCATATATCACGCCTATATGAGAGGCTATACCGAAAAATCTCGGATGAGCGACTCCTTGACCGTCAACAAAAATTATGTCAGGTTCTGTTTTAAGCTTTGAAAAAGCTTCCAAAATAGCTGGCGTCTCCCGAAAAGAAAGAAGTCCCGGAATATACTTGAATTTTACTTCTTTTATTGCAAAAACTTTTTCAACTATTGATAAATCTTCATAATTTAGAACAACGGCAGCAGCAAAAAGTATATCTGAACCAATATTGTATGATATATCTACACCTGCTATAAGGCGAGGGGTAAAATCAAGTTTTTGCTCCCTTACGATTTTAGAAAGTTCTTGTTGTAGCTTTTTGGCATCCTCTTCTGTGAGATCCCACCTGTGATTTAGCTTTGGCTCCATAATTTACTCATATATTCTGAGGTAAAAAGGTGCGTCAAGGACAACATCAAATCTTGAACATTCTTCAAGAGCATCTTTGAAATCTTTTTCAACACACTCATGAGTTATGATAAATATAGGAACTCCTTCCTTCCCGTAGCCCCTTCCCTTTTGTAAAACTGATTCTATTGATACTTTATGTTTTCCAAAGCTATCAGCTATTTTTGCCAAAACCCCAGGTCTATCCACAACCCTAAGCCTTACATAGAATTTTGAAATCATAAGGTCTGGCTGAATTAACTTTTCGCGTGATAAGGAAAATGACCTCTTTGGATAAGGTTTGTTATGTATTGTAGATTCAATTATATCAGATAGAACAGAAATAGAAGTTGGATCACCGCCTGCTCCTTGACCTTTTAAAAACAACTCACCCAATCTTTTTCCCTTTATGATAACAGCATTAAGATTGCCCTTGACCTGAGATATTGGAGATTCATAAGGTATGAGAGCGGGAAAAACGGAAATCTCTAATTTTTCCTCGTTCCCATATATTTTTTTTCTTGAAACAGCAATTGACCTTATAGCGTATCCGAAATCTTTTGCAAATTCTATATCTATCTTTTCAATTGAGGATACACCTTCTTTGAGTATATCATCGGGTTTTACTCTTATACCAAAGCAGAGAGCAGTTAGTATGCAAATTTTTTGAGCTGCATCTGTTCCATTAATATCAAAAGAAGGGTCAGGTTCTGCATACCCCAATTTTTTTGCTTGTTCCAGAGCTTCTGCAAACTCAAGACCTGACTCCATAGAAGATAAGATGTAATTAGTTGTTCCGTTCAGTATTCCTACAATTTCTGTTATCTCATCTGGTACAGCATTTTGTATGGTTCTTATTACAGGTATTCCTCCTCCAACAGATGCATCAAATAGAACATTTGGATCGCTAAAAATTTCATCATCTATTGAAAGGAGAAACTTATTTGCCGAAACAACTTTTTTTCCACTCTTCAAAGCTTCCTTTATAAAAGTGCGAGCTGAATCAATATCTCCTATAAGCTCCACTACTATATCTGGGTCAGCTTTCATAATATCTGAAAAATGAGATGTTAGAAGTTCCTGAGGGATTTTGAAGCCATTGATTGTCCTCTGTTTCTTTTTATCTCTCACAAGTATCTTAACTATTTCCAAATCTAAACCGTATCTTGACCTTATTATATCTTTTAGCTCAAATATATTTTTCACGAGGTATTTTCCAACATTACCACACCCTAAAATTGCAACTTTTACCTTCCTCATACTCCTTTTAGACTATTTCGGCAACTTTGCTTTTATTTTTTTTGCTTTTATTTTGTGCATATTATTTAAAAACAAAATGGATAAGATAGAAAGAGGAATTAAATAAAAAGATTATATATTAAGTAAATCTATGCACAGGAAACTGATTTCTAAAAAATAACTTTATGTAGTAGAGACTTTTCCAATTTCAATTTTCTGCAGAACTTTTCCTTTTCTGCTTTTGATTATAAATCTATCAGAAGGTCTTTTTCCTCTTCTTGTCTTATAGCCCTTTGTCAAAAGTCCCCAAGGAGAAACTGGATGAGGGTTGCCCTGCGGACACCTTCCCTCACCTCCTCCATGTGGGTGGTCAACAGGGTTCATAGCTACACCTCTGACATGCGGTCTTCTTCCAAGCCATCTTGACCTTCCTGCTTTACCTAAACTAATAAGTTCATGCTCTTCAAGTCCGACCTGTCCTATCGTTGCGAGGCAATCACCATGAATTAATCTTTCTTCTTTTGATGGAAGTCTTACAAGAGCATATTTACCTATTTTAGCAAGGATCTGGGCCCAACTTCCAGCCGACCTACAAAGTTCAGCTCCTGCGCCCGGTACAAGTTCTATATTGTGAATGATAGTTCCATCCGGGATATATTTTAGAGGCATAGCCCATCCCACCCGAGCTTCTATTTTATTTTTTGATGATAAGATTGTATCTCCAACTTGCAATCCTTTTGGCCAAATTATATATCTTTTTTCACCATCTTTATACTGAACAAGGCAAATTCTTGCAGTTCTGCAAGGGTCGTACTCTATTGATAGCACTTTACCGGGTATATCAAATTTATCTCTTTTAAAATCGATTATTCTATATCTTTTTTTATGCCCTCCCCCTCTGTGTCTTGCCGTTATTCTTCCCATATTGTTTCTTCCGGCTTTTTGTTTCCATCTATCAAGAAGGCTTTTCTCTGGCTCATCTTTTGTTATTTCAGCAAAATCGTATCCTGTCATGTGTCTTCTACCGGGGGTTATAGGTTTATATGTTTTTATTCCCATTTATTTTACCTCCTTTGATTTACTTTTTTGTATAAGCTTATAAGTATTTATTTATTTGCTGGCAAAGTGAATTTTTCAGTAATTTTTCCTATATCTAATTGTCCCTCAATTGAAACTATTGCCTTCTTGAACGAAGGTCTCCTTCCCACAAAAATTCCTCTTCTTTTCACTTTACCTCTATATATCATTGTATTAACTTTCTTGACTTTGACACCAAATATTTTTTCCACAGCTCTCTTTATCTGCGGTTTAGTTGCATCAATACGACAGATAAAAACAAATTTTCCCTTCTCGCTGAGTTTATGAGATTTCTCTGTTAAAACTGGGGTCAAAATTACATCTTCTGGCGCAATATTTGTAATAGTTTTCATTTTTCTTTCAATTTTATTTTTATTTTCTTGTATTTTATTCTCTTGCATTTTATTTTTCCTCCACCTTTACATTATATCTTTGTAAAATTTTAAGAAATGCGTTTTTCTCAAACACTGCAAAATCGTATTTCAAAATCTCGTAGGCATTTATCTCATCTACCGGTAGAACCCGTGAAAGCTGAACTGCTCTGAAAGATAGCAACACATTTTTCTTTGAACCATCTGTTATGAGAATTAAAGGATAAGCTTCCAAGTTTCTTATGATTTCAGTTGCTTTTTTGGTTTGGGGACTATCAAAATTTAATTCATCTATGATTTTAAGTTTTCCTTCGATGAACTTTGAAGCAATTGCGCTTCTTAGAGCTTCTTTCTTTTCTTTCTTATTCATCTTGAATGAATAATCTCTTGGATGAGGTCCGTGAGCGACAGCTCCTCCGACCCAGTGAGGGTTCCTTATAAAACCTTGTCTTGCTCTACCTGTATGTTTTTGTGGCCAAGGTTTTCTCCCACTTCCGCTAACAGTTGATATGGTCTTGGTCTCATGTGTTCCTGCTCTTTTTCCAGCAAGATACCATCTGATATAATACCAAAGAAGATTTTTATTAGGTGCGGAGAAGAAGCTTTTTTCTACTTTGATCTGACCCTTCTTCTCCCCTGATAAAGCATCATGAACATCAATACTGATGAAATCATCTGAAACGGCTTTGTTTAAAGATGAAGTAACGGCTTCCATTTGTAATTCCTCCTTCTTGCTTTTTATTTTTTACCTATTTATTTTTTTATTTTGCATCATTTATTTATAAATCAATTTTTCTTTGCGCTCTATACTATTTCAGTTTTTTTCTTATCAAAACTTTTCCCCCTATTGAACCTGGGACGGAGCCTTTAACAGCTATTATTTCATTCTCTTTATCAACATAAACGACCTTGAGATTTTTTATCGTTATAGTTTGCATTCCCATATGTCCTGCCATTTTTTTTCCTTTCCAAACTCTTCCGGGTTCAGTTTTTTGTCCTATTGATCCTGGTCTTCTATGAGACATAGAACCATGACTTGCCGGTCCGCCGGAAAATCCCCATCTTTTTACAACACCTTGAAAGCCCCTACCTTTGCTTGTTCCTGTAATATCTACTAAATCACCCACTTGAAAAATTTCAACTCCAACTTTTGAACCCACTGGGGGAAGATTATCTTGGGAAATAACGCTAAATTCTTTTATTGTTTTAAAACCTTTTTCAATTCCAGCTTTTTTTATTATGCCTATGATAGGTTTGGGAACATTCTTTATTTTACATTCATCAAAAGCAACTATTGCTCTCTTTTCCAGTTTATCATTAGATTTTACCTCTCTGTATCCAAGAATAAAACCTCCCGAAAGTTTCAAAATTGTGACTGGTACTGTATTTCCTTCCTGATCAAATATCTGTGTCATTCCGACTTTATGCAAAACAAGACCTGAAATCATTTTTTATCCTCCTTTTTCTATTGTATTCAATCTATATATATAAATAACATTTTAATTTATTCAATTTTCATCTCTATATGTATTCCCGGGGGTACATCAATTTTTCTTAATTCTTCTATTGTAGCAGCTTGCGGGTCGAGAATGTGAATAAGTCTTTTATGAATTCTCAATTCAAATGATTCCATAGATTTTTTATCTACATGTGGTGAGCGGAGGATTGTCCATCTTTTTATTTTAACTGGTAAAGGTATAGGACCGACGACCTTTGCATTTGTTCTTTCAGCGGTTCCGACTATTTCTCTTACTGTGTTATCAAGGAGCCTGTGGTCATAAGCTTTTAGCTTTATTACTATCTTATTAAAGTTAATCATGGCAAATCTTCCCTCCTTACATTCTTAATTTTTCAATTTTAATTTTTCGCTGATGCACCTTTTCTTGCTTCAACTATCTGATTCATAATAGAATTGGGAACTTCTTCATATCCGTGGAATTCCATAATGTAGTATCCTCTACCCTGCGTTAGAGATCTCAAAGTTGTAGCATATCCGAACATTTCAGATAGTGGTACAAATGCTCTGATAGCTCTAAAACTACCTTTTATAGCTATATCTGCTATTCTTCCTCTTCTTGAATTCAAATCTCCTATAACTGTTCCCAAAAATTCCTCTGGAGTGTAAACTTCAACTTTCATAATAGGTTCAAGTAGAATTAAACCAGCTCTTTTGACAGCATCCTTTAAGGCGATAGAAGCTGCTATTCTGAAAGCGATATCAGAAGAATCAACCTCATGGAATGAACCGTCATAAAGTGTAACTCTGAGATCAACGAGAGGATAGCCTGCTAAAACTCCTTCCTCCATAGCGTCTCTGATACCCTTTTCAACAGAAGGAATGAATTCAGCAGGAATTATTCCACCTTTTATCTGATTTACAAATTCAAAGCCTTTACCTCTTTCAAGAGGCTCAACTCTTATTATTACATGTCCATATTGTCCTCTACCACCTGATTGTCTTATATATTTTCCTTCCGCATCAGCAGTTCCTACTATTGTTTCCTTGTAAGCTACTTGGGGTTTGCCCATCCTTGTTTTCACCCCATATTCTCTTTCAAGCCTATCTTTTATTATTTCAAGGTGGAGCTCTCCCATTCCCCACATTATAGTTTCTTGTGTTTCATGATTGTATTTTACCTTAAAAGATGGGTCCTCTATTTCAAGCTTGTGCAATGATATAAAAAGCTTTTCTTGGTCCTGTTTAGTGAGCGGCTCAATAGAAGCATAAATGACAGGTTCTGGAATATCTATACCTTCAAGTATTATTGGGTTTTCTTTCAAGCAAATTGTATCCCCTGTTATAGTGTCTTTCAATCCTGTAACTGCTACGACATCCCCCGCTGATACCTCATCAATATCATCTCTTCTATTTGCAAACATTCTCATAACTCTTCCTATTCTTTCAGTTTTTCTCAGACGAGGATTATATATTGTAGTTCCTGGTTTTAATTTTCCGGAATATATTCTTACATAGGAGAGCTGACCTGCGTAAGGGTCGTTCATTATTTTAAAAACGATACCACAAAGGGGACCATTTTCATCAGCAGGTAAGACTATTTCTTCTCCGCTATCTGGATGTCTCCCCTTCACGCCACCCCTATCAATGGGAGATGGTAGATAGAGTAAAATTCCGTCTATCATAGGTTGAACTCCCTTGTTTTTAAGGGATGAGCCACAGAAAACAGGAACTCCCTTGAACCCTATGGTTATTCTTCTTACAGCACTATAAATATCGTCTTCTGTTATGGAATCAGGATTTTCTACATATTTAGCCATGAACTCATCATCAAGGTCAGCAATAGATTCTATCATCTTTTCTCTCCATTCAGCGGCTAAATCTTTAAGTTCATCTGGAATCTCTTCATAATAGTATGTTCTCCCCTCGTCTTCTTCTGAAAAGTAAATTGCTTTCATTTTTATGAGATCTATACAACCTTTAAATGTTTCCTCTTTTCCGTTTGGTATCTGCAAAGGAATAGGAGTTATATCTAATTTTTTCTTTATATCTTCTAGTGTTGCAAAATAATCTGCACCTACTCTATCCATTTTGTTGACATAGCAAATTCTTGGTACAGAATACTTGTTAGCTTGTCTCCAAACCGTTTCAGACTGAGGTTCAACACCATTTACTGCATCAAAAATTATAACACATCCATCAAGAACCCTTAATGATCTTTCCACTTCAACTGTGAAATCTACGTGTCCGGGTGTATCTATTATATTTATTTTGTGCTGTTTCCAGTAGCAAGAAACCGCTGCGGAAGTTATAGTGATACCTCTTTCTTTTTCCTGAGGCATCCAATCTGTGACGGTGGTTCCTTCATCAACATCTCCAATTTTATATGTTGTTCCCGTATAAAAGAGGACTCGTTCGGTTGTAGTTGTTTTACCTGCGTCTATGTGAGCTACAAATCCGATATTCCTCACTCTCTCTAATGGAACTTTTTCTTCCTTTACAGCCATAGTTCAAACCCCATTTATTAATTTTTTGGCTATCAAGCAAAAGTATTCATAAGATAATGAATAAAGGAAAACAAAAAACAAATTTCAGGAATTTTCCATCAGAGAAAAGTAGAGCTCAATATACTTTTTGATCATAAAATCTCTTGTATATTTTTGAAATAGCTCGCGAGATTTTTCTGAGAGGACTTTTCTCAATTTCTCATCAGTTAAGATTTTTTTTATAGCTTCTTTGAGCTTTTGTTCGTTTTTTGGAGGAACGAGTAAAACATATCCACCAGCAAAATACGGGATTCCACCAACCGAAGAAGCAACGATTGGAATTCCAAATTTTCCAGCTTCAATTATCGTGACTCCCCAAGCTTC
>Ga0079992_131968_pt1 | contig 18643 bp, 15 predicted proteins | sample FaiFalFF_MnMetaG_3_FD_69197 | JGI IMG/M metagenome (GOLD analysis project Ga0079992, IMG submission 69197) | Freshwater microbial communities from Yellowstone National Park, Wyoming, USA - Fairy Falls B (FF_Mn_B) MetaG (SPADES assembly) (version 2) | ecosystem: Environmental > Aquatic >... | reverse complement strand
AGAAATATAAATAGAGTGTATGAAAAAAGCTAACTTTGATTGGATTAATGCTTCAAAGTATGATTTTGATGAAGAGAAGTATAAGAAGGCTTTGGAAGATCTTAAAAAATATGAAGGAATTCTAAGATCCCATCCTGGAATTATAACTGGTTACTGGATAGGCTGGAAATATGGAGAACCTTATATAATGGTTGCTATAGAGAAAGGAAAATGTGAAGATCCTGAGAAATTGTTGCCAGATAAATTGGGAGATTATGACGTTTATTATATAGAAGCATCCATTCATTTAACCAAACCAAAATAAGAGGCTTTTATTTCATTTAGTTAGAACGTCAACGTTAGGCTCATTTTGAACGTTAATAATATCGTTATAATATGTAACGAAATCTTTCCCGTCATTTCAATGGTAGCAAATAGAAGTGAACAGCTCTCTTATCAAGATCAAGTAATTTCCTTTTCTTAATTTTTCATCATCCAATTATCAACATGGATGATGAATTAGGGCGTAGAACAACTATTGAATTATTTGTTGCTTTAGAATAAGTGACCAAAAAAATTCTTCTCCTTTGCAAACCAAATGAAATTATCTTTATGTAAGGACTAAACTGGGAAAACAAATATGAATAAAGTTAGATTTATTTGCTAGCGAATTCTTGGGATTTTGAAATAAAACTCAAGTAAAATCGTAACACTTTTATTTAAGATACATTATCAATTTTATGGTGGAATTTTTGATAAAAGGCTTGCATCATATAACACTCGTAACAAGAAATTACCAAGTCAATTCATGGTTTTATACAAAAATTCTGGGATTGAAACAAGTAAAGCTAAGTGTAAATCAGGATGATATTTTCCATAGACATGCATTTTATGCAAACGAAAATAAAACAGTTGGTTCAACGATAACATTTTTCGAATGGCCTTTCTTAGATGAAGGATATGCGGGTCTTGGCTCTCCTCATCACCTTTCATATCTCGTTAATTCTTTGGAAGTCTTAATTAAATGGAGATCTTGGCTTAAATACAACAATATTCCTGTAACAAAAATATATCATAGATTCAATGGTGCTTCAATATATTTTAAAGATCCTGACGGTGTTTTGATAGAAATTAAAGTCAAATTAAACGAGAAGATCGATGAAGAATATTTGAATGAGACGATGAGAAATGAGAAGGAAGTCAGAGAGATAAGCTCAGATATGAAGTTAATTGCTTTCGACCATGCATCACCTATAACTATTGTAGATCATGAGTTAGTTCGATTCTTTGAGAAAATACTAGGCTTGAAGAAAAGCTATGAGCAAATCAATCCTGATGATCCAAGAACAAAAATTCTTGCTATTGGAAATGAAGAAAGAGAAGATTTCCTTCGCTACATCTATTCTGATTCAGCCATTGAAGGATATGTAGGCATTGGTTCAATTCATCACATAGCTTTTGCAGTAGAAGATGAACAGCAGCAGAGAGAAATAATGAAGAAGCTGAACTCTTTGGGAATAAGAAATTCAGGAATAATAAACAGGCTATGGTTTAAATCATTATACTTCAGAGACTTGAATGGTAATCTTTTAGAAATTGCAACAGTTGGTCCTGGATATGAAATAGATGAAAAGCCTGAAGAATTAGGAAAAAAGCTTGTACTTCCTCCTTGGCTTGAAAAATATAGAAAAGAAATTGAATTAAAATTGAAAGAACAGGATGAAATTAACAAGCCAATCTTTCCTCCAAAATTCAAGAATCCTCCAGAACCTCCTGAAAGACTTTAAAAACTACACTTTAAAGTACTTTTAATTGCATTTTATCGATAATTGTTATAAAAAAGGTGAATTCTTAAAGTAAGGAATTCCATAATTTCAAGGCAACGAGTAAAGATTTAAATAATTAAAAAATCTGATCCTTTTATCTTAAAAATAAAGACCCAAGTTTTAAATATTTATTACAAATTTGTTTTATTTAAATAATAAAATTCTCATATTTAAATTATTCATATATACGTTTTATACCTTCTAATTTATCAAAATCTTTATCAAATGAGTATTTTCATAAATTTTATTTTTTAGCATAAGTACATAAGTTAAGCATCATTCAAACCAACTCTTTTTTCTTTTACTATCTTAAGTGCTTCAAAATATTGTTGCCTGTTTAATTCACTAATTTAGCACTCCGAATTAAAAATTCTTCAATTACAAGAGCTTCATCTAAAGACACATGGGCTTCTAAGAGATTGAGTATGTCAGTCATATTTGTAACTTCAAAACATGAGGACATGTTTCATTTTGACTTTAATGAGAGTATTTCAGTCATATTTGTAACCGATATGGCATTTTCTCTCCTTCATTAATCCTCTTTACTATTTTTTGAGCTGCTTGTTTTATTTTCACTTCATGGGGTTTAAGTTCTCTTTTTGGCTTTATGAAAGCATGTACAGATACGCTTGCATCAATGAATCTGAGACAATTCTCTTTTTACTTTTTTCCATTCTGAAAGATCAGATTGAATGTCTACTTCAATTGAGTCAAAGAACTTTGTAAGATCGATCTTTTTCAAAATTTCCATATCTTTATTTTATGAGAAACTTTATATAAAATTTTTATTATTTTATTTATTTAACAGTCTTGACTTGATACTAAAATAAGCAAGTGACACCAAGAAACAATTTCGAGCAAGAAAGTATATTGAACACTTACGATTTAAGAATAGTTATCTACTTCCGCTACGGAAATAATTTTCTGTGCGGAAAAATTATATGAGACAAACTCCAAGTCATTTATTTCTTCCTCTTAATGATTAATTTATTTTTCTTCCATATCCCGTTTTGGTTGCGCAATCCATGATCTGCTAAAGGAGCTTGAAAAGAATTAACTTTATAAAAGCTTCTTCAACTTTTCCACAAACTTCTTAACATCTTCTATTGCATATTTAACATCTCTTGGAGTCATCCAGTTTTCATAGAAGTTCTGATGAAGATTGTTGGCCGTCCACCACAATCGCCTTAGCTCAACATCTTGAAGTTTTTCAGCAAGCTTATCTATATATTCCCATAAGCTAGCATGACTTCTAAGCTCCAAATTTTCCTTTGCTGCTACAGCTTTGACCATCTGAGCAGCTACACCCCAACCTTTCTCTGATGCTTGCACATAATCACCTTTAGCTAGTAATTCCTCAGCTTCTCTTAAGAACTTCTCAGCAAGCTTAAGATGAAGCTCTACTTTTTCGCTAGGATCTAAGGTATGATTGAGAGCTTTAGAAAGAATTTCTACAACAAGCTCCTCCATTGATATATCCTTCTTTAAAGCTTCCTCTCTTAGTTTCTCAAAGAGCTTCCTGCTAAGTATCTCAAGCATTTATTATATTAAAATAAAGACTCAAATAATATAAAGCTTAACATATTAAAGTGAGGATGCTTAACTTGATAAAGTAATGTAAAAGACACCCTTGTAAGTCTACTTTAAGATTCCAATAAATCTATTAAATAACTCAATAACATATATTATGGTTAAGGTGCCTATAAACGTAACAATAGATATGGAAACAAGGAAAAGGCTTGAAGAAGTTGCAAAGAAAGAAAGGAAATCAATGTCAGAAATAATAGAAGAGACTCTACAAGAATATTTTAAAAATTTGATTCCACAAGATTTATGAAAGGAGTATTTCCACAATTAAAACCACCAACACAAGAAGAGGAAAAAGAAATATGAGTTCATTGAGCCATGGTCTTCATTAAATACAATACTGGTTGTAATGATTGTTGTACTCTTTGATAGATTTGTACATGGTTTAATGAAACTAACTTAGCTAGATAGATATATATCTTAAATTTAATTTAAAATTTAAAAAAGCTTTTTTGTTATCTTTTTATTTTTCCTTATTATTATAAAGATGGCACGCTACTTTCCTATTTCCTATAGTTATCATTTGTGGTTTTTCTTTTTTGCATATTTCCATTGCAAATGGACATCTAGGATGAAATCTACAACCTGGAGGAGGATATCTATAATCAGGAGGATTACCTTTAATTCCTTCACCAATACCTTTAACAGAAATCCTTGGTACACTTTGCAGTAATAATTGTGTATAAGGATGTAATGGTTCCTTAAAGAGCTCTCTTGTAGGAGCTTCTTCGACTATATCACCACCGTACATTACATAAGTTCTATCAGTCATCCTAGAAACCATTCCTAATGCATGTGAAACTAATATTAAGCTCAGCTTTCTCTTTTGGACTTCATTATTCAATAATTTAAGTATTTGATCTTGAATGGTTACGTCTAGATTTGTTGTAGGTTCATCAGCAAGTAAAAGTTCTTTAGCCGAAGCAAGCGCCATTGCTATCATTACTCTTTGTCTCATACCACCGCTTAGTTGAAAAGGATATGAATCAAGAACTCTTTCAGGTTCAGGTAAAGCTACTTCCTTTAACAATTGCTCTGCCTTTCTAAGCAATTCTCTCTTATCGGTTTTGTTGCTGTTTTCTGAATATTTCAATATTTCTAAGATTTGATCTTTAATTTTAAATACAGGATTAAGTGCTGCTAGTGGATCTTGGAATATCATTCCTATGTGTTTTCTTCTAATTATATTCAATTCATCATTTTTCATTTTCAGAATATTTTTTCCTTTGAAGAAAATATCTCCCGAAATAATTTTACCTTGAGGCGGAAGAATTCTTAATATTGATTTCAACAATGTTGTCTTTCCACTACCGGATTCCCCTATTAACCCAATTTTTTCTCCAGCATTTACACTTAGCGAAACGCCATTAATAACTCTATATGTATACCAATAGCTATAGTAATTTACAAAAAGGTTTTGTATATTAAGTAATTCCATTATTCGCTTGCAAATGCATCCCTAACACCATCACCGATTAAGTTAAAGGATAAAATTAGGAGAACAATCCCGAAAGCTGGGCCGAAAGTCATCCACCAGTACTCTGGTAGGTATCTTCCATATTCAGATACCATTGTGCCTAAATCAGGCGTAGGAGGTTGCGCTCCTAAACCTACAAAACTTATTGCTGCACCAATTATGATAACCCATCCTGCATCAAGAGTTACTTTTGTAAGTATTGGGCCAAGCATATTTGGCAATAATTCTTTAAATAAAATTCTATAAGTAGGTTCTCCAATTGCTTTTGCAGCAAGAATATAAGGTTCATTTCTTAAAGAAGATGTCATCGAATAAACTAATCTTACATACCAAGGCCACCACATAAGCGAAACAGCCATCATCGCATTGAAAACATTAGGTTCGAGAACTGACGCGATTGATAGCGCAAGTACAAGAGGAGGCAATGCAACGAATACTTCAGAAGTTCTAACAATTATACTTTCTATCCAAGTACCTTTATAATAGCCAGCTATTAAACCTAATATTACTCCTATAGGTACGACTAGACTGAGCACAACTGCTACCATCATTAATGCATAGCGGAAACCAAAAATCGTTCTTGAAAATACATCTCTACCGTACATATCAGTTCCGAATAAATGATTTAAGCTTGGCGGTTGATATCTTTCACTGAAATTTATATATAATTCAGCATGATGTGGATAGGGAGTTAAATAATCTGCAAATATAGCTAGAATAATTATACCAAATAAAATACTTAAACCAAAGACGGAAAGTTTATTTCTTGAAAACCTATACCATGTTCTTTTTAAATTCTCTATTCGCACTTTTCTCTGTTTCCTTACTAATAATTCGTAAAATGGATCTTCTTTCATCTTATCTTTTTTCATGATATTTTATTCTTGGATCTAAGCGATATATTATTAAATCTACTATAAGATTTGCTATTATGAATACTAATCCAATGACCAAAGTAACACCTACAATAGCATTTAAGTCTTTTCTTAACATTGCATTTATTCCATATCTAGATAGACCTGGCCAATTAAAAATTAATTCTACAAGGAAAGCGTTACCTAAAAGAGAAGCTATATCAAGACCCATAACTGCAATGACAGGTATCAAAGAAGGTTTTAATGCATATTTAAAATAAATAGTACTTTCTGGAATTCCATGAGATTTGAAATTCAAAACGTAATCTTTTCCTATATTTTCTATAAGATTAGCTCTTAATATTCTTGCATCTTGAGCTAGCGGCCCAATAGCTAATGCTGTGGCTGGAAGAATTAAATGTTCAATAGAATCTATAAAGGCTACCAAATTACCAGTTAAAAGCGAATCAATGGTCATAAATCCGGTTATTCTTGGAGGAGATGGTATACCACTACTAATTCTACCCATGGCTGGTAAAACATTTAACCAATATGCGAAAATAAGTTGAAGTATTATAGCCCAGACAAATGCGGGTATTGATATTCCAACATAAGCGAATAATCTCATAGCATTATCAACGGTTGAACCAGGTTTTCTACCGCTTATAACACCTAATGTAAGTGCTCCAATAACTATAATTATTCCTGAAAATAAAATTAATTCTAAAGTGGCAGGAAGAAATTCATAAATATCCTCCGAAACGTCTCTAAAAGTAACTAATGATCGACCTAAACTTAGGTGAATGACATCATTCAGCCAATAAAAATATTGAATATAAATGGGTTTATCTAGATGAAGCTGTTCTCTATATCTTTGTACAACATCTTCAGGTGCTCTCGGACCTAAAGCTAGTCTTGCTGGATCTCCTGGTAAAAGTCTAGCCAAAGTAAAGATAAGAATTGAAAGAGCAAAAAGAACAAATATAGAATAGATAAACCTCTTAAATATGAAATTATCAAACGCTTTTTTTATTTTCATAAAAAATAATTCTTATAAAAAATAATTTAACTTGGCGGTTGTGCTTTCTTTTCTGGATATACTTGGATCCATCTAAAATCTAATTCGTATCCCAGCATTAAAGGCACTTCACCTCTAGCAGCAGGGAAGTCAACATAATATGCTTGATATGCTCTTACAGTAACATGTTCGTAAAGGAATATAGAGGGATAAAGATTAAATATATATTTTTGGATTTCTATATATTTCTGGATTCTTGCATTTAGATCGAGGGTGGAAAGAGCATCTTCAATCATTTGATCTATTATTGTAGAATTAAGCCATTCATTTTGCTGCCATGTGCCTTGAGATTTTGAATGATACCTGTTTACAAGCATTGATCCAGCTTCTGGATAATCGGTGGCTACAAATATTGAGACAATATGCGGTGAAGTTTCAAATTTTGTTAGAGCCTCTACTACTGACAACCATGGTTGCTTAATTACATTAACTTTCAATCCTATTTCTTCCATGTTAGATTTGAATAATAAAGCTACTCTTTCTTCCCATGGAACCTCAGCAATCCACCAAAAATCTATTGGGTATTGGTCCAATTTACCCCAGTATTTAGATTTCTTAAGTTCTTCAATTGCGGCTGTTACATTTCTTGATAAAGGCTTATCAGGATGCCAATAACCTATCAATGTGCTGGGAACAACACCATATGCACGTTTTTCATAAGGATTTATATCCCTTATAGCTGAATCATAATCAAATGCTAACGCCATTGCTTTTCTTACATGTATATCATCTGTAGGTGGTTTCTTAGTATTTATCATTAAATAAAATTCATATGGTACTGGTAACTTTGAAAGATTAACACCTTTAATCTTAGACATCGCCTCAAGATTTTCCAACGGTTGCCATTGATCTGTAATTTCAAGTTCCCTGTTGGCTATCAATGTTCGAATTGTAGTTGGTTCAGTAATGCCTAGCATGATTACTTTATCAGGTGCATTAGGTGCAAATTTACCCCAATATTTATCAAATTTTACTAAGGTAACAGATTCTCCTCTTTTATATTCAGCCAATTTATATGGACCCGAACCAGCATCTGCAAATCCAGACATTAGCCAATCCCTGCCATAATCTCCCATATCACCATAAGGCCCTGGCTTTTTAATATTTGCTTTAACTAATTCACTGTCTACTATATAAAGTCTTAATAATGTATAAAGGAAAGGACCAAAAGGTTTCTTTAAAGCAATCTGTATAGTATAATTGTTTATGACTTTTGTTTTGTCAAGATCTACATAGGGTATCAATAGATATGCATAACCTTCGCCTATAGTTAATAATCTTCTTAATGAAAAATCTACATCATAGGCTGTTAAATTCCTTCCGCTATGGAATTTTACATCTTTCCTCAAGTAAAATGTCCAAATTAGCCCATCAGGTGAAACATCCCATCTTTCAGCTACATGTGGAACTAGTGTACCATTTGCAAGTGGATATACAAGCGTATCATAAACATTAACTAAGTAGACCGTGCTTGCCTCGTCAGAACCTACTGCAGGATCTAAATAAGGAACATTTGCAAATGAAACTCTAAGTAATCGTTCTACTGGAGGAGCTGCTGGTGGTGGTGCGCTATAAAGATAAAAGTATGCTGCAACAGCTCCTATTATTACTATAGCCAGTATAATTAAAACAACAGCAATTTTAGAAATTGCACGCCAGTTATGGTTAAGTATTTTTTCCATATATTTTGATTTTAAAAATGAATATATAAATTTTTCGGAAAAAAATTATTCAAATCTAATTAGATAAGAGGAAAAATTTGCTGATCAAAGTAACATTCCATCTTTGTGAATAATGTTAAGTAATTAAAAATTGTAAAGAATGATCTAGAGCTCTTTTATAGCCGTTAATTATATAGAGTATAAGTAGAACTTTTTTAAGTAATGATATGGATTACAAAAAGACAAATAATTAAAAAAGAAAAATTAGGTATCTACATATTTTTAAGACTTTACTTCTTAAATTAACTAGCAAATCCTTCTAAATGTAATAATATCTTTTAAAGAAAAATAGTGTTAGAGAATTTGTTTTATAATTTTTTTTTAAATCTGATAAACCATATCTAAACGTTTTTATATATTATAGTTAATATATTATAAAGACATGAGCAAAATACTTTGGATAAATCCTGTAGGTACAACTACTTTTGATGAAGCTATTAAGGAATACTTAGAAAAAATCAAAAGACCTGAAACAATAGTGAATGTTGTTTCATTAAACAGAGGACCAATGCATTTAGAATATAGATATTATGAGGCACTAGTACTTCCTGATACCTTACATTTAATTAAAAAGGCTGAAAAAGAAGGTTATGATGCAGCTATAATTGGTTGTTTTTATGATCCTGGTCTTCATGAAGCGAGAGAAATAGTAGATAAAATGATTGTAACTGCGCCAGCAGAAGCATGCTTGCATATTGCTGCAACATTGGGCCATAGATTTTCAATAATAGTAGGTAGGAATAAATGGATTCCTCAAATGATGGATACAGTTATTATTTATGGTTTGAAAGATAAACTTGCTTCTTTTAAGTCCGTAGACCTAGGCGTATATGATTTTCATAAAGATGAGAATCTTACAATCCAAAGATTAAAGAATGCAGCAAAAGAAGCTGTAGAAAAGGACGGAGCCGAGGTTATAATATTAGGCTGTACAATTCAGTTTGGATTCTATAAGGAACTTCAGGAATACATCGGAGTCCCTGTTATCGATTCGGTTATTGCGCCATTTAAATATGCTGAATTCCTCATCGAGTTAAGAAACAAATTCGGCTGGTCACATAGTAAGAAATATGCTTTTGAAAAGCCCCCTATATCAGAGATTAAGCAATGGAAATTAGAAGAACAGTATGATGTAAAAAATCTATGGTAATTTTTAAACTAAACTTTAGTAGATGGAGGAAAAGATTTTAGAAGTAAGAAATTTAAAGAAATATTTTCCTACACCAAGAGGGTTAGTTAGAGCTGTTGATGACATTAATTTTTTTATAAAAAAAGGAGAAACTTTAGCTTTAGTAGGCGAATCTGGGTCTGGGAAGACGACAACCGGACATCTTATAATGGGCTTCTATACACCTGATGAAGGTTCTATTCGTTTTAATGGTATTGATATAACCATTCCTATTGAGAAAAGACCTAAAGAATTGAAAAGAATGATACAAATAGTCTTTCAAGATCCTGCTTCTTCGTTAAATCCAAAAAGGACTGTGAAAGATATAATAGAAGAACCTTTAAAAATACATGAAAAGCTTTCTAAATTTGAAAGATTTAAACGAATTCTAGAAATATTAAATTATATTGGTCTTTCTGAAGATTATTTATTTAAAAAGCCAGTCGAACTAGGTGGTGGTGAAAAGCAATTAGTAGCTATAGCAAGGGCTATCGCTCCTAATCCCTCTTTTATTGTATTAGATGAAGCAACATCTGCATTGGATGTATCTGCGCAGGCAAGGATTCTCAAGACACTTTATAATATTCAAAAAGAATTTAATGTATCTTATTTATTAATAACTCATGATTTAAGCGTTGTAAGAAATGTTTCACATAGGGTATGCATTATGTATTTAGGTCAAATATTGGAATCAGCTTCTACAGAAGAATTTTTTAAAAATCCATTGCATCCTTATACTCAAATGCTTCTATCATCCATACCTGTTATTTCTGATGAAGAAGCTCAATTAATACCTAAAAAGATAGAATCAAGAGGAGAAATACCAAGCGCAACTAATCCTCCTCCAGGTTGTAGATTTCATACTAGATGTCCATTTGCAATGGAAATATGTAAAGAAAAGGAACCACCAGAATTTCAGATAAATAAAGAGTCCAATGGGATACCTCATACAGTGAAATGTTGGTTATATGCTGAGAAAAGTTAATTTTATAAAAAAATTAGTAGCCTTCCATGTCTTGAATTGTAAAGGTTGAATTTAATTAATGATTCAGCAATTAAAATTGCTGCACTGAAAAGGTCTATAACAGGAAGCTCAATATTGTTTTGAATTTCTTTAGTCGATCTTTCAAGGGCTGTACAATCAAGTATTATTACTTCGCAACCTTTCTTGCTTGCTTTAATTGATTCTTCAATTAATAGTTTCTTAGTATATTCAATATTTTCATCGATATCTAAAACTCCTAGAGGTATACTACTTATATGAATAATATGATCTCTAAGTTCAATTCGTTTACTCTATCTTCAATCATCCAAATCGCCTTATCATTTACTGTAATAATTCCTATTTTATTGTTAAAGCTAATGCTAACAATTATTCGCAAGGTCCTACAACTGGAATTTTTATGATACCCTTTAAAAGATTAACAGCAGGATCGAGGAAAAGGTTAACTATGATAGTGTTATAGGCTTTCCAATTTTTACTGCAAATTTAACTATTAATGGAATGGCTTCAGCTTCATCCTCTGGTGTTTCATGCTTAACGGCCCCTCTTGAAAAGAAAAAACATCGATGAGTGTATCTTTCGAAGCAATTTCCTTAGCTAGAATCATGTTTTTCTTATCCCATTTATTTGTTTTAACAGTATTAAAATCAAAATTTTCATCATGCTAATATTTTTTATTAATTTTTCCACAGGAACATAATCATGGTTAAAACCGAAATGTTTTGGACCAAATAATTTTAGACCTTTAGAGGTTCTCCAAACTTCAGGTGCTTGCGTTACAATTGTATTTATCAACATTCCTTCTTTTAATTCTGTATTGGCGATTGGGATACTATCATTTTTTAAAAATATTAATAAATCTGGAGGCATAAGTATCGGCTTTTCATCAATCCATGCCATTATATGCTCGTTCATTATCCATGATCTAAGAAGGCGGCCTCTAAAAATCCAACTCCTTCAACAAAAGCTTCACCTCTAAGGAAACCTCCTTTATTTTCCCATATATATATACTAACTTTCAATACTTGTATTGCGGGAAAATAACTGTAGATAGATGCACATCTTAAATTTAATTAAAATTTAAAAACTTTTTTTATTATTAAAGATGATACGCTATTTTTTATTTTCCATGGTTAATAAAAATTCCATAGCGGAAGGACTTTAACAGCCTATGATGCAGATTTTTCATTAAGAAGATTATTAGTTTTAAACCAAGATCACTTTTAAAATACTTCTATTTACAAATTAACCATAAGCCAGATAATTTTATATATAAGTAATTAATTTTATTATAAAAAGATGCCATTACGTATAGGTATTGATATTGGAGGAGCTTTTACAGATCTTGTTGCATACGATGAAGAAAGTGGTGAGCTTGTTTGGACGAAAGTAGAAACTACACCGAAAGATCTATCTCAAGGCGTACTAAATTCAATTAAAGCAAGCAAAGTAGAGCTTTCAAATGCAAGTATGATCATTCATGGTCAAACATTGGTCATTAATTCTATAGTAACTAGGGAAGGAGCTAAAGTTGGCTTAATGACAACTTGGGGTCATAGAGATATATTAGAATTACAAAGAGCGAATAGGCGAGATATATATAATTTTAGATATAAAAAACCTGTCCATTTTGTTCCTAGACGTTTATCTTTAGAAATTAGAGAACGCATAGGAGGAGATGGCTCTATAATTGTTCCTTTGAATAATGAGGATGTGAAAAGTGCTATTGAAAAATTTTTACAAGAAGGTGTAGAATCTATATGTGTCAGTTTTCTAAATTCATATATTAATCCAGTACATGAAATTGAAGCTGCAAAAATAATAAGGGAGGTTTTAAATTCCAAAGGCAAACAGCTATATATTACTCTATCTCATGAAATTACTAGGGAATGGGGTGAATATGAGAGAACCAGTACAGCAGTTTTAAATGCATTCGTTAAGCCTAAATGGGTAAGTTATTTATCTAAATTAGAAAAAGAAATAAAAGAAAAAGGCTTTCGGGGATCATTTCTTCTAATGCTATCTAATGGTGGTATGTCTCTTGTTAGTTTCATCAAAGAATTTCCAATATATACTGTAGAATCTGGACCCGTTGCTGGAATAATAGGAGGTATAGCTATTGCAGAATTTCTAAATGAAAAAAATATTATTGTATTGGATGGTGGAAGTACAACAACAAAAGCTGCTTTAATTGAAGGTCTTATGCCAAGAATAAGTAGTGAATACTACATAGGAAGAGACAGATTTAACCCAGGCTATCCTGTAAAAATACCTATAATTGAAATTGCGGAAGTTGGTAACGGTGGTACGAGTATTGCATGGATTGATGAAATAGGAAGACTTAAAGTTGGACCAAAAGCTATGGGAGCAGATCCTGGTCCAGCATGTTATGGAAAAGGAGGAGATAAACCAACAGTAACAGATGCATATGTTGTTAATAAATTAATTAATCCAAATTACTTATTAGGCGGTGAAATGAAGATATATCGAGATTTGGCTATTAAGGTTATAAAAAATATTGCAGAGTATTACAATGTCTCAATTGAGGAAGCTGCTGAAGGCATAATAAAAATAGCCAATGAAAATGCTGCAAACGTAATAAGGCTAATATCAGTTCAAAAAGGTTATGACCCAAGAGATTTCTCATTAATTGCTCATGGAGGAGCTGGTCCAATGTTTGCTCCTTTCATTGCAGAAGAATTAGAGATCAGGAAAATAATAGTGCCTGCAATACCTCCGGGCGTATTTTCAGCATGGGGTATGCTTTTAGCTGACGTAAAGCATGATGTTATAATCACAAATGTTATGGAGGTAAAAAATGATATGATTGAAAATATGAATAAAACATTTGAAGAAGTCGATAAAAAATTGCTGGCGATATTTGAAGAGGAGAACTTTAAAGCGAAGGATGTTATAATTTATCATTATGCAGATATGAGATACAAGGGTCAAGAACATACTGTTAAAGTACCTTTGAAAACTGGAGAAATTAAACAAGAGGACATTCCTATTATAATAGAGAAATTCCATGAATATCATGAGAGAGCATACGCTTTCAGACTTCCAACTAGCCCAGTTCAAATAGTTAATTTCCACGGTATTGGTGTTGCTAAAGTTAAAAGACCGTCCTTAAAAGAGAAGATAATTGATACAAAAATTGATGAGGCAGTAAAAGAAACAAGAGATGTATATATAAATGGTGATTATAAGACACTTCTTGTATATGATAAAGAAAAAATACCCACAAATGTAAAACTAATTGGCCCAGCTGTTATTGAGGATCCTACATCTACAGTACTTGTGCTAGCTAACCAAGAATTTTTTAAAGATAAATATGGTAATATAATAATTTATAAGAGGTAAGAGGTATGAGTATTGACCCTTTCACTTTAGAAATAATAAAGAATGCTTTTATTGTAGCTAATGAAGAAATGTTTAGAGCTTGGGCTAGAACTGCCAAAAGTCCAGTTATTTATGAAGTTTTAGACTTTGCAGTAGCAATCACAAATAGTGAAGGTGATTTAATAGCTGAAGCTCCTGGTGTTCCAGGATTTTCAGGTGTTTTAGATTTCGCTGTTAAAGAAGTCTTAGAGAAATGGAAGCATAATTTGGCACCCGGTGATGTGATTGTTAACAATATTCCTTATAATTCAGGTACCCATTTAAATGACGTGACCTTAGTTGCACCTATATTTTACAAAAATGAATTAATTGGATTTACTGCAACTAAGGGTCATTGGAGCGAAGTAGGAGGAATGGCTTTTGGTAGTTGGAATCCTCATTCTACTGAAATATATCAAGAAGGTCTTCAACTCCCATGCGTTAAGTTGTATGAAAATGGAAAGCCTAATAAAGATATCATAGATATAATCATTACAAATTCAAGATTGCCAGATTATACGCTTGGAGATATGGAATCACAGGTTGCTTCAATGAGGATTGCAGCTCGCAGAGTTATAGGTCTTGTTGAAAAATACGGATTGGAAAAAGTATTAATTGCAATGAAGAAGATAATTGAAGACGGGGAGAAACTTGCTTTATTAAGACTAAGTGAACTTCCTAAAGGAACATTCGAAGCTGAAGATTATATTGATAGTGCTATTGCAGGAACCAACGAACCTGTATATGTAAAGGTAAAAGTAACAATAACAGATAAAGAGTTCATAGCAGATTTTACAGGAAGTTCAAAGCAGGTACCAAGTCCTATAAATTCTCCATTCCCTGTTACAGTTGCAGGAGTAAAGGAATTATTTTTAGCCATAACTGATCCACATGCACATCCCAACTCTGGTCTTTTTAGACCAGTTAGAGTAATTGCTCCTAAAGGTAGTGTTTTTCATCCAATACGTCCTGCACCAACATCTACTTTTTGGGAAGCAATGTCTATAGCTACAGATCTTGTTTGGAAAGCTTTAGCTCCACATATTCCTGATAAGCTTACAGCTGGTCATTTTGTTTCAATAATAGCGACTATTGTCGGAGGAATTAATGACAAAACTGGAGAACCTTTCGCAATTGTTGAACCCCAACCAGGAGGATGGGGAGCAGGTTATGATATGGATGGTACTAGTGGATTAGTAGCTTGTGGAGATGGAGAGACATACATCGCTTCTACAGAAGTTTACGAAAAGAACTTCCCTATATTAGTTGAAAGATATTTATTAAATACCCAAGATGGTGTAGGACATGGAAAATATAGGGGCGGATTTGGAGTTATCAGAGAATATAGAATTTTGAACAGTCAGGCTTTAGTAACCATTCAAGTAGGTAGACATGATTTTCCACCATGGGGTGTTAATGGCGGTTTGAACGGGCCTGGAAATAAGGTTGTAATAATTAGACAAGGAGAAGAGCCAAGGGAAGTTAGAAGATTAACTGCTGAAGTGTTCAAAAAAGGAGATTTAATAAGTATAAGAACAAGTGGTGGTGGAGGATGGGGAGATCCTTTAGAAAGAGATCCCAAATTAGTTTTAGAAGATTATAAAAATGATTTGATAACTCTCGATATAGCTGCCAATATATATGGAGTTATAATAGATCCTATAAATAATGAGATAAATTGGGAAAAGACGAAAGAACAAAGGGAAAAATTAAAAAAGAAAAGAAGTTAATTTTACGTAATTTTTAAAGACTTTCTTTTTGAAATTAAATAAGTTGTTTTACTTATAAAAATTGAGATAATGTGTGAGTATGAATGCTTAATATATTATGGATTATGCAGTAAAATTAAAACCTCACAATTTATAGTAGAACTAGATTTAATATAATTTTTAGTTAATAAATTTAGCGGATTATCGGATCGGGCCAATAATTGTCTAAAACAATAACTCTTCCATTTTCATCTATTACAACATTACTTTCCAGCCTAACTCCAAATTTATTAGGCAAATAAATTCCTGGTTCAATAGTAAAAACCATTCCTCTTTTAAGCTGTTTGCGATACATTTGTGAAATATATGGTTCTTCATGCACCTCTAATCCTAAACCATGACCTGTTCTATGAACAAAAAACTCTCCATAACCTTTTGCTGAAATAGTAGATCTTGCAACATAATCGATGTTGCTAGCTAATTCTCCTTCTTTAATTGCTAATATGGCTTTATCATGTGCTTCCTTAACTATATTATATATTTCAATAAACTTATCATCAACAGCCCCAAAGATATATGTCCTAGTCAAATCACCAAAATAATCATTGTAAGTTGCAGAAATATCTACTACTATAACATCTCCTCTTTTAATTTTTCTTTCAGAATGAGTCCAATGCGGTATTGCTGAATGCTCCCCTGCTTGAACTAAAATATATCTGGGTATAGCATTATTTCTTAATAATTCGTTAGATATTATCGAAACAATTTCGTTTTCGCTTAAATTTTCTGTTATTTCTTCTTCGAATTTTTTATATGATTTTTCTATCGCTCTAACAGCTTCTTTAATATTCTCAATTTCTTCTTTATCTTTAATTGACCTTAACTCATATAATATTTCATCTAACGTGATAAATTCAAAATCACCGAAGATTCTTTTTAAGTATAAGTAGTATTTTATAGGCGTTCTTTCTTCGAAAGCTATTCTTCTTGCCCTCATGCTTTTAATTGGTTTTAAAAAATCTAAAGGATCCTCATTGTCGGTATAAGCAAAGTATTTAATGCCCTTATCTTTAACCTTTAGCTCATCCAATTTTGGAATGATGATTCCAAATTCTAAGTTTCTCGGAATCAAATAGAACATACAAAATCTCTCATAAGTTTCTACATTAATACCTAGAACATATCTTAAGTTAGGTCCTGGAGTTATGAAAGCAATATCCACTTCTTTACTTTCTAATCTCTTCGCGAGTTCCTCTATTTTTTTAATGTTCATAAATAATAAAACCTGTGAGTGTTTATAAAGCTTTTCTTTATTAACAAGGAATAGCATTATCATAATAAAACGAATTTAAGAAAAATGCAAAAATAATGGACTTGATATCATTTATTTTACTTATTAAATCCTTCAAGAATATTAAGTATGTACCGGTTCCGAATGACTGTTTCTTTTTAGCGGTTTAGAAATATTATATACACATAAAATTAATTGCTAATATTAATTACTGTTATCCTGCTAAGAGATAATTTGTATTAGAAAATATTTTAATGTAAAAGAGGATTGAAAGTTATAAATTCCATAAAAATTAATTTTTTAATATAAATAAGTGAAAGAATTGATATTAAAAAATGAAAAGATTTATGATGCTTTTATAATAATAACTAGATATATTTTTTGTATCCATAAAAGGAGACAAAAGTTCTTTTATGACTTCTAGTTATAAATTTAATAACCATCTCCATAACGGCACAAATTTTATCTTTTTATTGCTAATTTCAACAACATCTTCATAATCCCATGTTATAACAAGCAAATCATCGCATTTTAACAATTCAGAGGCTTTTATCAATGCTTCAGTTTCTCTTTTTTCAACCTCATTTCTATTGCTAGCATAAGTAACTTGAATTAGTTGCTTAACATTAAAGTTTTCTCTTACTACAAAGTCAACTTCTTTTCCTTCAGCTTTCCCATATTCTTTCCAATAATAAATTTCTAAAAGAGGATTTCTTCTTTTCAATTCTATAGCTACAACATTTTCCATTAGCTTACCAATGCTTTCTTCAATTTTAAAACCAATAGCATTGGAAAGACCAACATCTATACAATATACCTTCCTTGCTACTTTTTCTTGTTTTTTAACTGATGGATGGAAAATTTTAGCGAAAAAAATTAGGAAAGCTTCTTCTAATAAATAGGAAAATTTTTCTATCGTAACCGAATTCATGTTTAAGAATTGTTCTAGCGATGAAAATGTTGTAGGAGAAGAAATGTTTGAAAGATAAAATTTTGCAAGCATTTTGAGCTTTTCTGTTTTCCTTATCTTGTATCTTTCAACAACATCCTTTTCTATTATGTCATCGAAATACGTTAAAAGAATTGTTCTCTTTACTTCTTCATCCCTTGTTAGCACAACTTCTGGAAAGCCACCAAATCTTATATATTCTCTTAATAATGCTTTGATTTCGCTTTCTTTAGCAAGAGCTTCTAGCTTATCTTTGATTTGAATATTTTTAAATTGCAAAAATTCATTAAAGCTTAAAGGAAAAACGATAATATCAATGTGTCTTCCTGTTAATAAGGTTGCAAGCTCTCCCTTCGTTAACTGGGATGTTGAACCAGAGATCAAAATTTTTGCTTTATTTAATTCATGCATAGTTCTAACCCATTTTTCCCATCGAGGAATTTTTGTAACCTCATCAAGAAAAACAATGGGTTTTCTTAATGGTCTTATCTCTTCCATGTAAGCGTTAAAGAAATCGTCGATAAGCTTAAGATCTCTTTCAACAATTCTTTTATCTTCAAAATTAACGATAAGTATTTCGTTTTTATTTGCAATTCCATTTTCCATTAATTTCTTTGCAA
>Ga0079992_131961_pt1 | contig 18653 bp, 20 predicted proteins | sample FaiFalFF_MnMetaG_3_FD_69197 | JGI IMG/M metagenome (GOLD analysis project Ga0079992, IMG submission 69197) | Freshwater microbial communities from Yellowstone National Park, Wyoming, USA - Fairy Falls B (FF_Mn_B) MetaG (SPADES assembly) (version 2) | ecosystem: Environmental > Aquatic >... | reverse complement strand
TACCTATCCAAGCTCCTCAAGGATCAATACGTAAATTCATCCAAGATCTTCTGTATAAGCATCTTCACCCTCTGGTACAACCACTATGTTGAGATGGGGGATGTTAGGCATCCCTTAAACCTAGACGCCCTCATCTAGCCTCGCGCGCTCCTCTTGGAATGAGCAGTAATCTCGCAGGGCCGCAAAGACAACAAGGCTGATAAAGGGCCGTTCAAAGGAGCCCTGAACATAACTTATACATTAAGTGGAACCATCCGTCGTTTCTGAATCACAACGATTCAGCATCTTCTTAAGGTGTGGAGGATATGCCCTTTAGGATGCAAGCGGAAATGGTTAAACCCTCCTTAGAAGGGGTTCACCTCAATAGTACCAAGGATACTGCAAACGCAAGGTTTGGTTCTAAAAGAGTTGGCGTCATTTTCGAAAAACCCATTGGCAGGAGCTGTCGAGAAACCCTTTACTTCAAAGCACTCGAGATTTTCGGTTGGAGATTCAGGCTACCTGGATTGCGAAGTTTGAGAAATCCTTTCAGTCTCACATTGGATATGCTACTAAATAGATTACTGCAAAGGGATATAGCGAAAGCGCTGGTTTATGATGAATTGTGGTTGAAGGAAAAATTTAAGGTTGAACCAAGCTGGACATTCATCCATATAGGTGCTAATATTGGACAATGGTCTCTGTATATGGCTAATAAAGTTAATAAAGTTATAGCGTTAGAGCCTGTAAAAGAACCCTTTATGTGGCGGAGAAGAAATACGGAAAAGTTTGGAAACGTTCTTTGTCTTAACTTTGCTTGCTGGGATGCTGACCAGCCTGTAGTGATGTTCGTTAGACCCAATTGGGGGTTTGGGCGCTATGAGAGTAACCCGAATTACACATACAGGGCCTGAAGCTTGACACTCTCACGAGGATCATCCCAATAACCGGGGATGTTGCCATTAAAATCGACGTGGAGGGTGTCGAGGATAAGGTCCTGCTAGGCGGAAATGAAACATTGAGCATCTGCAAGACCCTTCTAGTAGAGGTTCATGGAAATAAACTTGAGCAGACTAGTGGCATAGTTGAAAGGTATAGATTCAGGAATGTAGAGATTCTTCGCCAAGCCAATGACCAAAGGGTCTGGCTGCTTGCGATGAAATGACGGAATTTACAGGTCTGGCACGTGTGAGCTAAGTCCTTACTGCAATCTAACTACAAAACATCGGTATTGGACCTAAAACACATTAGTCCGACTACAGTATTGCGCCTTAATCATAAGAACAATTTTCCTTTCTCTTTGTACCACTGCACAACCTCATCGAGCGCTTTCTCGAAATCATGTTCCGGTTTCCATCCAGAGGCCTTCATGAAATTTTCAGCGTTTCCTACACTTGTTTGGACTTGAGCTCCACCCCTTGGATCAGGTTGAAACTCAATACGTCCCATCCCCAATCTTTTCACGATAGCCTCCGCGACGGAAATTATGGTACGAGGTACGCCTGACGCTATATTGAATATTCCCTCGATCTCTTTTTCTAAGGCTAGGACGTGGGCCGAAACAATATCCTTCACGTATAGGAAGTCTCGCGTTTGGTCACCCTTTCCATGAATGACGAGAGGCTTATTCTGCAACGCTGAGAGTATGAATGTTGGGATGACAGCCCCAGCTCTAAACGGCCGTTGCCATTCTCCAAACGTATTGAACGGTCTGAGAATCGTTAACTTTAGGTGAGGGAAAACATGTTTGAACGCAAGAGCGGCCCTTTCGGCTGCATACTTGCTTGCGGCATAAGGACTAGTAGGGTTGCATGGATGATCCTCCCGGGCACCCGTGGGCGGCGTATTCCCATACACCTCGCAACTGCTGGTAAAGATTATCCGGTTCACCCCCCGCTTGATCGAGGCATGGAAGATATTGACCGTGGTCATCAGGTTATCGTTAAAATATTCCCAAACGAAGTCTAAAGATTCATCGACGCTTATGCGCGCTGCAAGATGCATTACCGCATCCACACCACGAACTGCACGATCACAATCACCTAACCACCGAAGATCACCGTCCATCCATTCCACGCCGGGAACTTTGGGAACTCGGCGATCAAGAACGCGGACTTGGTACCCTTTCTTAATAAGAAGATCTACGAGGTGGGTTCCTATAAAACCAGAACCACCTGTTACGAGAACTTTCAACCTATCAGCGACCTTGCTTTGAACGTATTATAAGGCTTGCCGGTCGAAGGGTAGAGCACAATTCCATCGAGGTGTCAGGGATTAATAAAGAGCTATTGCTGGGCTCGCCTTAGCCACCCGCCATAAGGAACAATCGCGAGAGGACCACTTCACAGACCGGAATTCTTATGAATCCAAATCTTCCTGGCAGTAAGTGCATCTCCTCTTAAACAAGAGAATTGGTCTCAAGCCTTAAGGCCGAGAGAACCCTTAGATGCGAGGCGAATTTTGTGAGTAATAGCAACGAAGCGACGTAGATTCTGCTTGAGCCGGGCTACCACTAATTTAGCAGACTACGTCTTCTAGGGAGTGGTTTGACTTCTGTTTCAATCCCTTAGGTTGGTGCTAACGGTGGGTGGAAGGAACAGGACATATTTGTCAATCTTTCGTCAAGATTTTAGTCGAAGCATTTATGTAGGGAGGTAGCCAGACGGATTATGGAAGCGAAAATGAGGGACGCTGAGAAGCGGTGCGTATTGATAAGCGACTTATGTTCAAAGCCCATAACGGGCGGTAAGAGATGAGGGTGTGTCATGTTATTGTTTCTGATAGGGCATGGGGGGCATTTAGGGTAGTAGCTGCTCTAGCCAAGTTCCAGGCAAGAAGAGCCGATGTCACCGTAGCTATGAATCAAGAGCTCCTGCCCCTCCTTGCCCATAATACAGTAAGCCTTAAGACACTTCTTATGCCTTTGGGATCGCCCTTTACCTGGCCGAAGAAGTTTGGCTACCTTGGGTTTGCTGGTCGTGCATGGGTGTCTGGTCGGCTCCTATCGAGATATGTAGCTACCAACGGTGTGGATGTGCTACATCTGCATTTCCCCAATTCGCTCTTTTTAGCGGCGATGACTCGTGTTCATATCTGCAAAGTTGCGACTGTTTATGGGCCTTTTTTCGAGAGTCCTGTGTTCGCTAAGCTTGGGAGCCTTTTGGCGAACTTGGGTTTTAGGGGTGTCAGTGCTGTTACGGTGGTTAATCCGGACTTGATACCATACCTGCGCGATAAGCTATCCATTAAGTCAGTCAAGCGCGTCCTCTACGTGCCCTACGGTGTGGATCTGGAGTCACTCAGAAGATTGTCATCGGAACCGCTTCCTGGCCCTCTCCTAGAACGACTCATGCGTGTCAAAAGCTCTGGCTTTCCCATACTCTGTTTTGTTGGTAGGCTTGAAGCCAGGAAAGGACCCGATTTGCTCCTTAGGGCGCTGCCCCTGCTTAAGAAGGAGTATCCCCGACTGCTATGCATATTCGTGGGGGACGGGCCACTGATGGAGCAATTAAAGAATCTCTCGAAGCTTCTAGATGTCGACGATGTTGTTTTATTCGTGGGCTTTCAAGCTAACCCTTACAACTTCATGAAATATGCTGATGTAGTACTAGCAAATTTGAGAGCAAATTTAAGGGAGCCTGGACTCCCCGTCTTGGAAGCATTGGCCCTGCGTAAGCTCGTTGTTACAAGGTATGATGAGGCTAAGTCGAGGATGCTCCACAATTATGTGGTCTACAATTGGACTGATGACGCGACCTCAGTAGCGCAGGCGGTTAGGGCAGCCTTGGCGAAGCTTAAGTCAGGCGACTATGAGTGTGACTTCGATAGAATACGCATACCTTCTTGGGAGGACCTGGCGGATGCATACTTAGAATTATATCACTCGGTTTTGGGAAGATAACGGTGGGTAATAAAGGAGGATAAGGGGAAGAGCAACTGAATGTTGCAAATTAAGAGAAGGCACGTGCGGGATTATATATCGCTTCATGGATTTGACTGTGTACCGTAAACAGATTGCCATAACTCTTATAAGACCAAGCTTCAGACCTTCGATTAGTCGGCCTTGAGAGAATCGAAGGCAGGGTTGTCCTTCACATGGAGGGTCCTGGAAGCGGTAAGGCGTATAGCCTTACAGAAGCGCGTATACTTCAGGGCCCTCCACCCCTTAGAGAGGGCCATCCTGGACCTCTGCATTAGATGCCGGGTTACCGCTAGGAGCAAAGTGCTTCTCAATATCCTAAACAATATAATGAGCAAAATCTCCATCGCACTCATGTCCTTCGCGGAGCAGCTCGCGGTCTTGGGGAGGCCCCTGGCTGTAAGGATGGCAGCCATTGCCTCTGACTGGGGTAATCAGGATGCCGTGAGCTGGGCGACTGATCTGAGGTATATCCAATACCTCGGCCTCATAATATATAAGACCAAAAGACTTTACAGCCCCTAATAGGGTTTCCGCAATGAGAAACCTGTGGGCTCAATGATCTATCTGATGGCGGTACTCATTGGAGCGGTAGAAGGCGCTGGTAAGCCAGCCCTGATACTCAAACCTCCTTGAATAGTTGAGGTGGAGACATCTCCCCAGTGAACTGCCCTGGCTTCTTCGCGGAAAGGCGGCTTCCAACTGGGTGTGAAAGTAATTTCTGTAGTAACAAATGGGATCGAGGCAGGCGCAATATCTTAATCCGGTAAGAGTTAAATGAAAGGACCTAGACTACTAGCGTATGTTTCTCTTCACCAAAGGGATGGCAGCAGCATTAACGAAACGCAGTTCATTAATGCTCTATCAAAACGTTTCGAATCCGTTTATGTTTTCAGCCCTGTTAGCTTGAAACAGATAATATTAAGGCGAGCTTCAAAACCCGTGATCCCTCCGAAGAAGAACGTTAAAGTGGTATTGTTACCAGCCCTTCCCCTGCCTGCTATTTTTTTGCCGATTATTCTATTATATTATATGTTAATCGGCATATTGTCACCTCTTTTCATAAAAGTACTTAATCTCAATGCTATATATATCCGGGATAGGTATATGGCTATATCCATCTTGCTCCTGAAACCTCTTGTTAAAGCGCGTACAATGATTAAATTTGGTGGTTTTACTGCGGCTGAATTACGCTCTCGTATGTCCGAGTTTTTTAGAATTTTATCTCCGCTAGAGACATTTGTTGACGTCTATTTGTTACGCAAGGGAGATGTGATTTTGGTCTCAAGTTTGGCAATGAAAAGATACTTGGGGAGGGTATTGAACATCAACAGAGAGGTCTTACTATGTCCGGCTGGCGTAGACCTAGATAAAATTAGAAAGATTGCCGATAACGTGAATGTTATGAAAGATAAAGTAAGAATAGGATTTTTAGGTTCTTTGACTTGGTGGCAGGGAGTAGACATTCTTGCGGAAGCTCTCACAATAGTAAAAGAAAGAGTTCCAAACATTGAATTGCTTATCGTCGGAGACGGTCCTATGCGGGAACACGTCGCAAGGATATGTGAGAAGCACAGAATACCTTATGCAATAACAGGATTTGTTTCGCACGAGGAGTCCCTCAGATACTTGAAAAGCTTTGATGTCCTTGTCCTACCGAGGTTGAGGACATCTGTTACAGAGAACACCATCCCCATAAAAATGATTGAGGCTTGGGCTCTAGGCGTGCCTATAATAGTAACACGTCACAGGGTGCTTGTTGAGATGAGGTATAGGGATAGAGAGCATTTAATATACTGCGAGCCTAACCCAAGCTCCGTAGCCGAATCCATTCTCTCGCTTTTAAGCAATGATGATCTTAGGAGAACGATGGCTGCAAAAGGCTTCGAACTAGCGCAAAACTACGATTATAATAAAACCGCAGAAAAAATTCTGAATATCGTGATTAATTCTTTATAAGTAATTCGCTCCCGGGAGAAACGAACACGCAAGTATCGGGCCTTAAGGTATGGTTAGGAGTGGGATAGTTACAATTTCACCTAAAAAATGTACTACGTTGAGATCGTTTTCAAAGGAGAATGTTTTAAGAAGCTATTACATCGATTTAAATTATTTCCTTATGTTGCCTGAACATTATGGAAGGATAGTTTACGATGAAGCCGGGATCCCTGTGTTCATGTACGATCCTCCCATAGGCCCTAAGTATAACCCGACAACCGTTTCTTTGCATGCTATAGCAAGTTATCAAATCGGTGAATATTCGAAATTTTTCAAATATGTAAAGTGGCTGATCGAACACTTCCATTACTTAAACGATAAGATATTTCTGTATATCGAATTCCCCTTTCCCCCGAGAGCACACAAGCCTCATTGGACTAGTGGCTTGACGCAAGGTTTGGCGGCCTCGACAATGGTTCGCGCATATATTAAAACAGGCGATGCACACTATCTGATTTACGCTCAAGGACTTATTGATGGTATGCTAACTCCTATAGGCGAAGGGGGGTGCCTGTTTACTCAGGGCGATAGCATTTGGATTGAGGAGTACCCCTTGGAAAAACCTCCTAAACATGTCTTAAACGGATTAATATTTGCTATGCTCGGATTATATGACGTTTATCTAGCGACGCAAAAAAGAGAATTTCTTAGAAAATTCAAAGAGCTATTTTTCACTCTTGAGAAAAACACAAAGCTTTTTGATCTCTTCCTATGGTCTCGCTATGATTCTTCCCCTAGGAACATATCAGGAAAGTGGTATCATCTTTTAAACACGACATTGCTGTATGCAATTTCTAGGCTGACTAACTCCTTAAAAATGAGAGTATTAGCGGAAAGGTGGTACCTTGGTTACATTATTTTAGGTCGGACTTTAAATTTTTCGCACTGTTACAGAAAACCTGCTTTGAAATAAACGTGCAGGTCAAGTTATTTGCACCGACGCTATGGCGCTTTCAGGTGCATGTAGGTTCATAGGCTAAGCGCGACATATTATTCTCGGATAGAATGATGGAGAAATGAATTAAATGCAAATACCGTTCGTTCTGAGCGACGATAGACGTGAAATCCGTTTACAGATACGTGCCATGAGGTATGGCTTCTTTAAGCGACCGAAGTATATCACCACTGGGGAGGTAGTTCATCCCTCGGTCCTAAAGGTTATAACACGCAAGAATGAATCCACACGCTATGTTATGGCAGTAACCCCTTATCCAAATCTAGACGCAAGATATGAGAACCCTTCAATCATTTTCTCAGATGACGGCATTAATTGGTATGAAGGTAAAGTCCTTAATCCAATATTCCCCCCACCAAAGAACGCCGTGTTTCAGAGCGGGCCGCACAATTTTGACCCGGACATTGTTTTTAGTTCACGATTAAAAAAGGCGTTTCTGTTTTTTATCCATTTTGGGGATGGAAGTAAGCATATAAGAGTACTGAGTAGCGACGATTTCGTTAATTGGAAAGATATGGGCTCTACGAACATTGAGGCGATATTACCAACACATGAGCTCAGGGTATCCCCCTCGATTATCTACTTAGATGACGAGGCTAGATTCATTTTATACGTAGTTCGCGTTGACTTAAACCTAAAGGATGTACGCCGCATAGAGGTTTTTACTAGTAATGATTGTCTGTTTTGGCATAAGATTGGCGAGACTTCAGACGTACTTTCTTTCTATGAAGGTGCAAGATTTTTCCCCTGGCATATATCCGTCAGGAAAGTGGGGGACGAATACTGGATGATCGCTGCGATGAATCACGGTAACCTCGGTCACCCCCCCATGTATCTTTTTTTCTTCAGGAGCTATGATGGCTTACGGTGGGAAGGACATGAAAAACCTGTCCTTCTTCCTTCCGGTGGGTTCGATAACGAGAAGTTGTATCGTGCGGATTTCATTGTCGAGAAGGACTTGATACACATTTGGTACTCCGCGATGTCGAAAGATAAAAAATATAGTATAGGCTACGTAAGCGGGAAACTGAAGGTCAAAACGTCCGGAAGTAATAACCTTGTTTATCTATAGACATAAGCTAGCAAAGAAGGGAAGATGCCTAACCCAAGGATAGCATACGATAGACTGTATGGTCAAATGAACATGCACGATAGACCATTTGGTTATAGTAAAGATTATTTTATTTGGAGGGCTTCAAAGATAAAGGGTGAGATTTCGAAGTTTGTAAAGAAGGGTCTAATTTTAGATATAGGAGGAGGATTTGGGATTATGGCAAATTTCTTGCCGCCCTCGACTCTGGATAACTACATAAACTTGGACATCTCAATTGTAATGCTTCGATATAGTCCCCATGTAAATATTTGTGCGGCAGGAGAGCACCTTCCATTTAGAGATGGAATTTTTGATTATGTAATATGTTCTGGAGCATTGGAATGCGTATATGATAAATTATTGGTCCTTAAAGAAAGCTACCGAGTTCTTAAATCGGGTGGTTTGCTTCTTTTAACTACTCCAAGAACTGGGTGGATCGATGATTTTAGACAAAGCCCCTTTGTGGTATTTATCCTGGTAGACTGGTTCATAAATAGCTTCATACTGAAGACTAAACGGCGTGGCGGCTCGCCCACCCCCCTACCGGAGGGGCTCAAATATGAGCCTTCAAGTGAAAAATGGTTAAAAGAAACAATTGAAAGAATAGGTTTCCGTGTACTTAGGCAATGGCGGGCAGATAATCATGTCCCATGGTGTAAAAATGGTGAGAGTAAATTTTGGCGTTGGTTCGCCGACCGCTTCGTCGACCCAAGAAAGTTTGGCCAATCTACGTGCCTAGTATGTAGCAAGTGAACGAAGAAACTGACAGATTGAGGATACTCTTCCTAACCTCTATTGATCACCCCCAAGTCAGATATGAGGCTGAATACCTAGGCGAAAAACTTGAACTTACTTACATAGTCGCTCCTACTTTGGAAAAGAAACAAATTACGTATTCTTTGAGATGTCTTTTTAAAAAGTTCCCGTTAATTTGTGTGTCTTTGTTGAAACTTAGTGTTCCGCCTCTCCCGCAAATATTAACCTATGTTTTAATATGTAGTATCATTTTGGAGAAAGAGAAATTGGAAAATAAAAAATATGATTTAATATACGCTCACTGGCTATTTCCAGCGGGCTTTGTAGGGTTAATACTTTCGAGAATTTTGAAATGCAAACTGGTTTCAGCTGTTTGGGGTTATGATGTTCAAGTGGCCCCAGGACTCAAAGATTACGGTGTTCAAGGGCTAAAACGGGTCATATCAAGATACGTAATCGAAAAATCCGATTTAATAATAGTAAGAAAGAGGCTTCATGAGCAACTTGCTCGACACCTTTCGAAACCAGAAGCGCACGATAAAATCATTTTCGTTCCACCGGCGATCCGTGATATATCCAGAAACACTCTGGAGGGACTGACAGACGAGCTTAAGGGAAGATTAGGTCTCGATTATGACGACTTAAGCAGAAATAAGATAGTGTTATACTCGCCCTCACTACGACCCTTATATGGTATTATGGATTTTATAAGAGCTGTTCCGATAGTTAAGCGTTCTATAAAAGATTGTATTTTCATCATCGTAGGTGAGGGCGAATTAAAGAAAGAAGTTGTTAAGTTCGTTAGGGAGAATAAATTGGAAGATAGAGTTATTTTGTTGGGTAGGTTGAGTCACGAGTCGATAAGAGCTCTCTATAAGCTATCTGCCTTAGTCTGTGACTTAGCATATCCCGGTACAGCGACAACAACCATGGAGGCTTTATGCTTCGGAAAACCAGTCATAGGTATATACGCTGCTGATACTCACATACTGCATGGTATTAATGGTTTCTTGATAAAAAAAGGTGACTATGAGGGCCTAGCACGGTATATGATAGCCGTCTTAGGAGACGGCAGCTTGAGAAATGAACTTTCCATTAGAGCTAGAAAAATGTTTGACGAGAAATTCAATATTGAGAGAGGGACAAATACGATCTTAGAAGTATTAAAAGGGTTAGGGTACAGGATGCCGTCCGAATCGCGAAGGTAGTACTCTTTGAAGCTGACGCTCGTCCTGGGCACCCGCCCTCAGATTATTAAATCTGCTCCGTTCATACACTTGGCAAGTAAAGATCGGGAAATCCAACTCCAAATAATCCATACAGGTCAGCATTACGATTATGAAATGACAAAAGTTTTCTTCGAACAATTAGACCTTCCAGAGCCTACTGCGAATTTGAGTATTGGAAGCGGAACGCACGCCGAGCAAACAGGAAAAATTATGTTGCGCCTAGAGAAAATCCTACAGAAAGAAAGATCAGACTTCGTGGTCGTCCCTGGCGACACAAACTCTACCTTGGCCGGGGCCCTGACAGCCGTAAAACTCGGAATCCCAGTAGCCCATGTTGAAGCTGGCGCTAGGAGCTACGACATGACTATGCCTGAAGAAATAAACCGTCGCCTCACAGACCACTGCTCCACCCTTTTGTTTACACCGACAAATAATTGTACAAAAAACCTACTAAAGGAGGGCATAAGCAAGGCAAAAATCCGACGAACAGGCGACACCATGTACGAAGTGCTGGAGCAACAACTTCCAAGAGCAGAAAGGACCGCCGCACTGGAACGATTGGGCTTGGAACCGAAAACATATGTGCTTCTAACAACTCACCGACCTGAGAACGTGGACAACTTGGAAAAATTAGGGAATATTATCGAAGCTGCGATTAAGCTGAACTCGCTAACCATAGTGTTTCCGGCTCACCCAAGAACGGAAAAACAACTTAGAAAAAGCGGGCTATACCACAAAATACTGAAACAGAAACACATAAAATTCACAAAGCCCCTAGGATACCTTGAAATGATAAAACTCATAAAGAACGCGAAGCTTATTCTAACCGACTCGGGCGGGATGCAGAAGGAGGCTTTCTGGCTAAAGACACCCTGTCTAACATTAAGGGATACGACGGAGTGGCCTGAAACGGTTAAAATAGGAGCAAACGTCCTAGTAGGGACAGACCCATCGAAGATAATAAAGAATGCTCTTGCAATTTTAGAAAAAGAAACGAAAATAAAAGAAAAACTTGAGAGGTCTGGGAACCCCTTCTGGATTGGAAATGCCTCTGAGAAAATACTGCAGGCAATCAAGTCTTTCGCAGAGCAAAAAAATTTAGATGATCATACCGCTGCTAGATACCTTTGATGAGAGTGTGTTGCTTGGGGATATTCAACCGCGCCCTCGCTTTTCTGGCCTCATGATAAGCGCGTTCCGTTACGTACGTCTGGTGACGCTTAAGACATTCAACTCTTCATGTGGTGATGTGCCATATCAACTTTGAAAGGTCTGCCCAAGGCTTTTATTTTTTCGACATAGCAGCATCGTGCATGCCTTCTGTAAACCAATTTCCGAAGGTCAGCATCCTAGTTGTCAACTATAACGGTCTAACGGCACTTGGTGACCTTCTCCAAAGGTGTCTGTATTCTGCATTGTCCATTGACTACCCGGATTTTGAACTCATCTTTGTAGACAACGCTTCAGATGATGATAGTATGGGATACGTAGAAAAATCTTTGAGGGATAACCGAGTGAAGCTTTTAAGGCTCAATACAAACCGTTTTTATTTGGGGGCCTTAGAGGAAGGTGCCAAGGTGGCGGATGAGCGCTCAGAATACCTCGTCTTTATGAACAATGATGTTGTGGTCACACCCAGTTGGCTCAAGCAGCTGATAACTGTGATGGTAGGGGACCAAAGCGTAGGCATTGCCTGTCCTTCCGTATTGAATTTCGACGGCAGTCCTCAATGGACAGCCGGTTATGTGGACAGATTTATAAATTCTATATATTTGGCAGATCTTTCTATGAAGAAAACCTTTCTCGCTTCAGTTCCGAACGGACCCGTTTACGTCATACGTAGGTCCCTAGTTAGAGATAAAAGTTTTTTTGATCGGGTGCTAGTCTACAACGAGGAAGAATATGTGGGGCACATCGTGTGGATGAAGGGTTTTAAGATAGTCGTTGTGCCTACATCTGTTGTATACCATCGCGGACGCGCCACGATAGGCAAGTATAATATTTCCTTCTTCCGTTTTCACCTTTATAAGAATGAGTTTTACCTGTTGTTCAAGTTTGGCGACACCCTTTCTATCGTGGTCGGCTTCCTCCTTAAGCTAGCACGCCTGCCAATATTTGCGGTGGCCTGGGCAGCAGCCAGGGGAAAAGGTGACTTTATAATTTATCTTCACGCAATAAGCTGGCTTTTTAGAAATAGTAGAAAAATTAGAAGATGTAAGGGAAAGGGCATGCTCTATATGCCATCCAAGTACTCACCTCTACTGTCAATACTGCGATATACCCGAATGGGCAAGCGAATACTAAGAATTGTAGCAAGACATATGGAGAAAGAAATAGGGACTGGAGAAACTCTGTTATACAGACATGCACAACCACTAAGTTGAGGTCACCCCTAAACATCAAACAACAGCCCATTGCAATACTGCTAGAAGGTCGGTGTACTATTCAAATAGTACCGTTCAAATAGAAATTCAACATTCCCGAAACATCTCTTTTAAAAAAGGAATTAAAAATTGCATATACGTCTACATACCTCAACGTAGTGCAGAGGGAAAGATAACGTTCTACGTGACATATGTCTCCTGGACTGTGTCGTCTTTCAATCTAAATCACCTACGCAGTCGAGAAGAATTAAGGTTGAAACAGTGACTTTCGATGAACTCATTAGAAGCCTCTGCCTAGAGCGCATTGATATGGTGAAGATGAGCGTCGAAGGTGCTGAACTAAGCGTTCCTAAGGGTGTGAGAGACAGTCTTTGTAATGAGTTAGTTCGCAAACAAATTATTGAGATTCATAAGACCCAGCAAATAGTCCAGATGACCCCACTGAATTCCAAAAAGGGTATGCCATAGATGCCTATTTCGACTTCAGTAGAATTAGGGTTCATGCACGGGCGTAGTCCCTATTCAAAGCTTGCACAAAGGGTTTATGTCATCTTATTCTGGGTGTGACACGATGAGCAATTTCATCATTATTGGAGGAAGCGGGTTTGTCGGAAGCCATTTAGTCAACCACTTGATTTCCACCGGGCAGAAAGTAACCGTTATAGACGTAGTACCACCTGATAACGCGGTTAGATTAAGATCCAATATGCAAAACATTACTTATGTGTGGAAGAGTATTCATGATATAAGGCGCGATGATTTACTAAATGCTGATTACATTATTAATTTAGCTTCCCAAGCCGATGTTCCTTTAGCATTATCGTCTCCAAACTACACATATCAGCAAAACATTATGGGCCTTGTTAACCTACTCGAAGAATTACGCAAAGTTAGTTTCAAAAAGTTCATTTACCTATCCTCCGAGAACGTATATGGCAACGTTCCTCCCGAGCATATACCAATTCGTGAGGATGAACCGTTAAGGCCAGCGAATCCCTATGGCGCTAGTAAGGCAGCTGCGGACCTAACCTGTCAAGCGTATGCTCGTGCTTATGGTTTACCGATAACGGTTCTCAGGAGCAGTACTGTATACGGTCCTTATTCGAGGCTAAGACAGGTCATACCTATCTTTATCAGGCAGGCAATAAGAGGTCAGCCTATTACGATAGAAGGAGAAGGTGATCAAACGAGGGATTTCAACTATGTCACAAACCTTGTCGATGGGATCATATTAGCTTGCCACAGTAATACTGTTGGTGTATTCAACATAGCTTCTGGGCGTGAGTTGAGCATCCTCCAAGTAGCGCAAGCCATTATTAAAGCTACTGATAGCGATTCTCCAATAATACATGTTCCTTGGAGAGCTGGGGAAAGGGGGTTACGGCTAGCTTTAGATATCGAGAAAGCTAAGAGAATACTAGGCTACAGCCCTAAGGTCTCGTTTGAGGAAGGTTTAAAGGCAACTATCGCATGGATCAAGCAGATAGAGGGGTTCGAGCGTTGATTCTCAAAGATGCAGCTGGAATAGTAACCGGTGCTTCCAGAGGATTGGGTCTGAAACTATACAATAGGTTGCTGGAAGAAGGCTGCAAGCTCCTCCCAAACCAGGCCAACCTATGCAGACGTGATCTTTCAATATCACGCAACGCTTATCTTTACGTGGTTGAAGCTCTAAGGCAATTCAAAAAGATTGATTTCTTAATTAATAATGCTGGTTATGCTCATCTCCGTAACCCTATCGAGCTAATAGAAGAGTCCGACGTAGAGCAAACTTTCAGGAGCAATGTATTTGCAACCATCAACATGATGAAGCATGTTATACCGATCATGAAATCACAGAAATCAGGTGTTATCATTAATATTGCTTCAAACTGTGCAATTAAGGGCAGAGCTGTCCCAGGTTTAGCTCCTTATTGTGCCAGCAAAGCAGCCATATTACAATTAACCGAGGCTGTAGCTAAAGAGCTTCAAAATACAAACATTAAGGTTATATCAGTATCACCAGGCGGAATGAACACGGATATGAGGAGGAAGATATATGGTGAAGAGGATGCTAAACGGCAGATGGACCCCGCAGACGTAGCAGAGTACATTGTTAATATCATGAAAAATATCGAGTATGTTCCGAATGGGCATAATTTTATTATAACAAAAGACTTCAGAGAAACAATTAGTTGTGGAGATAGGGCTATTTATAACAGGTGACTGATATGGTAGGATGCAAGGCCTGTGGGGATGGTGAACTAAAACCGTTCCTTCATCTGGGGAGCCTTCCTCTCGGGAACGTCTTCTTAAAGAAGGAAGACTTCCAAATGGAAGAAAGATTTCAGCTTTCAATAGGGTTTTGCGAAAGCTGTACGCTTGTTCAACAAATGTATCCACCTCCTATAAGTAGCCTCATAAAGGATTATAGAAATTACCGCTACGTCCCAGTGGGAAAGATATTAGAGGATCACTATGAGGATTTGGCTCAGCGTATTGTCAAAGAATATACTACAAATGATTCTTTTATCATCGACATAGGCAGTAACAACGGGCTTCTGCTTCGCTCAATTAAGAAATATAATTCGACATGCAGAATCCTTGGCGTTGAGCCAGCGATTGAGATATCTGAGAGAGCCAGGCAGAACGGTGTACCTACTATAACAGAGTTCTTTAGCGCAGATTTAGCTAGACAAATAGCAGATTCCCACGGCTACGCTGACGTTATTACAGTCACCCAGGTGCTACAGCATATACCTCACTTAAAAGATTTCCTTGAGGGAGTTCATCACCTCCTCAGAGCCCAAGGTGTATTCATCGTAGAAGGGCGTTACATAGCAGACATCATAAAGAAATATGCGTACGACGCGTTTTATCATGAAATGCTCTACTTCTTCAGCTTGCAGTCGCTCATTAAGCTGCTTAAACCCTTCAATTTGATACCAGTTAAAGCAGAGTTAACAAGTGTTTACGGGGGCTCATTGAGAGTATATGTTAAAAGAACGGACCATGCGAGAGTCGATAGCTCTATTTTCGAAATCCTAAGCTACGAAACTGAGTTGGGACTCAATAGATATGAAACGTATTCTAAGTGGGCGTTTGATGTTGAAGCTAGAGCCGCCGCGCTACGATCTCTAGTTTTTAAGCTTAAAGAAGAGGGTAAAATTATAGTTGGTTATGGTGCTCCCTCTACAAGCTGTACTCTATTGAATTACTGCGGCATCGGTGAAAAGCATCTTAGCTACATTGTTGACGATTCCCCTCTTAAACAGGGTTTATACACGCCGGGCTCGCACATAAAAATAGTTAGTCCTAAAATGCTTGAAGCTAACAGACCTGATTACATCCTCCTGCTAGCTTGGAGATTGAAAGACGAAATACTTCCCAAACTTAAAGCGCTTAGAGATAAGGGTACCAAAGTGATAATTCCTTTACCGGAGTTGAAGGTGATTTAACTACTGGACCGACGAAGCAGCATGGTTGTTAGGAGAGCGATGGGCGAGTTAGTCAATCATGGTAAGTATGCGATATCAGACCCCATTCAATATCTATATTTTATTTTCGACTTTATCTCCAAACGTCAATTTCTGAATAAGAAGCCTTACCTGCAGGATAAAGATGATATGGTAAGAAATCTCTTTCTCATGAGATTGCTTCATATTGACAAGAATACGGTAAACAGAATCATATCCGAACTATATTCAGACAAGGCATTCATTGAGTACGTCACATCTTCTCTGAGAGGCGTTGGACGTTACATCGGAGAGATTAGCTCGCCAGAAATATTATACGTTGTCGTGAGGAAAATGTATCCCGATATCATCGTCGAGACTGGAGTGGCTGCTGGTGTTAGTTCCGCCTTTATCTTGAAGGCCCTTGAGGATAACGGTAAGGGGGTGCTTTATTCCATAGACATGCCTAATTATGAAGTTGAGCTTTCCAAACAAGGTGTTATGCGCTACCCCATCGCGATTCTGCCGGAAGGTAAGGAGGTGGGATTTGCTGTACCCGAATGGTTGAAGCAAAGATGGCACCTCACTATTGGGAAAAGTCAGAACGTTCTTACGGCACTACTTTCAAAACTGGGTTCCATTGACATCTTTCTTCATGACAGCGAACACACCTATGCGAATATGTATTTCGAGTTCAGCACCGCGTGGCAGTTTCTACGTAAAGACGGCATACTAATTTCCCATGATGTCTCATGGAACAGGGCTTTCTCTGATTTTGCCCGTAAAGTAAAAAGGAAGGCCATATACATGTTCGGAAGCGACATAGGCGCGGTAAGAAAGACTTAAACGCAAACAACAAGAGATCACCTCGTTCCTTAAACCCGAAAGCCTTTCATCGAATATCTTCTCTATCGCACCCACCTTCATATTCAGCGTTTACGGATTGAAGGGCAGGGATCGATCTGATGGCAGTTATACTTGACGTAGCGGTTGATGGTACGGGGAAACGTCTCTGATGCATAGGACCTCACTCGATGCCCAGATAATAAACAAGCTTATCAAGACGAGCTTTGATTAGAGCTTCTCCTTCATGGAGGCAACCCTGGACAACCCCTACTATTCTTTGATCTACCCATCGAGAGGTGTGTGGGATGTGGTGTGAAGCTGTCCAAGTCAGCACAGTCGAGGTAGACGGGGACATATGGGATGGCTCATTTAGGTTGGGTGAGCCATTGGAGCCCTACTCGCCTTACGCCGCAACGGAAACTTCGGTGGGCCTCCTTTGCATGGCCTATCATGGGCTTCTCCACCTCATCCTTGGGAGGTGAGGGGAGGGTAAGGGGGACCGCTGGAGCCTGATTTGGTGAACCGAGTGTTCTGACATCCTCAGCTAAACTTTTGTAGACGCTCAAGCGATCATTTTTCTTGGTGGACAGGGTGGGGCACACCTTCGTGACGGGTGCATTCTGCAAGGGCGCTACTATATTCGATGTCTGGAGGGAAGACTCAGAGTGGGCGAGGCTGGGAAGGCCGCGTTGGAAGCCCTGGTCGACGCTGGCGCAACATTTCCAGCCCTGCCCGAAGATATGATCACGGGACTCACACTGCCAAGCCTGGGTGAAAGTTCACCCTAGCTTCCATCTGTATTTTTGAGCTTCAAAAAGAGCCCGTTTTGGCCTCCTTTCGATGCCTTATCAGCCGAAGAAGATAATGAACGACGCAATGATGGGGTTTTGGATACGGTTGGGAGAAGCGCTGCGATATGTGCCTACAGGAGACCCGTGAGAGGCCCCCTATTTTCTTGGGAAAGGAGGATTGTAGGGGGGTATCCCAACTCGGCCGACCACAGGTTCTACCCGATTTTGCTCGAGCCTGTGGAATTAAAGCTGCTTCACTCGACCTCCTGGGGCAGACGTTGGGCCCTTTTCAGCATGTACCTCAGAGCAGAGGCACAGAACACAACCCTCACCTGCCCGACCAGGCTAGAGCGCGCAGGCCGCTACGGCTACTTCAGAACGACGGGTGGGACCATGTAGGTGCTTGTGACCGACCTGAAGGTTAAGGGCCTGTTCACATTGTTGCCGCAGCAGGTCATCCCAACCGGCTATAAGGGGTTCCCGGAGGCGGCGGAGGCGAAACTCCTGCAATACACACGCTACCTCGAAGGCTGGAAGGTTTGTGGCGGGCGACTTAACGGTTCAGCTCATGCCGAAGCCAGGGCTTTTCGATTTGAAAGTCTGGGGCATCACTTGACGGTGTGGGGGATTGAAGCACCTTAACCCCAAACACCAACACAGAATCAATATGTAAATTCTTATTCGGAAACCATAAATCAACAACCAGCAATCGAAAAGCGGCCTTTAAACAGAACCTGAGCCTCAAAGCTGAGGCTCTCACTCATATGCTCTTTCTCGTCCCAATCTACTTCGTAGTCCATTCTCAGGTCTCCGACTCTAATGCGGTATGTGTTTTAATAGCCCCTAAGCTTAGAGACAGCAAGCTTTCTAAAAGGTACGGGATCACTCTTCAGGGTAAGTATGGCCTCTTTAATTTTCTTCTTTCTTTCAATGGCAAGCCTTTCAAGGACTCTTAACACTCTTCACACCAACCCATCGATTAGCCAAAGCCAACAGAAGGATCGAAGAAGAAACCCTCAAATTCGGCGATACCTACATGATCAAAATCCTGCAGCTGGCAGAGACCTACGAGAAGCAAATCAAAGATCTTTATAGGCTCTCTACCTGTAAACGGGGTATATGAAACTGGAGCAGGCAACGGCGGACGTGGAGCTGAGCCACGAAGGCAAGGTCGTGAGGCTGAAGGCCCTACTGGACACGGGCGCAAGCGCGAGCATCATCACGAAGAGGCTTGCAGACGAGCTCGGGGTCTTCATCCCTCTGAAGGAG
>Ga0079992_139662_pt1 | contig 18705 bp, 19 predicted proteins | sample FaiFalFF_MnMetaG_3_FD_69197 | JGI IMG/M metagenome (GOLD analysis project Ga0079992, IMG submission 69197) | Freshwater microbial communities from Yellowstone National Park, Wyoming, USA - Fairy Falls B (FF_Mn_B) MetaG (SPADES assembly) (version 2) | ecosystem: Environmental > Aquatic >... | reverse complement strand
CACAGGGATGTTATAACATCCCTGTGGATCAAAAAACACAGCAACACAAACAAATTAATATCAATGACAATCAATGATCATCGGGGGACAAGCGGTATAGCTAGATGAAGAGGATAAAGCTGAGATTCATAGAAGATATAGAGGTTGTGTTTACAGATAGGGAGCAGGCGTTAAAGAGGGTGGGGGAATGGGCTGAGAGGGGCATGGTCAATGTGCAGGTTGTATATGGACCAGAGGGGTATGGAAAAACTGCTTGGCTCATGCAGAGTGCTGAGCTATTGAAAGAACACGGATTCGATGTTATATATATAAATCCTATTGAGAGGGGGTTCTATGCTGAGATCGGAATTAGAGATGTTAAGGCGAGATTGCTAGAGGTTCTCAAAGAGGCTGCGGAGGAGACCTGGGTTAGGGTTGCATGGATAGTGATAGATGTTGCTAGAGAGCTGATAAAGGCAGGGCGGAGGAGGCTGGCTGTTCTTGCTGATGATGTGTTTCAAGCGATAGGATTAGACAAGGCGGCAATCTATGTTAAGGGACTACTAGGGTTGATAGAATATCCTCCGAGCAGCTATGATGTGATCGTTACTGTAGTAGCAACTAGCGAAGGTATAAGTAGGAGGGAGATTGGCAGGCATAGATGGGCAGATCTAATCTCCATGTGGAATATGAGTAGAGAAGGATTCCACGAGTTATATAGCCAGATACCAGGTGAGAAGCCTCATTTCGAAGAGATTTGGAGACTTACAGGCGGGAATCCAAAGGCCCTCACCGAAATCTATAGAGCGGGATGGGATATAGAGATCGCTATTGAGAGGATTATTAGCAGGAAAGGTTTGAGGGGATTTATCCAGGCTCTTGGAGAAAATGAGAGGAGATGGCTTGGAGAAGCTGTAGAGAGCCCTGACACCCTCTTCACGAGAGAGAGGATATCCTTTATGGAGGAGCTAGCTAGGCTAAATCTAGTTATATACGATATCCCTCCGAGGAAAGACTATCTATGGATAGATAATCCACCGCCAGAGAAAGATCTAGAGATAGGAATAGGCAAATATGTAGCCTGGCAAACCCCATTACATAGGGAGGCTGTTAAAAGGGTTCTTGAGGAGCTTTCAATTCTATAGTAGATCATCACTTTGAGGTATAGAGGTATATAAGGATCAATATGAAGATCAAAGCTAAAATACCCAGAAAACCATATAACATATGGAAGCCTGGCGAAAAAGTTACAAAGACCCCAAATGATCTACTATAGAGCTGAACAATCAAAAAACAACATGGATCGGATGATCTATCATAGAATTAAAAGTTGAATTCCATTTCCAATTCCATAGCAGATTATTATAGTTATACCCCCAGCATCATAAGCTTCAATCATTATATGTCATGTCAAGAGTCTCTACATAACAAAGTACACAAGAATATCGCCCCATCATCTGGCATAGTTAAGGACAGTAGGTTTATAAGCATGAGGTACTAGGTAGACCAATTAATGAGCTAGCTATCAGGAAGCACGAAATAGCCCCGGACCCATAGCTCTAGACAGGAGCTTTTTGCCACCTAGTCATATCAATCATATTATTAAAAGCCTCGTCCTAAAAGCAGGGAAGGTTCGGATTTATGGGCTGTATTTTTACATTAAACATTAATTGGAATATTTTTATATCAGCTTATTATCAATTAATTATTAGGATGATAGTTTAGTCTGTATTTATTGGTGTTTGAGTCCCAAAGATATTTATAGATCTGAGCTCATGATTTTACAACTGGAAGCCTCGCCCTTCAGGGCGGGGATGGTTTTAATAGCTTTCTAGGGTTTTGATTGTTTTTGGAGGGACTCTATGGCTTCTGGCGGTGAGGGGGCGCTAACCATCTCGATCGGAATGAGGGTTAGTCCCGAGCCAGGGGCCATAGAGCTCCTCAGAAGATACAATGTTGCTCTCAACTATGCTATAAACAGGATTCTGAGGCTTAATTTGAGGAGCTTTGAGAGTGTTCATAATGCTCTATATAGAGAGCTTAGAGAGTGGTTCGACCTCCCATCAAGGATTGCTATTGACTGCTATAGAGATGCCCTTGCAAATGCCAATGCCTGGAGGAACAATCCTAGGAGGGGTAGGAGGCCAAGGGTTAGGAAGCTGAGCATGTTGTTACATCCAGGATCGGGATATAGGGTGAAAGATGTCTATGTGGAGATCATAGGAGGGATAAAGCTTAAGATCATCGGCTGGGATAGGAGGTATGATGATTATGAGAATAGAGAGGCAAGGCTAGTCTATAGAGGCGATAAAATGATTCTGTGGATATCAAAGAAGATACCAAGGCCAGAGCCTTACAAGCCTAGGGATGCTATAGCTGTGGATATCAATGAGAGGAAGATAGTATATGGAGAGATGATAAGATAGACAAGGAGAGGGACACCGAGATCGATGAAGCCCATAGGTGGAAACTCCTGGCGGAGAGCCTCCAGAAGAGATATTCCTCTCCAAGGTATCCTGCATGGAGGAGGAGAAAAGCTATACTAAATAGAATAACATCCTATCACAGAAAGTCTAGGAACATTCTTGAGGACTGGGCTAGGAAAACATCTCTTGAGATCGTGGTGCTCGCTAAGAAGCTTGGATACGCAGTAGCTAGAGAGGATCTCACAGGGCTGATAAATTCTCTGAGAAAGATAAAGAACAAGGATCACAGGAAAAAGCTGATCATGATGGGCTATAAGAGACTGGGGAAGTGGATTGATTGGAATGCTAAGAAACAGGGGGTTCCGCTAGCTATTGTAAATCCAAATGGGACATCGTCTAAGTGTCCTAAATGTGATTCCAAGGGATTAAAAGAGGTTGATTATAGAAGGCTTAGATGCCCAAGATGTGGCTTTGAGGGAGATAGGGACGTTATAGGAAAGCTGAATATCAGGAAGAGGGCATTGAAAAAGCTAAAGATCAAAGCAAATCCCGGGGGAGTTCTGGCCCCCCTCACTGCCCCCCAGATGACAGATGTAAATCCGAATAGATGGGGGGAACCAATGAGCCGCCGGTAAGAGGGCTGGGGAACCCCCGCCCTTTCAAGGCGGGGAGGAGGTCAGAAAATACCGAATCACATATCTTAATATGTATAAAGAGCTTGTGTTAGATGATATTAATAATACTAAGAGCTATGTGTTCATTATAATACTATATACAGCCTCAGTAAATATACCCGCATCTCTCTGGAACTATTATTTGATCTATAAAATAGGCGGTGATGAGGTTTGGATAACAGCAAAGATAGCAACCACATATATGGTGAAAGCTGTTATGTTTCATATATGGCCTACATATATACAAAAATATGGGATCAGAAAGATATCTATAATATCTCTAATCGCTATATCACCTATACCACTAATATTCATGCTTGCTAGAAGCTTTGCTTCACAGATAGCATTGGAGGTGTATTCAGCTATATGGTGGTCTTTATGGGATCTCTGTACAGGCCTATATAACCTCTACATACTCCCTAAAGAGAAGAGAGCATCAATACTTGCAGTAATCACACTTACCACTCCACTAATATAAGTGCCTCTATATCCTCGCTTGCAGGTTCGGCCATAGCCTCTATGTCATCTCTATATGGTGCGGAAATCACATTTATGATCTCTTCCCTATCAAGACTAATAATATCTCTAATCGCTTATAAAAGCATGCCCAGCCTTAATCTAAGATCTTAAATCCCTACAAATCCTTATCTAACAATTAAAGTTAATAGTAATTAGCACATTAAGTGTTATCTGGAGGGTAATCAGGCTGTCAACCAACAAGGGCTATACGATTAGATGGTTCGGTGATCTAAGATATGTATATGTGAATACTATATGGTTCTTCGAATATATATTAAAATATATTGTGCCAGAAGATAGGACTCCTCCGATATATTATAGATGGATCCATGAGCTATATATAGATGAAAATTTAAAATATGTATTAAAAGTCAGAACTGGTGAGGGTACCGCTATAGATTCAAGGACTTTAGGAGATATAGAGGAGCTCGATCCAGGGGAAGTGCTTTTTAACTTATCAAAGCTATATATATCTACATATCTCGATAGGCTCAGATCCATTGATGCTTATAGCGAAGAATCCTTTAACATAGAGGATACAATCAAAAAGCTATATAACGAGATACACCGATCATCAATGTTTCCAACAAGAGTTATTCTCCTAGAAACACTCAGAGACCACGGTGACTCCAGAGAGCTGAATCAAAGTGTTCTACATGTTAACTGGATCTATGTAATGTCGTTTAACTAATCCATGATCTTCTCACAGATGGTAGCCCTATGAATAGAGTCGATAATTTGATATCATAAACCGATCTTATCTTAGTGTTTTAACTGAAAAAACCTCACTCCTCATGGCGGAGAGGAATTAAGGCTACCTCATCAATTATTTTCATCATCATTAGAAAAGTCGTTAAGACCACCGCAGAGACAAGAGATACCATGTAGATCCCATCGATCCTCTAACACATATGATCTTCACATACTTATCAATTAAATCAAAAGTCTCAATTTCTAGCTATGAATCGATGAAAATATATGAAATACTCATTAATTTCATAAGTTCTGAAAAAACTTTAGCTATTAAGTTTTTCACCAGAAAATTCTGAATAATAGTGATTAAGAAGAATCGAGAGAAGATCGGCTTCTTTTTTCTTTTGTTGGTCTATTGCATATTTAACTTTAACTATTAATGGTTTCTGGCAAGTCTTTACCCTTTATGTTATTACCCCAATATCAATAATCTATATATATTTTTATTTGCTCTTATATACATCATAATACAAAGTCATATTAAAATTTGAGTGTCAATATTATTTGCTGGTCTAAGGATATATAGGCATGTGATAGGGATTTAGTTTTTATTTTTTCTAGTTAATATTAGTGGTGGAGAGGTAAGCAGCTTGCTAGAGATAGGTAGGAAGACATATGAATGGCTCTATAAAGGGCTTAGGGTGGCTTCAGCTACGGTTCTCTTAATTATAGGCTTCAGTGCTCTAATATATTTGCTATCGATAGGCTCAGAGATTATAAATGTTAATGCTAAAGCTATAGACGGTAACAAGGCTTCCTCAAACTATTTTCTTCAAGGCTTCTACGGCTTTCTTAATACTGCTCTATGGGTCTTTGTTATATTCTCAGGAGCTATATTCCTACTAGCTTATGCTATATATGTTATAGATGTGATCAGAGATAAGAAAGGGGAGAATGTAGAGTTTGAGAGTCTATAGTTCAGAATCATTGACATATGTTAATAAAAAATAGCTCTCGATCAAAAGGATAAGCATGATATTTAGTCTTGACATCCTAATCTAGCAGTAGTCTCGATAACATTGTTCGCTTCAACTTATAGCTTTTGTTGTAAGTTTCATCGTGACAACAGGGCAAGCCTCGTCCTTTAGGGCGGGGTATGTTTTTATATGGTTTTCATCGTGTTATTTAGTTGGGGTCGGATCTCGGTGGGCAAATATGCTATTAAGATGTCCGGCGGGGGGAATCCCCGAGGCGTGCCCACCAGAGACCCCGACCCCCTAGAAGCATTCAGAAAAGAGATAGAGAAGAGGAGAAAGAGCAAGCGGAGAACCAATAGAGTAGCTCTATTCCCTAATAGATATGAACAAGAAACGCTATTCGACATAGGCTTGGCATGTGCTAGGCTGTGGAACGAGCTTAACTATGAGAAGAGGAATGCATTCTTCAATCAAGAGCTATCGCCTGGGAAGAGGGATGAGATCAACAAGAAATACTACCACAAATATAAGGGGGTTCTCGGTGTTAATGCTAATCAGGTTATTAATAAGAATGATGAGGCTTGGAAAGCATTCTTCGAGCTACTAGATCTAAGGAAACAAGGTAAACTACCACCATTCGTGAAGAAACTATCTCCATCAGGATATTGGAAGGATAGGGAGGCTGGTGAGAAGAAGATACATATATTCATTAGAAACGATAAGTATCATGTTGAGCCTATTAGCAAGAACGAGGGATACATAGTCTTTGAAGACTTTGATCTGAGGATAAGATATGCTGGCAGGATCAGGTGGGAGGGTAAGCAGGGGGTTGAGATCATATACGTTAATGGTAGATGGTTTGCCCTTGTACCAATAGAGGTTGGTGTAGATCCACCTAAATCGAATAAGAAGGGCTACATCAAGCCCAATTACAGAGATAAGAAGGGCAGGATCGTTAATCCTAGATCTATCAAGCAGAGGGATCCCATAGGGGATAAGGAGGCATTCATAGACATGGGTTTGAATAACCTATTCGCTGTGGTAACCTCGAATGGTTCTGCTTTGCTCGTCAAAGGAGGATCTATCAAATCCGAGTACTATTGGTGGGAGAGAGATAGCTACATACCAGTCTATAAGGGATCTGCTTAGGAATGCTGGGATCTCAACATGGAGAGAATATCAGAGAAGTACCTTAAGGCAATGTATAAAAGGGATGAGAGGCTAAGACACCTATACATAACAGCGATTAGATTCCTAGCTGATGAGCTATATAGAAGAGGTGTTAGGAAGCTATACATAGGATATCCGATCATGCTCTCACAGAACAATGGAAACGAGTATAACACGAATATATGGTGGTATAGGAGGATAGTTCTTTGGATCGTGGATATATTCATGGAGTATGGCATAGAGGTTGAGATAGTCCCTGAGGACTATACCAGCCAGAGATGCTCTATATGTGGAAATAAACATAAAAACGGAAGAAAACATAGAGGACTATATGAATGCAAGAAAACTGGGAAGAAAATCAATGCAGATATAAATGCAGCACTAAACATAGCAAGGAGACTAGGCTATAGAATAGAGATTTCGAGAAAGATAGAGAGCTACTCGATAACACATAATTGTGTTAAGCCATTAATCCCCAACCAGGGGGCTAACACCCGAGACCCAGAGATTCGAAACTCCGCCCCTTAAGGGCAGGGAGAGGTCATATAGAATATAAAGAAGACCTAACTATATAGCAGTAATTAGAGGTTCACTAGGGGAATTATTGAAGTTAGGTTATAAGTAGTCATCGCCACCCTAAAGGTGTTGTCTCGGGAGTAACAATTCTTAAGCGTAGGGGCTAGCATAGAAGACCCTATAAACCCTTTGAGCTTATTTCTTAGGGGGTAGTCATTGATTAGGGCTGAGGATATCATGACTCCTAATCCCATTACAGTTAAGCCTGATGAAAGTGTGGCTAGGGCTGCAAGGATTATGTCTGAGAATAAGATAGGCTCTGTAATAGTTGTTGATAGCGCGGGCAAACCTCTTGGAATCGTAACTAGCCATGATATTTTAGAAAAGGTTGTAGCCAGAGGTCTCAACCCGAATGATGTTAATGTGGCTAGAGTTATGTCGAGCCCTCTAATATATGTTGATGCCTCTACACCTATAGATAAGGTTATAGAGATCATGCTTAGAGCTGGGATAAGACATGTACCTGTTATGAAGGGGGAGAGGTTGGTTGGGATAATAGCTGAGTATGACATAATAGCCTTAGGCCCTGAGATTTTCCAGGCATTAGAGCTTTTTGAAAGTGCGATGATGGAGAGGGCTAGGAGGAAGAGGGGTTTTCGAGGCTAGATCCTGTAGATATGTTTATTCTATGGAAAACCCTCTTGCTTGCAACATATATTATGCCTTGTAAAGGCTCTAGCGACCTCAGAGTTTTCTTAATCTCTTCCTTAACGGCTTCGTCATATGCTATGAAGCTAGATATCAAGTCTATGACCCTTGGATCTGTTTGTCTTAAGAAGAAAAACATACCAGCGTTATTAATGACCTCGGATGTAAGTTTCTCAAATTGCTGTGTTGAGATCACAATAGATAAGCCGTACTTCCTACTCTCTCTAAAGATCTTAGATATGAACTCTTCAGCAGAACCCCTTAGCAGGTTGTGTGCCTCATCTATAATGATAGCTAAATCCACCTCCCTTTTTTGTCCTGTTGCTACCATGTGTCTCCATATCTGCTTCAAAAGATATTCAATATATATTGTCGAAGCGTATTCAGATCCTATGTTACTCATATCTAGTATAATATAACGCCCTTCTCCAGTCAATGCCGTTTCAATATTTATCGGCTCTCCCCTGATGTGAGTTGCAAGTATCCTTAGATATGGGATTATGCTAAGCAAGAGCTCCCTAGTCTTCGGATCTTCTTTAGATTTTTCTAGAATTTCCTCAGCGACAGTTAGTAAATCTTTGAAGCTTTTGCCACCCCTTCTGATCATCTCTACAGCTATTGTCGATAAAATCGATACTTGGAGAGCTCCTAGTCTAAAGATCTTTCTTATACTATCTACAAGTTCAAGGGCTCTCCCTTCATCAAGGGTATTTAATAATATCTGTGGGGAATTCTCTGATGCATCTATAACTCTAAAACCTTCTAAGCCTCTGTACTCTCCATGATAGTCGATTACTATAACACCTATCCCCCCTCTCCTCAAACCCTCCGCGAGGATCTTGCAAAGGGTTGTCTTTCCACTACCTGTGTTCCCGCTAATCACTATATGTGGGGATGAGGCGGTATCGATAGGTATTCTAAGCCTAGCTCTTTTTTCGAGATAGATACCGGGTATCTCTATAGATTTTAAACCCTCTCCTAGTATAGCCTGCTCTCTATAGTGTATCATAGAGGTGTAGAGATAGATAGTAGAACCCCAAGACCCAATTGGAATTAAAATTCTCGATATGCTATGCCTATTGTTTACAGTGGGTATAAGGAGACTTGCTACGACAATACCTGGCATAACTACTGGGTTTATTAATAATATAGATCCGTCTGTAACGCCTAATAGAACTAATATCAGATCAATAAAAGCTATCGCAACTATAGCTACCCCTAGCGAGATCATAGAGATATAGGGCGCTCTCTTTAAATTTCTAACAATATCCAACATGATTTTTCTAGCGTTTATAGATATTATAGTGGATTTTCTTCTCCCTTTTAAAGCGTACCTCGCTATCGCTAAACCAGCGGTAATCTGTATACCCAATATACTACTAGATATCGTATCAAGACCGGACTGTATATAGAACATCAACAAGGTATAGATGCTTAGAGAAATAGCTGGTAGGGAGAGGAGTAGAAGTTCCAGGGACTCACGCAAAGCTAGATAAATTGTGACGTAGATCATCAAGAACATAGGGGTTGATATTGCGGCATAAGAAACAATGCTTATTATTGGGGTTAACAACAGAGGTGTATATGTTAATATACATGTGAGGAATGATATCAAAGCCGCTGATCTATGTGCTTTCAAACAGAATCACCTCTAGTATTTCTAGGATGCTGCATAATTATAGGAATAGCTAAAGGTTCCAAAACCGGGGCAGATCATAATAAGGTATTTTAGCATGCGCCCGATCAGCAATATCTTAACCCTCTATAGTTTCTAGCTATTAGTTTTAGAATCTCTCATCCCCTAAGTAAGAAAAATCTTAAATCCTAATAACAAAATACAGTACTCATCATAGGCTATTGCTTTAAGCCAAGTATTACTAACTTAGACCATCTATTGCTCAGATCGTCGTTTCCTTTAGATCTTTTTGATCGCTTTAGTCATAGCTAGTACATGTGTAGAATTTTCGTAGGATTTTGTTTCTAAAATATTATTTTAGAAATATATTCCCTAAGTGCTCAGTATTTCTTGGTGTTTGTTTGGGAGCGATTCTGCTTGTAGATCTTGATAGAATTGACAAGGATCAGAATCTCCTGGGAAAGATTCTGATGAAAGTAAGATATGGAAGACTTGGAAGTCTCACAATATATCTCATAACAGGCAACGCGGAAATCAAGGCATGGGCTGAAAAGGTTAGAGATGCGTTTTCTAGGAATTTCGATGTCACGATATACCTCTACTCCATTAATAACATTGAAAAGGGTCTTAAGAAGGTGGTTGAAACCTGTAGTAACAGTTACGTATATATATATAGGGAAATCCCGGATCAATATCTAAAGGAATTGACAAACTACTGCGAAAAAGTTGAGGTAGTATAGCAAAGCGGTTAAGCATGCATGCCTCTCACCTCGATACCTTTGGCTATGTTTATTAGGGGTTGGTTAATGAAAAAGGTCTAGAGTTTCGTAGGGAAATGACTAAAAAACAATAATTGGAAAAATATTAACCAGTGAGAGGATTTTCTTCTAAGGGTAATATATGCTCTGGCTGAGGCATTTTTCGATCCTCGCGATTCTTCTTACACTTCTCTTTGCATCGGCTCCTTATCTAGGATATGCATCACCAATATCTGTTATAGGTTATGCAAAGGTTCCAGCTTTAGCTGTTTATATGCTCGAGAACGGAAGCTATATTGGATCTATATCATGGATAGAGGTCAGAATACTGGCGCCGGGAAGCGGTGAAGTCTATGTATCTACAGAGCCCCTCAGCGATATAGATCTCCAAGCTTCTGGTAGAGCAGCTGTTTTAATCGCTTCCTATCTAGCTAATATAGATCCCTTCAAATATGACTATCTGATTTCTATAAAGGCCAGCGCACCTATAGTAGGAGGGCCTTCCGCAGGATCCGCAATGGTTGCAGCGATATTCTCGGCCCTTACCAATATATCTCTAGATCCACACGTTGCTTCCACAGGAATGATTCTACCTGACGGCCTTATAGGCCCGGTAGGAGGTGTTCCCGAGAAGGTTGTTGCTGCGGCTTCAAACGGATATAAAACGATCTTAATCCCATGGGGACAGTCTATATACCCAGAAACTAGATATATTAGGCAGAATATAGGTCCAATCTCTATTATAAGACCTGTAACTGTAAATATCAATGTAAGTGATTTAGCCTCTAGATATGGAGCCAGAGTTGTTGAGGTCGCATCAGCCGAGGATCTGTTAGAGCTATTTACCAGAGGCGCCTATCAAGCCCCTAAGGAGCTTACAAATCCGTATATCTCTGCAAGTGAGGAGAATATTTTAAGGAACTCATATAGAAACTTTACACTGCTTCAAGAAAGATCTGTTTTATCTGCTAATCAAAAAATAGGATCTATAAGGGATCGCCAACTAGTATCTCTAGTCAATAGCCTCTTAACTAGCTCGGACAGATATAGAAATGAATCCTTGGTGCTGTTTGAAAGAAGGCTATATTATCCAGCACTATCAATGATCTTTACATCTTATACTCTGGCTAGATACGCAGATAACATAATAGGTACATTCACAGCCCAAGACGCTGGTGTATATACGAATGATTATATATCGTATGTGAAATCCGTGTTGAATAGCTATAGAGATCTCTGGAAATCCCTGGCATATGGTAAAAAGAGCTATAATGTGGAAGAGCTATATATATTACCGGAGATTTTCAGAAGACTCCAAGATGCTGAGCATAGTCTAAATATTTCTTCACAGCTTGCATCTTCAGGCAATATTATAGATTCGCTATATTATGCATCGTATGCAGAGGCGAGGTTGAAGAGCCTAGACACCTGGCTATCCCTACTGGGCTTAAACGCTAACAACGTGATCAGCAGTTCATATGTGGAGAGAATCTCATCATGGATATATAGCTATGCAGCGACCTCTCTAGCATATCTTGAATCACTATTAAGCTCGCTGGGCTATCAATTAAAATCTACCCAGAGTCTAGAGGATATGTTAAGGAGGGCATCAATATCTCTAGCTAGTGGGGACTATATCGCATCTATGGCTCTCTCAACCGATATCATAACCAATGCAACCCTTACAATACACTCTATGTTCTCAATAAACGTAACAGGTCTTGCAGATGTGGTTAGGAGAGAGGTTATGAGGGTTTTCTCAACAATTGGAGAAGGCTCTCCTATATCTGCTAGGCTATATGCCCAAATGGGAGACTATCTAATCAGCACTAGAGAATATCAGCAGGCAATATTGTTTTATGAAGAAGCGCTCTTTATACTCAGAATCTCAAAGTTACTAAGCAGCCAGGGGATATCGCTAAATAGATCTTCAATAGTTGCGGTAGAGTCGACCAGTACAGAGATCTCTAAAGCTACTACACCTATTACTACATTTACCCAGATCACTTCTATAGGCAGTAAGAGCATTGAAACGACTGGTGGAACTAATAATGTAAGATTTACGTCTACGGCTATCATGATGGCAGCCCTTGTAGTAATACTTATATCTATAGCATTGGCTATATATATTTACAGAAGATCTAGATCTAGCTAAGACCTGGATGAAGAGGTTTCCAACTTGGCTGATAGAGATATGCTGTCTCACACAGAAATTATAGCTATTCTTAGATGTCCCATCTGCGGCTCGGATCTAGAAGATCTGGATGATGTATTGCGATGTAATGGATGCGGCAATAAATATAGAATAATAAACAATAAAATAATAGATTTATTGGTTAATAAGCACGGCTGGGTCGGGTTCTTCGAGAGGTTTCCCAAAATATATGATCCTTGGTCCAGGTTTGGCTGGAGACTAACTGGACAGGGCTCTCTAAAGGACTTTTATAGCGAATTCATAGAAGATCTAGAGGAAGGAGTCTTGATAGATGTTGGGTGTGGCACGGGTACTCTGATCTCCATGTTAGAGAGGAAAGGATTTAAAGGCATAATAATGGGGATCGATGTATCTATGCCTATGCTAAGAGTTGCGTCAGAGAAGACGAAAAGAGCGGTATTTCTCAGAGCATCTATGGATAATATACCGCTGAAGGACTCTACAGTTGATCACTATATTTCGAGTTTCGCCGTACATATAGCCGAAGATAAGGAGAAAGTGTTTAGAGAGATGAAGAGGGTTCTCAAGGATATAGGTAACTTCAGAATAGCTGTCGCAACAGCTAGCAGCATTAGAGGTAAGATCTTTTCACTGCTTTTAAGAGTGAAACCCCTTGACGAGAATACATACATAAATTTGATTAGATCTCTTGGCCTAGAAATACACAGAGTTGAAAAATACGGCATATTCATATCGATATACGGGGCAAAGCATAGAGATGGAATTAGATGAAAGATTATAAGGTGCTAAGTAATAATGCTAATAGTGATGAGGCCTGTGCACTCAGATGGGTGAAGATTTGTTCTCTCCATGCTGATCTTCCGTCCATCGATACCTAAGTACCAGCCATATGAAAAATATTTTTGTATTCCATTCTTTGATCCAGGGGGTTCTATGGAACCATCTTTAAAGATTTTTCTGTAATATTACTTAGGGGGTATGTTGGAACATAGGCCGGGCGAACAGTTAGATCCTATGATCTCTCCTCGCTTTGCACAGATAGCAACCTTTGCGAGGCTCCCACACTATAGATCCCTCGATGATATATCCCCCCTCGGACTTTTCCTGGGGATTCCCTTTGATGGCGGAACCGCCTTCTATAGCGGCGCTAGGCTTGCACCTACATGTATAAGGCTTGAGTCACGTTTGTTAAGACCATATAATAGGGCTCTCGACGTATACCCATTCAGGATTCTTAGGGCAATTGATTATGGAGATATAGATATTATTCCAACCAATATAGAGAGAACCTTGGAAGCCATTGAAGTTTCTGTGAGAGAGATAAGCTCTAGGAATATAGTTCCGTTTATAGCAGGAGGAGATCATAGTATAACACTCGGTGTCCTTAGAGGGATTTCAAGGTATAAACCCATATTGATTCATATGGATAGTCATCTGGACTACTGGCCTGCCTACTGGGGTGGAGAGAGATATACCCATGGAACATGGGTTAGGAGGGCTATTGAGGAGGGTTTAGTAAGTAGAGTTATACAAATAGGTATAAGAGGTCCACAATTTAATAAAGAGGATCTCGAATATTCAAGGGAATCCGCTGTTCCTATAGATATAATATTTATGGATGACATAGCCTCTAACGGAATAGAGTGGCTAGTAGAAAAGATGTTAGGGCTAGAAGGTAAGGTTTATATATCACTTGACATAGATGTCGTCGACCCTGCATATGCACCAGGAACGGGGACAAGAGAGGTTGGAGGCTTTACATCTAGGGAGATAATTGAGGTTGTGAGATCTCTTTCAAAGAGCAATATAGATCTAGTAGGTTTCGACGTTGTTGAAGTATGTCCTCCGCTGGATCATTCTGGAATCACTTGTCTATTAGCAGCTAACCTCATATATGAAGCCATGTCTGTGAAGGCACACCAAATTATTAAAAATAAAATAGTATAAGAGTAGAGAGAATTACTAGCAGAGTTGAGAAGATATAAAAACATAGTGAAACCCCTACTATATCAGGCAATAGATCTAACCTCTTATCCACATCGAAAAGTGATAAGATTTTCAACTATAAACCCGAAATATATAAAAGAACATGAATTACTTCCAGGGAGGCTAGCCTTTTCGAAGAAGAAAGTTAGCTGAGCTGCGGATCCCTATAGAGTTCCTATGGATAGGGAATTGATTTGACGATCATGCTATTAGATATTCTTGCTAGGATCTTTTTCTCTTAATAGTCCTAAGTCTATCGTAGTATTTATATATTTTTTTAGATATTATTTCAAGCGATCTTCTTGCAGTTACTAAGGGATCTTTGTCTATTTCTTCTACAGAATATCGGCCATCATTTGTTTTGATATATATATTAACTATATATGCTCCTCCCTCACCTGCTTTAGCCATTTTTTTAACTACTACTTTCATGTCTAGGATCTTTGTTAATCTTGAAATCTTAGCTGTATAGCTGCTTATCAGCCTGTTAAGTGATTCTTTGTATCTCTCATCTTCAAGATCAGAGATCCTCGCCTCTATCGGTATAGCCTCTCTTACTCTCACAATAGATTTAATTATATCGAAGCTTGTAACGATTCCAACTAGGTTGCTGCCATCCATTACTGGGAAGCCAGAATATCTTTTCTTGATGATGAGTTCTGCAACTTTTTTAATGGAATCCTCTCTATCTACGGTAGTTACCGGTGTCGATGCTATATCCTTTACAGGAGCCGCTAGGATCTCTTCCTCTGTTTTATAGTAGCCCACTTTTCTAGGGCCTATCTGGAAATGTGCATAGTAGATCTTCTCGGCGAGATCCCTCATACTTATGATCCCATATAGCTTTCCACCATCTATTACTGGGAGCTTTGTAACACCGTTTTTCAACATGGTCATCCTAGCCCTGGCAACTGATTCATTTGAATCGATGGTTATTACTGGGCTGCTCATTATGCTATAAACCTTTCCCCCGGGCAGTTGATTGTAGTCTATCATGTATTTTATTATATCCTCCCTCATGATCAGCCCAGCTAGATATCCTCCCCTATCTACTACAGGAACTCCTCTGACTCTTAGCATGTATATCTTTCCAATTGCCTCTCCAACATCATCATCTACATATACGGAATATGGAGGATATATAACACTAGATACTCTTGCCTTCGGACCTACTCTCCTCTCTAGAAGCTCCTTATAGCTTATAACCCCTACCAACCTTCCCTCACCACTTACAACAGGAAGAATCCATAGACCTTCCGATGACATAATAGATAGGGCCTTCCCGACCAGATCGTCTTTCCTAAGCGTTGGAATATCCCTTCTCATGATCTCTGATATCTTCACGTCAATCCACTCCACTATAGGAAGTCCTTAGAAGCTAAAATCTGACCTACTCCCCGCCCTAGAGGGCGAGACTTCAGTTGTAAACCGACCAGCGAAGAAAGCTTGTATTACGAGACCTATGTGGTATCGAGAGTATAATTATAGGTGTCTAAGACGAATATGCAATGGTGAGCCCGCTTCAAGGTGGCTCTCTTCATAGACCTGGACAACACACTTATAATAAATCCTCTAGGAAGATATGTAATGCCCAAGATCTATAGGCTTGCTGCAGATATTATTGGGAAGGGCTTTGAAGAAGTTGCTGAGATCTTCAAGAGCAAACATATTGAAAGAATTAGAACGGGAAGCCCTAAAGCATATGACTGGGACGATATATTATATGAAGTTATAGGGAGCCGCGAAAGAATTGCCACAAATTTCCTAGAGGAGCTTAAAAGAGTCTGCGACAAGGCAGTGATTCTTGATAAAGCCCCAGAGATCCTTAAGATATTGAGGGAGAAAGGGTTTTATTTGATACTATCTACAAATGGGTTGTGGAAATACCAGGAATGTGTTTTAAGGGAGACAGGGCTTACAGAATTCTTCGATGAAATTATAACGCCAGATAGAAAAGGATGTATAAAAAGTTCGAGGGAATTCTACAATATCGCTTTAGAGTTTTCGGAGAAGATATCTGTGGGTGATAACATAGTTTTCGATGTATATTATCCTAAGCTCTACAAGCTTAAGGCCATATATGTCAAGAGATCTGATTATGTGAATGAGATCTATGGACAGGCTCTCGGGATAAGAATCGATCAAATTGTCCCTGACGCCGTTATCTCATCCCTATCACAATTGCCTAATGCTCTTGAAGCAATCTTGCCAAAGAGGAGGTAGCTCCGTATGTATTTTAGCAAAGATATAGTGAAAGATATTCTGGTTACATCTAGCCATAGGCCTTCCAGAAGGGTTAGATCCTTTATAAATGATCTAGTGGGAACTATAGCTAGAGCTAGGAAGATTAATAGAGGAAAGAAAAGTCTAGAAGACCTTGTAGAGATCATGATCTTAGAAGGCTATAGAATTTTGATAGTGGTTAATACATGGAAGGCGAATCCAGGTAGAATGGATATTTACAGGAGAGTAGATAAAAATTTAGTTAAAATAGGCTATATTGTAATTAGATCTATAAAACTGAGTAGAGAGCAGAGAGTATCTATATGCTCAATCATGTTCCCTAAAATAGTTTCTGATAAATGTTTATCTACTACATGTGAGGCTGTTAAGGAAATCTTAAAGGCAATACTAGAGATAGAGGGTAATCAAGAAGGCGTGGAGGTGGAGGATGGGATAGTACATATGGAGGATGGGGATGACATGATATATATATGGTTTTCTAGGAATGGAGAAAAATGTGGGCCGAGAATTGGAATTCGATCAGCAGTTAGATTATATAAGGAGAATTCACAGAGTGTCAATAGAGATAGCAGAGGGGGAGAAGGTATTGAGAGCTATATGTGAAGCTATATCACTTGAAATAAGATCTCCACCTAATCCAGATAGAGTATATGCTAGATCATCTTGTACGGATCATATGCTATTTATCGAGATATATGCTCAAGATATCCCAAGCTTAAGGGCGGCTCTCAATTCTTACCTATACCTATTACATACAGCAATAAGATCTCTGGAAATGCTGGCCAAACGCTAAATACTTTAGTTTGGAGAAGCTAGTGTTTCCAATACATCCTTATGGATATATATTCAATGAGATCTGTAATCATTACATTAGCAGTCCTCCATGCTGGCCCAGCAGGTCCTATAAGTGTTATCCTATCCTCCTCAAGATCTATAGCCAAACCATTATAATTCTTAGTAACATGTGCTAAGGGGTCACCAGGTCCTAGGATCTCTGGAGAAACTCTCAGCTCTCTCCTGTGTATATCTGCATTTGCAATATATTTTACAGCGCCCCCCTCTCTTCTAGCCTTTCTAACATCATCCTCTGAGATCTCTGTGAGAGGCTTTCTCCCGATCTCGTTTAAGCTTGTGCCTAAACCCGCCTCGTTGGCCAATATAGCTAGCTTCGCCGCAGCATCCATACCTTCCACATCTATTCCGGGGTCAGGCTCTGCAAGTTTTTCTTTTATCGCCCTTTCTATAGCCTCTTTATATCCCAGACCATTCTCAACAAGGCTTAATATATAGTTGGATGTAGCATTCAATATACCCCTTATAACCCTTATCTCTCTCCCCCTAACACCTCTTATAACATCTATCGCAGGGGTGCCTGCCATAACCGTAGCTCTATAGCCTATATATACACCTCTCTTTTTGGCGCCGCTGATCAGCTCACTATATCTTAATGCTAAACCTGTTTTATCTGCTGTTATAATATTTATACCTCTCTCTATGAATCCCCTGTATATAGAGATGTTAGGCTCTCCATCACCATATGAGGGAGGTATAGCTATAAAGACAATATCAGGCATTAATGCATCCATGATCTTCCAGAGATCCTCTAAAGGTTTTAGAAAACCTCTATCTCCAGCCTCATATCTCATAGCATGCTCTAGAACTCTCTCCCTCCAATCCCTTCCAAATTCTATGTATCCTTTAGATGTGGCTATGAGGTTTAGAGTTACCATATACCCAGTATGCTCAGCAATATATTCAGCCCTTCTAGAGAGAGCTTTGGCGAGTTCTCGACCAACATTCCCGAAGCCCAATATAGCTGCTCTAACATCTCTCATAGTGTATCGATTAAATAATTAGAAGAGAAAAATATATAGAAAAGTGCTTATCTTAGAATAGAAGGCCAGCTAGTACACAGTCTTCACAGTATTACTCCTTGGGAAGATAAGTTTTAAAGCTCAGGGTGATAGGCTTCAGAGAAAGCTGGAGAAACTCTGAGTCTTAACTGTCCGCTTGCCCCCCGATGGTTGTTGGTTGTCGCTGGTATTAATTTGTTTGTGTTGTTTTGCCTCTTGATCCACAGGATTTCTAGCCCTGTGGCATTGGGGCTTCTCCGCTTCACCTCCCGGGCTATATGCCCTAGTAGACTTCTCTGAAGGGCGGTTGAGCCCAGCGGCACGGTGCCCTCATCTAGAGCCTCGGTCTCGGGTGCTCTGAGCATCATAGCATCCCGAGGTATCCCAAGA